>TARA_Y200000002_G_scaffold382105_1_pt1 | contig 18897 bp, 16 predicted proteins | sample TARA_Y200000002 | Tara Oceans TARA_Y200000002 (sample SAMEA2619388) | marine metagenome | biome: marine biome (ENVO:00000447); feature: surface water layer (ENVO:00002042); material: "saline water (ENVO:00002010), including plankton (ENVO:xxxxxxxx)" | depth 5 m | reverse complement strand
TTGTAACTAGTTACAAGAGGTCTGTTTGAGTGTTACTTTTTGGATCTAGACCGATGATTTGCCATCCTTTGTCGGCCAAAACTCGTCCTTGAGGGGTGCGCTGCAAATAGCCTTCTTGTATTAAGAATGGCTCATGCACCTCTTCTAAAGTATGCGCCTCTTCTCCAACAGCGATCGCTACAGTGCCCAGGCCCACTGGCCCACCTTTATAATTTTCAGCGATAACTCGCATGATTTGTTTGTCCATTTCATCGAGTCCGCGCTGGTCGATTTCTAAGAGCTCGAGGGCTGCCGCTGCACTATCCTGGGAAATCGTACCGTTGCCGCGCTGCTGCGCATAGTCGCGGCAAAAATTTACAAGATTGTTAGCGATGCGTGGAGTGCCGCGTGCGCGCCTGGCGATCTCCGCCGCTCCTGCTTTGTCGTAGGAGACCTCCAGCAAACCACAGGTGCGTTCAACGATGCCATGCAAGGTTGCTCGGTCATAGTAATGCAGTCGTGACTGCAGTGTAAACCGGCTTCGTAAGGGCGCCGTGAGTAACCCCATTCGAGTGGTTGCTCCGAGTAAGGTGAAGCGCGGTAGATTTAATCGTACGCTCCGCGCATTGGGACCCTGATCGATCATTATATCGATACGGAAGTCTTCCATCGCCGAGTATAAATACTCTTCAACAGTCTTACTGATTCTGTGGATTTCATCAATAAACAGAATATCACCTTCTCCTAGATTGGTCAACAATCCGGCAAGATCGGCAGGTTTATCGATGACAGGTCCGGAGGTAACAGTAACTTTACTTTGCATTTCTTGCCCTAGAATTAAAGACAGGGTAGTTTTACCTAATCCTGGCGGGCCACTTAGCAAAATATGATGGAGCGGTTCGCCGCGTACTCTGGCAGCTCCTACCATTACCTGTAAGCGTTCGATGGTTTTTTCTTGTCCTGCAAAATCATCAAACGAAAGGGGTCGCAAGATCGAGTCTTGTGGGTTTCCAGAGTCGTCGAGACATCGTTCAATGAACTCTGCTCCGGTAGGGCTTTCTGGACTGTCTTCTGGGGAGAGAGGCATTGTAAACTTAAAAACTAATAGTATGGAAGCGTATGTAGCTAGGATTTATACGACAAGTAGCTCCTTTGGCATCGCCGTATCACTGAGTCGTTCAATATGTCCACCAAGGGCAGCAAGTTTCTGTTCGAATTGATCGTAGCCTCGGTCGAGGTGGTAAATTCGCTGAATCCAGGTATCTCCAGTAGCTGCAAGTGCCGCTAGTACCAGAGCTGCGGATGCGCGCAAATCGGAGGCCATCACAGGTGCACCTGAGAGTTGCGAGGCGCCGGTAATAATTGCGCTGGGTCCTTCGATGGCAATTTCTGCACCCATTCGTTGTAATTCCGGCACGTGCATAAAGCGGTTGGGGTAAATGCGTTCTGTTATAATAGAAAGGCCTTCTGTTTGAGTCATCAGAGCACAAAGTTGTGCCTGCAGGTCCGTTGGGAATCCTGGATGAGGTAGAGTGATCAAGTCAACGGGCTTAAGAGATCCAGTATATGGTTGAATGCGAATAAAGTCGGGACCGAGCTGTATTGGCAGACCAGCTTCTTCAAGTTTGTCTAAAAAAGCGCTAAGAAGTTTTGGGGCTATTCCAGTGACAGTTACATCCCCACGAGTGATAGCAGCAGCTGCAACAAAAGTACCTGCTTCAATTCGGTCAGCAATGACACTATGAGTACAACCGTTTAACGTCGCGACTCCAGTCACCGTTATTTCTGGGCTGCCAATACCTTCAATTTGGGCGCCCATTTTTACAAGCATGTGGCACAGATCAACAATCTCCGGCTCACATGCCGCGCATTCTATGCGTGTCCGTCCAGGGGCTAATGTGGAAGCCATTATTATATTAGCAGTGCCAGTCACGGTGGAGCCACTGCGACCACCCAGAAAAATTGGAGCGCCTTTAATTTTTGCGGCATCTACAAGCACGTAACCTTGATCAATACTGACTTTGCAGTTGAGTTTTCTGAGGCCTTTAAGGTGAAGGTCAATAGGGCGTGGTCCGATAACGCAGCCTCCCGGAATTGATATTTCTGCTTTGCGCAGTCTCGCCACTAGTGGTCCAAGTAGACAGACAGAAGCACGCATCTTACGGACTAATTCATAGGGGGCAATATGAGTGAGCTCCTGAGCATGTATTTCCCATGTTCCTGGCTCTGATTGAGTTACCTTAGCCCCAACATGGCGCATAATCTCAATCATAAAGCGAATGTCGCTCAAATTAGGTACATTCTTTAAGCGAACTGGATCAGCGCTAAGTAATGAAGCAGCTAGCAGGGGTAGGGCTGCGTTCTTGGCGCCGCTTACCGCAACCTTACCTTGGAGGGGTCCATTGCCAGTGACTCGAAAAACATCCATTAATTAATAGGGATTAAATAAGGCCAGTAAAAGTGGCTATTTCAAACAGTGGTTAGATATTTTTGAGCGACAAAATTCTAGATTATTTTTTGTGGTAATTTTGGCGCCCTCGATTTTGTCCTCCCCTTCGACGGTTTTGATTGCTGCGATTGCCTTGTGGACGGCGACCGCGCCCCCTGCTTCTGTTGGATTTCGGCTTCTTTGTGCCGATGCCGAAAATACTTAAAATAGCTGCAAGTAAACCTTTTTTTGGCGCGGTCTTTTTTTGACTCCGCCTGTTTCTAGTGGAAGTCAAATCACCTGCATCACGCGCTTTTTTGCGAGCGGCATATTTAGCATCTCGTTCGGCTCTACGTTCGATTAAGCGTGCATCGACGCGTTTGATGGCAGCCAGTGTCTCGGCGCTCGGTTCTGGATTGGCTGAAGGAGAGTCCGTATGTTCGTGTTGCGAATGCGTGGGTGGAGGCGTAGCAACAATCTTATCGGTTGAAGCAGTTTCAGCGTCGATTGTCGGTTCAGTTGAATCGATAGTCTCGGCGGGGGTACTTGTTTCATTCGATCCGCTAAGAGATTCTGATTGAAGCATTTCTGCTGGGTCGACTTCGCCCATTTTGCTGTCAGCAGTAGCAGGGCTTAATTCTTTCTTAAATCCTCCACTGCGGCGACGGGAGCGAGGCTTTGCATCGGTGCTAGGTACGTAATTGTGCTGCGGGTTTGTTTCTGGGCTTACTTCCTCGAATTCTGGCATCTTAATATTGCGTTTAATAGTTTATTTTGAGTCGCCGGCACTCGAACAGTCAGAGTAGCAGCGCAGTATTTTAAATCTATGGGTGACCTGCTTCGGCGTTATAGTTAACTTATTTTAGCGAGCATTCAGGCTCGCAGATGAGCGCTGCAGCAGATAGTCCTTAATAGATAATATGTATGTACTAGATAAGGAAATTTAGCGGGGCAAGAATTAAGTTTTTTAGCGACCAAAAACCAGTATTACATCGCGTATATTAGAGTTTAAAACGAGCGTTATTGGTAGCAGTAATTGTAAATCTTTATTTTGCGAAGTTGCTTCATGCTTGCTTGAGCATAACAAGCACTTTACGTTTTTTATATGGATAAATTGGATGAAATTTTCGAGCAGCAAAAAGAACTCAATAAGCGTATTGGAGTAAATACTGATGCGATGTCAGTGGACGATAAAGCCCAGTGGGTGCTAAATTATACTCGTGCTATGCAGCAAGAAATAGCTGAACTAATTGACTCGGTTCCTTGGAAATGGTGGGCGAAATATCAAGAATTTGATGAGCAAAATGCGAAAGTTGAAGTGGTCGACTTGTTCCACTTCTTAATCTCGATCGCTCAGGTTTTAGGCATGAGTCCAGAGGATGTTTATCAAGCCTACGTCAAAAAAAATAAGGTGAACCATAATCGCCAAGAAAGTGGATACACCGAAAAAGATGAAGCAGATTCAAGGCATATATAATTGCCTGTTCTTACTAAGCGCGGACAAAATTAGCCAATATTTGCGGATGCATCAACATCTAGTCGATGAGCGATAACCCTGTAGCTATCCTTCTTTATTTAGGGGTCGCCGGTTTTGTGCTCCATCTTTATCTAGTCGATTTTCGGGCTACTCGAGCTGATAATGTAACAGTCAGCAGTAGTATGCCAGGGGCTAGCGCGATGCCTGCCTCTGCATTAATTATAGGGGTTTGTGTCGCACTTCTTATACTAGCAGTAGAGACTAGTGGTGAGATCGTCCTTGGTGTTGCAAGTGAGCAAAGTGAAATGGCGTGGTATTTCCTTTTTGCTAGTCTTGCTGCCGGCGTGATCGAAGAGGTTATTTTTCGAGGTTATTTGGTTGTGTCAAAAAGGGGTAGGGCTGCATTGATTACGAGTTGCGTAGGGTTTTCATTCGTTTTTGCTCTAATACACGGGCATCTGTGGAGTACGGAGAATGGATTAGATTTTACCTTTACAACAAAAGGAGTATTTTCGACTTCGATATTATTTATTAATTCATTGTGGTTTTATTTGGTGCGCTTCGGGCCCTGGAATCCGACTCAATCCATCTTCCCGTGTATGCTCGCTCACGCATGCAGCAACTTAGGCGTTTTTATTATTAAATGGTATCAAGGCTTCGTGGTGTAATTGTTTATTCTGGTAGTGCACCATCCCCTGTAGAGTCGACTATTATTCCATTAGTCCATCACGGCGAAGGAGAGCTTCGGGATCAGGGTCACGCCCCATAAAGTTCTTAAATAATGTTGCCGGGGCTACAGCGTTTCCTTTTGCCAAAATCTGATCGCGGAAGTCACGACCTGTCTGCGCGCTAAGAATACCTTCAGCTTGAAAGCGAGTGAAGGCATCAGCATCTAGTACTTCGGCCCACTTATAGCTGTAGTAGCCTGCGGCGTACCCGGTTGGACTGCTAAATAGATGACTGAAGTTAAATACATTGGATTGAGTCTGTGTCGCATAGTTTAAAGTATAAGCTTGAAGCGCCGTTTTAATATAGTTGTCGAGGTCTGTTTTGTTGGATTTTGGCCAATTAATATGCAACTCAAGATCCATTTTACCAAATGCTAACTGGCGGGCAGCTGCACTGGCTTTTCGATAATTGCGAGCAGTGTGCATCTTATCAAAGAGTGCCTGTGGAATCAGTTCGTTCGTTTTATAGTGCCGCGCAAAGCGGTCCAAACTGGCGCGCTCCCAGCACCAATTTTCTAGTATTTGCGATGGCAGTTCGACAAAATCCCAAGGTACATTGACGCCATTTAATGACTTTACTTCGACTTCCCCGCAGAGGTGGTGTAGCAAATGGCCAAACTCGTGGAAGATCGTCTCTACTTCTCGGTGAGTAAGAAGAGCGGGTTGTTGGCCAATTGCCGGACTAAGATTGCCGCAAATTAGACCTAGATGAGGACTATGCTTATTGCTTTTACGCTCGCCGGTATGCAAGTGATTCATCCATGCCCCACCTCGCTTAGAGCTTCGCGGATGCCAATCCGCATAAAAAGAACCCAGGTGTACGCTAGAGTCTGCGTCAAAGAGTTCATAAAATTTTACCTGTGGATGCCAGACTTCAACGGTATCGCATGCTTTAATTCTCAAACCAAACAGTTCTTCAGTAATAGCAAAAAGTCCACGGATGACCTTATCGATTGGAAAGTAGGCCCGCAGAGATTCCTCATTAAAATCGTAATTTTTTTCGCGCTGTTTTTCTGCCCAGTAAGCAACATCCCATGGCTCTAATAATGGCAAGTTTTTCGAGTTAGAGCTAGCTCCTTGAGCAATTGATTTATACTGACGAAGCGCTTGATCTTCTTCCCGAAAAGGGCCTTCAACTCTATCAAAGATGGATTCCCCAAAATTAAGGGCCGCTTGCCCAGAGCCAACCATACGGCGAGCAGTAACATAATCGGCGAAGTTATCTTTACCCATAAGTGTAGCAAATTCATGACGTAGATCAAGGATCTCAAGTACAAGCGCACGGTTGTCATAAGGAGCTTCTCGACCTATGTTAGCATATGCTAGCCAAACATCTTTGCGTAGAGCTGGACTGTCCGCGTAGGTCATGACCGCTATATAACTAGGCGCATCCAAGCTAAAGCGCCAACTGCCTTCGGGATGCCCCGCTTCTTTGGCGCTCTGCAGAGCGGCGCCACGAGCCGATTCAGGTAAGCCTGCCAATGTGGCCTCGTCATTAATAATAAGCTCCCAAGCATTCATGCCATCCAAGCAATTCTCCGAATATTTCTGTGTAAGTTTAGCGAGTCGTTCCTGAATTTCAGAAGCTCGCTGTTTTCCTTTCACAGGAAGGTTTGCGCCTTGTTCTACAAAATCTGCTAGCGTCTCGTGTATGTGTCTTTGTTGTGTCGCCGGCAAATGATCAACTGCAGGACTGCTTGCGAATTTTTGGAGGCATTTCCATAGCTCTTTGTTCAGTGGTATGGTAGCAAAAAATGCAGATACCAATGGGATCATTGTATTATAAGCAGACCGAAGCTGTGGAGTATTGCAGACCGAGTCGAGATGCGTGACCAACCCCCACGAGCGCTGGACTGGTTCGAGCGCTTCCTCTAGTGCGCCAAAGGTATTTTCATAGCTTAATTGCGAGCTCTTGCGATCGTTTGTAATCGCCTTTACTGCTGCTCGCGCTTGGGTAATGGCTCTATTAATATCCGCTTCAATATTAGCCGGCTTCAGTGTGGACCAACGAATGTGAAAGTCATTATTTAGAAAAGGATGATCCATAGATTACGGTAAACAGTTAGATAGAAATAGATACTTTTTGGGGCAGTTGTCGATGGAGGCAACTCTGGATCTAAATTTATAACAAATCATTAAATAGTACGTCCTGCGACAGGCTTACTTATTCGACGATTTTTCAAGTGTGGCGCCGCAACCGCGAGTAAAGTTTTTTACCACAATCATCTTCGGTGGTTGGGGATTGATTGTTCGCGGATCTTGCTTAAGGGTAGTGTATTCGTTTTTAATTTTTTATCATGCTCTTGTTACGTACTTGTTTTATCGCACTATTTGTTATCTTCCTGGTAACTAGTTGCTCTTCTGAGCTTGTTGAAATTGTCCGTGAAATTGACGAGAAGCAATACCAGCTCGCCAAAGGTTATCAGGCTCAGGGACGTGAGGAGGAGGCTCTCAGTGCTTTCCTTCGAGTCATCGATGCTCGTCGTGATTCGCCAGAGTCTCATTTTGAGGCAGGTTATATTTATTTGCAGGAAATGAAGGACCCAATTAGTGCGATCTATCATTTTAAGTGCTACATACAACTCAAGCCCGATTCAAATCAGATTGGTCAGGTCGAACAACTCATTGAAACAGCGCAGAAGGAATTTGTTCGGCAGTTACCGGCGAGCCCTTACGAAGGACAATTTAATGGGATTAATTTATTGGATTTAGTGGATGGCTTGAAGCAGGAAAATGAGATCTTAAAACGCGAGTCAGTAGCTGCTAAAAGAAAGGTGAAGCAATTGGAAGTCATGTTAGGTGGCGCACGTCGAACATCCACGAATATGCCAGTTAATGTGGCGTCGCTTGCCAGCGATCCAAGTGCCTCAACTGTGAATCAATCTAGTACGCTGAGCGCAAATTTACCACTAGATCCTGCTGCTGTGCCCCGTGTTTACACAGTGCAATCAGGAGATTCACTTAGCTCAATTAGTCGAAAGTTTTATGGCACGGTATCTCGCTGGAATGATATCTATCAAGCCAACAGGGACCGCATGTCTAGCGAGAATGCCCTGCGTGTAGGCCAAGACTTACGCATTCCTTAAGTATTTTACAGTAAAATGCGTTATTTTGATTCTAATGCGACAATGCCGCTTTGTGCAGCAGCAAAAGTCGCTTGGGAAGAGGCCTTAGAAAATCTTTGGCTGAACCCTTCGAGTCCCTACCGAGCAGCGGCACGAGTTAAGACTCGTTTGGAAGATGCGCGCAGCCGTGTAGCTAGTTTACTTGGAGTAAGCTCCACTCGGGTTGTCTTTAATTCTGGAGCCACTGAGGGTAATAATTCAATTTTTGCTTACTGGTCAACTGCCTTGCCCGAGAGTGCCCGTATAGGGATTAGTCCGACGGAGCATCCTAGTGTAATTGAATCGGCAAAGTATTATTTTGGTGAACGAGTCGAGTGGTTAGCTTTAGACCCAAGTGGAGCAGTTGCAATAGAGGCGATTAATTTTAAACAAATGGATGCCATTTCTGTCATGGCGGCAAACCATGAGACTGGTATTTTGAATCCTTGGCAGGAGATTGCGAATGCGGCTAAAAATGCTGGAGTTTTATATCATTGTGATGCCTCCCAATGGGTGGGTAAAGGTCAACTCAATAAAATTGGAGATTGTGGATATGTAACTGCGTGTGGCCACAAATTTGGAGGACCGCAGGGAGTCGGCTTCTGGGTATTGCCAGAAGTGGAGAGTAATTTTATAGCCTTACACGGCGGAGCTCAAGAAACTGGACGTCGTGCAGGCACCGAGAACGTGGCTAGCATACTGGCTATGGTCGCCGCTTTACAGGCAGCAAAAATTGGCAATGTAAATGGTCGGGACGATTTAATCGCGGCATTGCCAGAGTTTGAATGCGTTGGTTTAGACGCGCCGCGCTTATGGAATACGGCGCTTTTAATAGCGCCTAAGTTTGCTAGTAGTCGCTGGATTCGTGCACTTGAAGTGCGCGGATTCTTAGTTGGCTCAGGGGCGGCATGTGCGACCGGTAAGGCTGGCTCATCCTCCGTGCTTGAGGCTATGGGCTATCTTCCAAGCGCAATGAGCCGAACTCTACGTTTAAGTGCTAATGCCGAGACCACTGCAAAGGATTGGTCCGACCTAGCAGAGGCAGTACGAGTGGTTTACCAAGAGTTAGAAAGCGAAGAAGCAAAACAATCGCTTACAACGGTAATAGATCTGTAGAGCAGTCTCCTATGCACTTTCTCAATGTACGCTTAGAAAATTTTCGAAATCTACCATTTGCTGAGTTAAATTTAAATGCTTCTCGTAGTTTTCTTCTGGGTGCGAATGGGCAAGGTAAGTCAAACTTACTAGAAGCATTGGGACTGGTTACTGCCTGCCGCTCATTTCGGACTCAGCAGATGTCCGCTCTGTGCCGCCATGCAACCGATGGCTATGCCTTGGTTTACAACCTACACCACGAAAGTTTAGGTGAAACTGTATTAGAAATGCGCTATGACCGACTACAAGGGCACCAAATAATACTAGATGGGGAGCGTATTTCTCGTTTAGGAGACTTTATTGGACGCTTTCCTGTAGTGCCACTAAGTTCTGGAGATTTAATGCTTTTACGGGGAGCTCCAAGTGATCGTCGCCGTTTCCTCGACCTTACTCTTTCTGCGATAGACAGTAGTTATTATGATGCTTTACGCCATTATCACCGTGGGGTTACTGGCCGTAATCGACTATTAAAAAGTGGCGGAAGTACAGCAGAGTTAGCTGCATTTGAGGCAGAGTTAGCGCCCTATGCTTTGGAGATTATCTCAAAAAGGCAAAAGGGGGTCGTACGACTTCAGAAAATATTGAAGGATGTTTATATGAACATGGCAGAAGCGGATGAGGGCGCGCAAGTACAGTATAAGCCGAACGTAAATTGTGACACTGCTGATTCTATGCGTACTGCTTTTGAGCAAAGCCGTAATCGTGATCAAGTAATAGGCTCTACGCAGCGTGGTCCACAAAGAGACGATTTAGTTTTTACTTTGCATTCAAATGGGGCCAAAGAGTACGCTTCGGATGGACAGCAACGTGGATTTTGTATCGCACTACGTATCGCGCAAGCACGCATTTTTGAGCAAAGCTCAGGAATCTCCCCTGTACTACTTGCAGATGATGTACTTGGAGAGTTGGACGGCCAGCGTAAGGCTGGCTTTTGGCGATCGAGCCCGAAAGAATGGCAAATTATTGCAAGTGGTACGGAACTGCCAGTTGCTAGTGAGGCGTGGGCTGTTTGGGATGTCTTAGATGGGGCTTTTCGGCTGCGGTAATTGAAGTTCCTCTACAATGTCTAGATTCCCGCTTGGTGCGCAATTCGCACGAATGCCTACAAATCCGGTATTATATTTATCGAAGTAGGGCCACAACAACATACGGTCGGTTTTTGGTATGCTTAGAGATTCGATTGCACTACGGCTAAAAAATGCAAAGCTTCCTTCGTCAATCTCTTCAGGTAACTTTTGGATTCTCTTCTTGCAGTTGAATAGAAACATTAACCAATGGCCAGTGCCTTCATAGCTTTTTTCACTTATGTATCCAAAGCAGTGCAGGTCGGAATCTGCTACGCTTAGCCGAATTTCTTCCTGCGTTTCTCGGCGTGCACATTCGTAAGGGGACTCTCCTTGGTGCATTTCTAGTTTGCCGCCTATAGGACTCCAGCGTCCTTTATTCGGCGCCTTTCTACGTTTAATAAGCAAGTGCTCGTTTGAATCGTTTTGAACGAACACTAAAACGCTGATCTTAAAAGGTAATGCAATCGACATAATACTTTGAAGTAATTCATTCAACTATAAGGCGCAACAATTTTTGATAATAGGTGTTAGTGCTCGATTGAAAATACTTTAAAATTTTTATAAATTTATAACATATTTATAAGGTAAATAATTAATTAGTAGTTGCTTCAACCCCAGCATTCACCTTATTCCTAGAGTCTTTGTTACATATTACGATGGTTGATGGTGTTTCCCCCAGCATGTTTAAGACAGTACTCTCTATTATTTTCGCCCTGCTTGTTAGCCTGCATGTTTTAGCTGCGCAGGATACAGTGACCGTCGAGCGTGTAAAATTTGACTCGCTTGGAGACGATTGGATGCAGATTGAAATTGAGCTCTTATGCAATGGCAGCATGTCGCCTGAGGCAAGAAACCCAGACTTTGTTGAAAACATTACGATTAAGCCATTAATTGCATATTCAATGGGTGGGGGTAATTTCCAGTTTTATACCTCTTCTGTAGAAGTTATGATTATGGAAGCTCGCGACAAAAGCAGCGTTTATTTTTATATGCCTGGGCTTGTCGTTGAGCGAGATGAGCTGTCATCAAGGCCAGAGTATTATTATATAGAAGTTAGTGTTGGCGGAGTAATTCAGGATCCTAGCGATGCTGGCGAGGCGCTAAGCAGTTCCATACGCGACCTTGAAATTCTTAAAAAAATGCAATTAAGGGCGGAGTCTCAGTCACAATTAATTAATAATGAGGGGCTTTTATTACCGGCTTATTTTGCACCCATAGAATATTCTTCGGGTGCACGCAATCAGCCTGTTTACAATCGGCGGGAGCCTAAACCTTAGTCGTGCGATTAGTTTTTAAATGAGTCATAAATCGAACAGATTAATTATCAATTGTGGAGCTTCTAGCATCACGGCTGCGTCCATTTCTGTTGAGGGTACACAGTTACGTATCAATAAAGTATATTCAGAAGATTTACAGTATGATTATTCTTCAGAAAGCGCTTGGCTAGATGCGACCACAGAAGCGCTTAAATCACTAACTGCTCGGCACAAATTATCCGGAGCAGCTACTGTTATTATTCCAGGCGATCAATTACTGACAAAGACCATTCGCATACCGCAAGTAGCAGAGCAGAAGCGTAAGCAAATTATTGCATTTGAAGCCCAGCAAAGTATACCATATGCATTAGACGAAGTTGTTTGGGATAGCCAAGTAGTTGGCGATGACGGCATTGAGACAGAGGTACTATTCATCGCCTGCAAGGCAGATACAATTTATGGCCTGTGTGATGGCATTTCTGCATCAGGCCTTCAGGTGGAAGCAGCAAGCGCAGCAACCATTTTAGATTATAATTCACTTCAATACACAGAAGACGAATTAAACCAAGAGCTTCTTTCGGTTAATATTGGCGCACGCTCCACCAATATACTCTTTGCTAACGCGAATGGATTCTTTGCGCGTAATATTGCCCTTGGCGGAAACACTCTAACTCAGAGCATCGCCGATGGCTTGGGCATCAACTTCACTCAAGCCGAAGCTCTCAAGCTGAAGCTTTTTGAGAGTGAATGTGCGGAGGCAGATGATGCGACGACTAAACTTTTAAAAGATTGTTCCGACGCATTTGTTCAGCGTATGCGCCAAGAGATTACACGTTCAATCGTCAATTACAGGCGTCAGAAAAATGCACCTGCCCCTTCAACTATACTCCTCAGTGGGGGAGCCTCGCAGTTGCCCAGTTTAGGCAAACAATTGGAAGCTATGCAACAAATGAGCGTCCGGTATTATGAGCCACTAAAATCTGTCGATATGAGTCCCGAGGCGGCCAAAAATGTCGAAGATTTTGTGCCGCAAGTTAGTGAAATTATTGGTGAAGCAGCGAGCGCGATCATTGCGAAGCCTGCAGCGGTTAATTTACTGCCAGAAGAGGTTAAGGCGAAGACGCGCTTTGCTGCTAAAAAACCTTTCTTATTAGCTGCCGCGTTTTTTTTAGCGCTGGCTCCATGGCCGGTAGTGATGAGTTACAAAAAGGCTACCGGAGCTTATGTCCAGCAGGCGGAGAGTTTTAATACTATTGCAGCGCCACTAACTGCTAATAAATCGGTCTTATATGAATTGTCAGAGTCGGCGAAAAGACTGCAGGATGACATTCGCCGCGTCGAAGGACTTATTCAGTCAAAAGCCAACTGGATACAGTTCTGCGCAGAGCTGCAATTAAGTTTAACTGAAGTTGAAGATGTTTGGCTAGACCAGCTTAGTGTCGTTCGCACGCAACCAGAAGCGCAGTCTGGGGAAGGCGATTCAAGCTACTCTATCACTTTATCTGGTGAAATGCTTGTACGTGAATCAATCGATGCTGGAGCGGGTGGTGTTGACCGCGCTTTATTGACTCGCCGTATTAAGCAGTTGCAGTCGAGCTTCATTGCCTCGGAGTTTGTTCTTGAGGCTAAGCAGCCAGTGATTCGCTGGACAAAATTAAATAATGGCTTAAATGTATTGCCTTTCTTGATTAATTTAAGTGTGGACACGACTAAACCGCTCTAAGCTGATGTCAGCTATAAAGAAAAACCCTATTTTGTTTTCGCTTTTAATAGTGGCTAGCTTGCTATCCATTGCTGGCTTGTACTTTGCCTATAATGCTTCAGGGCAGTTGGCAGAAGCACAAAAAAATGCGAGTGATACTCGTTCGCGGCTAAATGACTTGCTGCAAGTATCGCCGGCACCTTCAGCTGATAATATACAAATTGCTAAGCGTAACGTGGAGGAGTTGGATCACGCCTTGCGCGAGATTCGCAGAGACCTACAACGTGGGTCAAAAATGTCACTTTCAAGTGATGGTGTTAGTGTAATGGCGGGCATTCAGCAGTTTATCAGCGACTCACGCCAACGGGCGGTTAACCATGAGCGCTTCAATATGGCCGAGCAAGATGGCGTCCCAATGCCAATTGCCATAGCGGAGGATTTTGCATTTGGTTTTGAGGATTATGCCCAAGAAGCCACCATGCCTGATTCTGCTTCCGCAATATTATTGTTAGATAAGCAGCGTCAAATATTAGAATATGTGATCAACCTTGTTATGGACGCAAATCCTCATAGCATCGATTCTGTAGAGCGTGAACATGTCGAAGCTGCCACAATTGGTAAAAATCAATCGGGATCTTACCGTATCGACCCTGCCGTTTCCGCTCGGTTGCCAGGTGCAATTGACACGGTTGCATTAAAGATAATTTTCAGTGGCTATTCTAGGTCACTGCGTCATTTCTTAAATGCGCTTGCCTCCTTTGACTTGCCTATTGTCGTGCGTAGCTTGGCAGTTACGCGACCAGAGGCGCCTGTGCGCAACAAGGCACCCAAAAAGAATTCATTAGAAGAAATTTTTGGTAATTTTGGCGACGACTCCTCGGTTTCGCTTGATCCAAAAAATATAATAACTCCAGTTATATCTGAAAATATATCGCGCTTCACTCTAGACCTTGAGTTTATAGAAATTGTGCTGGATGAGGAATCAAGCATCCGTGGGATGGTAGATCCAAATGCGCCTTAGTTTAATGAATAATTATTACGATAAGATTCTTTTACTGTTGGGGGTGATCTCCCTAACTTTTGGTGCTGTAGTTGCTACAATTTTCATTTCTACTCCAGACATGGAGTCTTCTGCTGCGATGATTGGCAAATCCTTACAGGGTGAAGATTATAGGCGTATGCCTATCCCGCAGATACAGCCCAACGTAGCTACTTGGCCTGAGGCACCTAAGCAAAGCACAGGTTGGGTGTATGATGTATTTACCCCACCGCAGATTTTTCTCGATAATGAAGGAAATTTTACGATCAAGCCCCCGTATGAAGATGTAGTTGTGGTTGAGCCTTTCGGTCTTTACCTAGCCAAGCTAGAGCGACCACTGTACCGTATTCAGATGAATGGTTACACAGGCACGCAAGACGACTATACATTAATTTTTAAAGACATTGAATCGGGAGGCAGTGTTCGTGCTCGGATTGGTACCACTGTAGATTCTTCAGCTTTCAAGGTGCATAGCTTTCACGTTTCCAGAGATTTTGGAGAGGATGGTAGTTTAACTAGGACTGCTACTGCACAAATCATTGATCTTCGCACCGGTGATACGATAACTCTAATTAATGGTGAAGTTCTTTATGTAGAAGGTATAGAAATTATGCTTCAATCGCACGTGGATCCAACAGTTCTTGTGCGCCCAACTTATGAGGGTGAAATTTTTTCTACACCTTTAGGAGAGTACCAAGTCGAAGTGATTAATCTTGATGCGCGCACCATCACTGTAAGAAAAATTCAGATTGATGATGCAGTTGAAGATAGGGTAGAGACTTTATTGCTTGAGAAATCCTCTGAATCAACCGAGACTAATGTAAATTCAAGCACAGCTCCTTCGATTATTGCCGAGAGCCTCGAATCACTTTTTTAATGATTACTTTCTAGAAAAATTTAATACAAAAATCGCACGACTGCCAAACTTGACTATGAATAATTATCTCAATCTACGCTCACACATTGCTATTACTTGTTGTGCCATAGCCACCTGTGCATTAATTACTACTTCTCTTACCTTGCCATTGCCGGCTTTTGGTCAGAGTGCTCCGAGTAAAATTCGTCTGCTTGCAGATACCCTGCGCGCTCGCGACTCAGGCAACTTAACAGCTGCTAAATCAAGCGCTGAGGAGTTAATCAAGTTGGCTCCAAATGATGTAAATGTGCAGCGCCTACTCGCTTCTATTAATGATGCAATAGATGCACGTGGACCTCAAATGATATATGGTCTGGCTAATGTAGAACCAATGAATCAAATGATTAATGTAGTCGAAGAAGGCACAACTACTGACGGCGAAAATTTAATTGCATTACTAGAAGCTGAGCAGGATGCGAAGATTGCTGCTGCCAAGGCGGCTATAGAGGAGGCAGAGAAGCTCTCTGAACTAGGTGCTTATACTGAAGCAAATACTACGCTTAGTGCTTCTGCTGCGACACTTTCGCTCAATGCAGGTACTGTGGATATCATTGAGAATTTAAGTGCCGCTAAAGCGGATGTAATTTTGGCAGAAGCACTGGCGCAAGCGGACTCAGGTGACCTGAAGCAAGCCGAATCTAGCTTAGAAGCCTACGCCGCGGCTGGGGGCGATTCGCGAGAGGCTACTTCTTTGCTTGCGAAGTTAGACAGCAGTATATCCGACCCTAGCTCGCTGGACATTAATGAAATTAGCCCTGAATTTGTTAAAAATAGAAAATATATACGCGAGTTAATGGCGAAGGGGCGTCGACAATTCATTGATGCAGACTACGAAGGCGCTGCAGCAACTTTTAAAGAGGTCGAAGCGCGTGATGCTAACAATGCAGCAGCCAAGCTCTTTTCCAAGCGTATTGCACTTGTACTCGGGGCAGTTCATCGCGAGAACCTCTACAAAACTCGCCAGCAGATGATTACCGAAGTCGATCAGCAATGGGAGCGCCCCAAGGTCTATGATTACGATGAGGGCTCAGTTAGCCAAGGTTCTGGCCCTAGCGCGGTCCAGCAGAAGCTAACGACTATCATCATTCCACAGGTCAATTTCTCTAGCATGGAATTAACCCGGGTGATCGAGACACTTTCTGAATTGTCGCTCGAGTATGATGCGGAGCGAGCAGGGGTTAATATCGTGCCTCTGTTTAATCCAAATGATAGTAATCCACGGGTTAATATTAGCTTACGTAACCTCAGTTTAGATCGCATATTACAATTTGTTACCCAGCAGGTGAACTTCACGTATGAAGTCGGTATTGATGCGGTAACAGTGGCGCCTAGTTTTGGTCAGGCTGGCGCACAAAGCACTATAACAGAGTTCTTCCCGATTTCAGCCGGCACCGTGATTCGGTTGACAGGATTTGGAGATGGGGGCGGCATGTCCTCTGGTCCGGTGGACCCATTTGCTCCAGTGAGTGCTTCGAGTGGACCTTCGTCCGATGATAAGACCGATGCGCTGCAAGCGTTTTTTCAACGAGCAGGCGTCAACTTTGAATTGCCTGGTGCTAGCTTGGCCTTTGACGGGGAGCAATTAATTGTTACCCAAAGTCGCCAAAACTTAGATCGTATGCGCACCATCTTGCGTAATTATAATGAGGTCAAGCAGGTGGAGATTGAGGCAAAATTTCTTGAGGTTGCACAAAATGATTTAGAAGAGCTTGGCTTTAACTGGACTTTTGGTGATGGAGCAGTCCCTCAGTTTGATGAGAATTTATTTCCTGTCTTAGATAGTAATGGTAATCAAGTAAACAGCTACGAGCGCAATGCTGTGGTAGCGGGACGTACTCTAAATGATGCATTTGCTACAAATTCCTCTGCTTCTTCAATTCAGATTACAGGATTAGACCCCATACTTAGTGCTCCGCCGCAAATTGCTACAAGAATTGATTTAGCAGCAGCAGCAGGCTCTTTCTTTACTGCGAATGGATGGACTTTAGACGGCATGGATGTAACTATGGCGATGCGAGCACTTTCTCGTAAAACAGGCACGGATTTAATGAGTGCCCCTAAAGTCACAGTCCTTTCTGGTAAGCGCGCAACCATTACTGTTGCACAAGAGCTTCGTTATCCTGAAAGCTATGGAGATATTGAGTCAACTGCCTCATCTGGTAGAGGAAGCGGCGGAGAAAATTCATCATCTGGAGCCGCGATTTCGATTACAGCTGGCACGCCGGAAGATTTTGTTACTCGTAACGTCGGCGTAGAGCTTGCAGTAACACCTAATGTTGAGAATGACGATACTATCAGTTTAACTTTAGAGCCACGCGTGACTGAATTTGAGGGTTTTGTTGAATATGGTGGGCCAAGTATTGCAACAACTGGAGGTACAACAGTTACAGTACCAGCAGGATTTTATCAGCCGATCTTCTCGACTCGCGAAGTCTCTACAGAGGTTACCGTCTTTGATGGAGCGACTGTTGTCTTGGGTGGATTGACACGCGATGAAGTGAAGACAGTCAACGACAGCGTGCCAATCTTAGGTGATATTCCAGGCGTTGGTCGTTTGTTCCGCTCCGAGGGGGAGACCCGTCAAAAGAGAAATCTCCTCATTTTTGTTACAGCAAATCTAGTGAGTCCAGGTGGCTCGCCAGCTCGCCAGAGCTATCCAAATGTACGGGCAAACTCAATGTTCCAGAATCCCACCATTATGACTCCTTCTGGAACTGCGAATCGCACGGTGGCGGAAGATATTTCAGAATAACACTTCGCGCCCTTTAGCTTACTAATACGATAATATATTTGTTACTTAAAAATACTAGAATTTATACCTAAACTTTTTAGCCTAAGTAGAATATTATTTGTATATGTTATATTTCTAATTTCATAAAAAAAACGGATTTGATCCTTAATACGCGCTAATTTTTTAACCGATTACAAACCGTTAAACTTTCATTCCGACCAGTCTTTAAAAGCATCTAACACTTATAATTCCCGCCATGATCGCTAATTACTTAAAGTATATATCCGTTATTTTTGCCTTTTTTGGCGTCGGCGCATCATCATTTCTGTACGCTCAAGTTTTACCAACTGTGGATATCACTTCGCCGGCAAGCGGCAGCGAGTTATTACTCGGTGATCCGTTACTGATACAGATCAATGCTAGCGATGCGGGCGGCATCGCGGCAATAAGAGTATTTAACAATAACAATTATGAACAGCGTACGACTACTGTTGGTGGAGTAGAGGTCACTCAAAACGAGCGCGTGCCAGTCTTACTTGGCATAGCAACCTCTACGGGCATTCCCGATGATTACCAGTTCTCTTTCATTCCAGCTAATATTGGCATTCTTGAGTTGGAGGCAAGAGCCATAAACTTAGCAGGTAATGGAAGCCCTTCATCTCCTGTGACAGTCTCTGTGACTAGAGGACTTGCTCCATCTATTGCAATAGATGCACCTTTGAATGGTACTACTGTGTATCGTGGTAGTGAGTTAGTTGTCTACATTACTGCAAGTGATCTAGACGGAATAATTAATCAGGTAGAAGTGTACAATGGGAGCCAACCTCTAGGAATAGCCGAGTTGTATGCCACCAACAACTATAGATTTATATATAACACAAATCAGGCTGGCCCGTTATTACTTACCGCGGTTGCAACCGACGACCGTGGCAATGTCTCGACATCAGCTCTAACTACAGTTAACGTAATAACAGGTGAAGTACCAACTGTGGCAATAAGCAGTCCAATCGACAAGGCTTCATATGAAGCCAATGATGCAATCATAATCGATGTAATAGCGGAAGATATTGATGGCTTTGTAGTCAAAGTCGATGTCACGATGACGAATCAGTACAATGGTGACAGCACTACCGGCACCGCGTCTAAAGTAGGCGCTAAAACTTGGCGCCTAGTAGTACCAACAACCTTATCCGATGTGGGCCTTATGGAGCTGACCGCCCGTGCAACCGATGAAAGGGGTAATTCTTCCATTTCTGACTCATTGGAATTCAGCGTAACGACTGGAGATGTCCCAACTGTGGCAATAATCAGCCCA
>TARA_Y200000002_G_scaffold99070_2_pt1 | contig 18903 bp, 16 predicted proteins | sample TARA_Y200000002 | Tara Oceans TARA_Y200000002 (sample SAMEA2619388) | marine metagenome | biome: marine biome (ENVO:00000447); feature: surface water layer (ENVO:00002042); material: "saline water (ENVO:00002010), including plankton (ENVO:xxxxxxxx)" | depth 5 m | reverse complement strand
TGGCAGCAGGAACAGGGGATTCTTGCTTACTACATCATGGCTGGTGTCTATAACGACAAGCCTGAGTACCTCCGCTACGCAAGGGAAGGTTCTGCCTTCTACAACGGTTGGTTCCTCGATTATGACGCCGGCGGCATCTATTTCAATGTTCTTTCGAATGGTCAACCCTATGCATTGGGTGGAGAGCGTGGAAAAGGAAGCCATTCCATGGCTGGTTACCACTCCTTCGAGCTCTGCTTCCTTTCAGCAATCTATTCAAATTTATTGGTGAACAAGGAACCGATGGACTTTTATTTCCAGCCGGATCCCCATGCTTGGCCTGAGAATAAACTACGTGTTGCTCCTGATCTACTGCCTGCTGGCAGCGTTGAGCTTTCCGAGGTTTGGATTGATGACAAGTCCTACAGTGATTTCGATCGCGCCAACTTGATTGTCAATCTGCCTGAGTCGGATAAGCCCGTTCGCGTTCGTGTCAGGATTGAACCTGCAGGCTTGGGTTTCAGTGCTGATTTGATGAGCTATCAGGATGGCGTTGTTACTTTTGCATTGGACGGCGAGCTGACCCGCTGCAAACTCCCACTTCTCAAAAAGGAAGTGGAGAAATTGAATGGGCTGCAGGGCATGGTCCTCGATATGACTAATCTGAAGACTGTTGACGACACAGGTTGGAACTATCTGTTGTTTACTAAGCAACAAAGAGGTGCTGATTTCAGCCTTTCACTCAAGGGGTTGAATGCAGAAATCACCCAGTCACTCAAGGATGCTGAGCTGGACGAAGAGTTTACAACTCTCTAACACTCTGTCTAAGGCTGACGTCAATCGTTAAATTAAGAGGGCATGGTCATCATGCCCTCTTTTTTGCAACAAAATTATGACAGCAGGTAATACCTCCAACAATAGAAAGGGTGTTCAGGCTGCGATGGCAGGTAACCATATTGAAGCAGAAAACTTCTTTCGCCAAGCAATCAAAGAAAGTGATACGGCTATCGAAGGCAGCATGAATCTTGTCAGATTGCTGCACATGCAAGGAAGACATGCCGAGACAATTAGAGCATTTGAAGAGCTTCAAACAAAAGCTCAAATAGAAAAGATACATCCACAAATTTTGTATATGGTCACTCAGAGTGCCCTAGATCTAGGTGACCAGAAAACGGCATTACGGAACCTCAGAGTACTAGCACCACAGAATCCCAAGAATAGTGAGATACAGTGCATGCTGTCCAAGATATTGATCGAAAGCGGGCGTCTCTTGGAGTCTAAAAAAGTTCTCGAACAGGCAATGCTAGTCAACCCAGATGATCCTAGTATTGCTACACAACTGGCCATTACACAGAGTGAGCTTGGCAACTACGATAAGGCAGAGATACTCCACAAAAAGCTCACACAGAAATATAGAAATGCCTTTTTAAGTCACTTCAACTATGGTCTTTTTTTAGTCAACATTGGTGAACGGGAAAGAGCATTAAGTTGCTTTAAACGATGCCAGCAAATTGTTCCAAATGCACCTGAAGCGCAGGAGCAAATCGAGAAATTACTTCAGAGTGACAAAAATTGTCTGACAGCAATTTATCAAGATATTGAAAAAGAACATTGGGCTGAGGCCGAAAGAAGGCTTAGAGAAAATGAAGGGTTAATAGAGCCAATAGAGTTCTGGGCTGCGGTTAATGAGTTACCAAAAGAAAATCAGGAAAAACTAGGAGGTATTGAAGCTTTTGATTCGGAAGTTCAGATTAAAACAGTTGAACTTTATTCCGCTTTTGAGAGAAAAAAGTGTTTGGAAGATCTTATCGATACTGTAAAAAATACAGAGAGTTTGATATGGAATCGAGCTGGAAAACCAACCCGGTATGGACTGCAAAGTCATGAAATATTAAAAGAAAGTCAATCAAAATATATTCAGGATTTATGTATACGTCTTAATGAAGCAGCAAGAGCCTACATGGAGAATAAACCACTTCTGCAGAAGATCAGAGATCAGAAAAAGGGCAATCTAGAACTGAGCGGATGGTGTGTGGTACTAAAAAAAGGAGGTCACCAAAAACGCCATATCCATCCAGAATCCCTCGTCAGTGGAGTCGTTTATATCAAATTACCATCAGAATCTGCTGATGAGCAAAAGAAAGAAGGGAACTTGGTGTTCCCATCAAACAATATGAAAATGGTCACCCCCAAAGAAGGTATGGCTGTTCTCTTCCCCAGTTACCTCCCCCATGAAACAGTTCCGATTAGCAGCGATGATGAACGGATCTGTATAGCTTTTAACTTAATCAAATGAGTTATACAAATGGCTTAACTGAATAGCCGCCAAATATCACATCCACATAAAAGCGATATTGACCAGTATGCGTGGCTGTAAATTCAAGTGCAGGTGGATTCCCATGCGAAGTCAACTGACCATAGCGTTTTAATGAACGCTTACTGGGATCGGCGGCATCTGGAATACTTCCAGAGAAATCATAGCCGTGACAATCAAGTTCATAATCGGCATAAACCAAAGCCCAAGGAGAGCGATTGGCAACGTATTTATAACTATATGTTTTGCCGGCAACTAAATGAACCACTTTTTCAAAACATCCTGGCAGGAGTGGATTCATCAAGTTGAGCGAGGAAGTGGGACTCCAAGGTTCCATTTGTTTTGTATCGTCAAAGGAACCAACAAGGGACATTTCTGATATAGATGAAACAGGAGTAAGCAAGGCTGAGCTATCCACAACTTTAATAGACAAGCGATCTGTATCCGGATTAAAAGTAAAATCTAAATTGCAATCCTTATCAACTTCAAAACAGATATTTAACTCGTGAGGCTTGCCATGCCATGTTACACATTCCAAGACTTGTGAAGTTTCATCATCCTGAAGATCAAGCCAACATCCCAACCCCATAGTGTCTAAAAATAACTCTGAACTGATGGCGATATTAACCACATGAAATCCAGCTTTAACAGATGTAGATAGGTTGTAATTGACACCATCTTCCATTAACCTCATTTGACGATCAGGATGAGTAGGATCGAACTGATTTTCGGCAAAAATACTACCTAGAAGTTGATACGACGCACGCTGATTGAGAACCTTTGGTGCAGGTAGAGACGGATTGGATGGTGCTGCTTCAACAGAAAATTTCGGATTAGGGGATTCTGGAGAGTGAAGGCTGAAACGATATAGTCCATCACTGAAGACTTGCACTGTGCAGCCGGAATGCTTAGAAGTTCCATGACTGCTTCCAAATCCAGTACCTTGAACCAGAGTGTTAGAACCATCATTAAAGCCAGAGAAACCGTAGTCTTCATCTCGGTTAGAGGAGATTAAAAACTGATAAACCCCATCGGCACGAAAATCAATACCACCATCCTTGCGTAAGGGGACATCGATAGACCAGACATCAGAAGATGTCTGGACAAATTCTCTACCCTTAATACGACAGTCAAACTTTTCAAACATATCTTGGTCATCCCAGGGAAAACCGTTCAATTCAAAGCTGTCAAAAGTATCAACATGATGTAAGGTCTCAACACCAGCACTGGGAGTAATAGCTAGTGTCATCGTTGACGAATCAAACTGAAAAGTAAGGGATTGACTAACATCAACTTTAAAATTGATATTACGTGTTCCTCTCCCGTCGCAAGTTTCTACCAAGTCCCAGACACCATCTGTCTTATTGGAGAGTGTTGTTTTCAGCTGTTTTTGAAGAGAATGATTGACAACCAAACGGACTGTGTAAAGACCGCTTACATCTGGTGGTTGAGGTCCCACGACAGGATGAGATATTTGCCAGACCGTTTCAGAGAGACGAACCATATCTAAACCAGTATCGAATGGATTCCACTTCCAACGACGACGGTGGACAGTCCCGAGCAGGCTTACTGACTCAATCTTGTCAGAATTAATATGGTCAGTACTGAACGATGGCAACAAAAGCATTGTGACTGACGTAGAAGCTCTAACTACTGATAGCCATAAGTAAGTGTCCTCGCAATTATTGAACGAAGATGTAACCCATTCACAGTAACATTCACAGAATTGCTAGAGAAATCAAAAAAGTGGTCAGCGATTCCTCACAAAGCTGCCTTGGATAGTGCAAGCACCTGTGTCTTTATAGATGCCAAATTCACTATAGGTGTCTATGGTTGAAATGAGTGCAGCAACACTCTGACCTCGATTCTCTGTTGGCTATGGCAAAAAGAATTCTTGTCGTCCTTTCTGAGTGGGGCTACTGGGGCGAAGAGTTGATTGGCCCTCTAGACGTACTGACAAAGGCCGGTTATCAGCTTGACTTTATGACTGCGTTTGGCCGCAAGCCGCCTGCGCTGCCTCCCAGTATGGAAGAAGGATATCTCGATCCCCCACTTAACAAGGTTGTAACTGACGCGCACTTTGCTAAGCGAACCACTGAGGTTCATGAATCAAATCTTTTAGACAATCCAATTAATTTATCTGAAAAAATCTCATTGATGCCATATTTTAATGGCCCTAATTTTGGTTTAGAATTAGCATCTTTCCACGAAAGACGTGAAGAATTCTGGAAAGAGTTTGTTGATCCTTATGATGCCCTTCTTCTTCCAGGAGGCAGTGGCCCAATGGTAGATATGGTCAACAACGAAAGACTGCATAACTTGATTCTGGGTTACGTTGACCGGGACAAATTAATTGCTGCTGAATGTTACTGCGTAACTTGTCTGGCTTTTGCTCGTGACTGGACTGAACGTAAAAGCATCATATGGGGTAAGAATGTTACAGGTCATGCAAGGGAATATGATTACAAAGAGGGAACGGGATTTGCTCAAATGTATGGATATGATGGTCAACCTATGAATACATCTGCCAACTTTGGCCCTCCATTTTATCCCCTGGAGTATATTTTGCGCGATGCTACAGGACCCAGCGGTAAATACCATGGAGGTGTCGGCAAAAATCTATCCACGATCTTGGATTATCCTTTCCTCACCGGTCGCTCTACACAAGATTCTGCATTAGTTGGTGAGCTGATAATCAAAGTCTTGGAGCAGGGTTTGAAACGCTTCGGCTGGTAACTCAAGAAAATGGCGCCTTGCAGGGCGCCTCATTGCTCACCCCATTCTTATTTCACTATGAAAGGCCATGAGGCAATCCTGAGGCAATTTCTTGCCAACGGAATGGACCATATGTTTGGAAATCCTGGGACAGTTGAGCAGGGATTTCTTGATGCTCTGGCTGATGTCCCAGAGATGAAATACATTCTCACGTTGCAAGAGTCCATTGCTGTGCTGTGTGCAGATGGATATGCGAGGGCACGATTGAAACCTGCTCTTGTCCAGATTCACAGTTCACCTGGACTCGGTAACGCCATTGGTAATCTTTATCAAGCCATGCGTGGGCAGGCTCCACTCGTTGTTATTGGGGGAGATGCTGGTATTAAATATCAAGCGATGGATGCCCAGATGGCTGCAGATCTGGTTGCAATGGCAGAGCCAGTGACAAAGTGGTCTGCAATGGTTCAACATCCATCCAGTCTTTTGAGGATGGTTCGCCGTGCTATCAAGGTTGCAGCAACACCTCCCTGTGGACCTGTTTATCTTTGCCTTCCTGAAGACATTCTGGATGCTGAAATTACGGAGAAAATAATCCCCGCTCATATCCCAAGCCTTGAAACATGTCCAGGCTCGTTGGATTTGGACCGTATGGTTTCTGCAATTCAGTCAGCACAGAACCCCATTATTTTGGTTGGCGATGGTGTGGCCTGGACCGGAGGTGTTGAAAAGATTGTTGATCTTGCAGAAACACTTGGCGCCAAGGTTTATTCGGCAGATGGTGGTGAAATTAATTTTCCTGATGACCACCTATTAAATTATGGAAGCACTGGGCACATGTTTGGTGATCAGAGTCTTCCGATCATGCATTCATGTGATTTATGTCTTACTTTGGGCTGTTATTTACTGCCCGAAGTTTTTCCTCATCTCGGTGACATTTTCAATGAGGATGCCACGATTATTCATGTGGATACCAACGTTGATAACATCGCTAAAAACCATAGGGTAGATATATCTTATGTGGCTGAACCTCATTCTGTCGTTTCAGGGTTATTGCCCATTCTCAAATCACTCTCGTCTAGCTGGCACAACGCAGCTCAACAAAGACGATTAAAGCTCGAGTCAGAATCACCTGTAGTTCATAACAACGTAGATGAAAATTATCAAGTTGAACCTCCGTATCCATCTGAGACCTATGACGGTATCAATCGTTCCATGCGTTCCGGATACTTTATTAAAACATTGGCAGATAAGCTTCCAAAGGAAACCATTATATTTGATGAAGCCTTAACCAATTCACCTCCGGTGAATCGCTACCTTCCCGGCCAAAAACCCGGTGATCGTATGTTGACTCGTGGGGGTTCCCTCGGTACAGGATTTCCAGGCGCCATTGGCGCAAAAATAGCCTACCCCGATCGATGTGTTATTGGCTTTTCCGGTGATGGGGGGAGTATGTACACCATTCAGTGTTTGTGGACTGCAGTAAGGCATAATGTTGCAGCAAAATTTATTGTTTGCCAAAATCGATCATACAAACTTCTTCAGTCCAATATCTCAAAATTCTGGCAAGAACGTGGAATTGAAGGTAGAGAGTTTCCAGTACCCTTTGATTTATCAAAACCTGAAATTTGCTTCAGTGTGATTGCTAATAGTTTTGGTGTGAGTGGAGAACGTGTTGTTAGGCCAGATCAAGTTGGAGAAGCAATTGATAGGATGCTCAACCATGATGGTCCCTACCTAATTAATCTAGTTCTTGATGGAGATATCAGACCCGATTTGATTGGCGTACGCTGCGGTCAGTGATTTAATCAAACCAATGACGAAGTCATATGAACCCATATGACTCCGAACTATTCATTAACTTAAGAGTTAACCCTAAATTTTTATTTGGCTGCTTATTATTTTTCCGATTGTGTCACGAAATAGTTTTGCACACCTACAGCCTCACCCTTCCAACCTGTGTGTCGTAGCCATTTCTCGAAATCCATTACCTCTGGATTTATAGATTTAATAAATTCATAGTCTCGATCAATTCCATAATCCCGTATAAATTCAAACATATTGCCTACAAATTCTCCGTCTGGACTGTCTGGGATATCATTTACTGTTGCTCGTGATTTATCACGGAATTCTTTCAAGGACATTGGTTCATAGACAGCTTTTATTCCAGTTACGCTTGAAAAAGTTTCCGCAATTTCCATCATTGTCGGCGAACCTGAAGCAACAAATAATTTCTTACCTTTCACGCTCTCGAATTCGGAAAATGCATAAGCTGTGAATCTTCCAATATCATCGAGTGCAACCATTGTGTATGGCTTGTCTGCCATTGGATCTCTGAAGACAAATTCCACACCTCCTTCACTCCCCTCACGTTTTTCTGGCAATGCATACCCCATAAAATTCTCGTAGTAAGGTGCTGTAACAAGAATTGTTGCCTTAGGAAGAATCGCTTGTATGTATTCAGCTGATTCTGCTTTTGAGTCAAAATATGGAACCGCTAGAGTACTTTTAGTAATTGCTGAAACGTATTCTAGTGAACTATAAACGAGATGCTCAACAGACTCCTTTAAGCATGCTGTAGCAACATTGATGGACTGGACAACTTCCTGAACACGACTTCCAGCAGTCCAATAATCAGTGTTGCAAAAAACACCATCCACTCCTCTAAAAGCTTCTTCTAGGCTTTTCTGATCACTTGTATCTGCTTGAACCGCAACTATTCTGTCGCTGTAATTCTCTAATTCCTTGGCGCGCTTACCCATAGGATTACGAGTTAATGCGCGTACTCTAAATCCATTGCTGGGATGATCGATTAAAGATTGCACGATTGAACGACCCATGGCTCCAGTAGCACCTACGACGGCAATTGTTTTCATCATTAAGGGCAGATTTTTTTGATTTTAGCAAGAAACCTAAGTTTTCTCTACTATCACTAGACTTTTCAATATTTACGAACGCACAGTAATTCCGAAGCGCTTGATACAAAAGATTTTGGGCTTTGGAGGTATATTTTACTTTATTTTGTGCCATGAAATCTTCAGAACATCCGCTTGTGGCAATATTAGTTGATGATTTCTATGCCAAGGTTGCCGACCAGTCTGATAAAAATACGGCAACTAGAATTGTTAGTCCGTCTGTAGAGTTTTACGCTTCAGGTAGCGATGTGCCTGTAGGTTTTGATGATTTCTTTGATTATGTCTCCATGTTTCAAAGAGCGCTTGCATTCAAGCATGTTATTCTTGAAACCTTGGTTGACAACAAGACCGTATTGATATATTGGCGCGTTGAAGGAACTCACAAGAAAGAGTTGCTAGGTTGTTTCCCTACCAACAAAGCAATTGTCTACACAGGCATGTCGTTGTTCTATTTTGATGACGAGAATCTTATTTCAAAAGTTATTACTTGCTTCGACGAGAAAACTTTTATAGAGCAGCTGCGCGCTGGCTCACAGCCAGAATGATTGGCTTTTGTCAACACACTGTGACTTCGGGCTCTGGTTGCTGCCAAATTTAGTCTTCGTTGCTAAGACTAGTAGAGGATAAGTAAATCCGTCCAAATCAGTCTTGACCTCATGATTCACCAGCATATTCTGGCAGCTCCCCGTCCTGGTTTAAGCGAGGCTGAGTTTCAAGATTACTGGAGATACGTTCATGCCTTAAAGTTTGCCCGCAAAATTCCTCAAATTAGGAAATACAAAGTCAACTCAAGAATTGATATACCTGGGCAAGATAGAGAAATTGAATTTTCTGGTATAGCAGAGATATGGCTGGATAATGAGCAAGCACAAGCGGATTCGATCAAAACCCCTGAATTTCTCGATGGAGCGTTGCACGATGAACCAAATTGGGCTGCTTCTTGGCAGACCATTGGTCTTGACACTGAAGCTCATGAAGTAATGGGTGTTGATCCAAGTGATGCCGAATTTCCTGAATACAAAATTATGCTTTTTCACAAGAAAAAACGTGATATGAGCCTTACTGATTTCAGAAGTTTGTACACATCCGGCTATGCAGACAAGATTCAAGGAGCCAAAATCCCAAATCTAGTTCGTGTTCTCTGTTGTCTCTCTAAGGAACGTCTTTACGAAGGAGGAGGTGCTCCGCCTTTTGATGCTGTTACGCATCTCAGTGCTAATTCGATGCTTGATTTGAAATCTATGGTTGCTTCACCTCAACTTCAAGCCTTCCTGGATCCCGAGCATGGTGGTTTGAGTGAGTGGTGGGGTTTGGTCACCATGGCTGTGCGTTCCGAGTGGGTTTTGGGCCCTGAAGCAAGGCCATATCCATTTTGATTTTCATACTTTACTCCTGGAAATCGGGCTACCCTTCATCTCAAATTAATTCATGGACCTTCAACAACGCATTGATCAACTTTGGGAAGACACTAAGTCTGGTGACATCGAGGCAATCCTCAGTCATTTTGCAAACAAGGGCTCTATTTGCTTTCCTAAAACTAGTGCAAACAACATTATTCCATTCACAGGTCTATTTCAAGGCTCACAACAGATTCGAGAATTTTTCGAATCAAAACAAGCGACCATTCATTTAAAAAATTCTACTGTTGAGTCTATTCACCACCAATCATCTACAGCATTTTTGAATGTAAAGGTCGAAGCTGAATGCTTATCGACTGGTACTTTGTTTAAATCAGATGAGCTTCATGTCTTTAAGTTTAATACTGTTCACCATATTTTAGAATGGACTATCTATGCCGATCTTAGTGAATTAATAGAAGCGTTGAAAGCTAACTTGACAGATCAACTTCTTGAGGCCGTTTCGGCTAATAATGTCAACTCTGTTAAGCATTGTCTCCTCATGGGAGCTAATCCCAATGTGCGAAACAGTGTTACAGGGCTAACGGTTTTGATGATGGCAGCTTGTCAGGGCCAGACTGAAATTGTCAGGTTGCTTTTAGATGCTGGTGCTGATGTTTTCACCACCGACAGTTTCACTGGTGCTACTGCGCTTCACAAAGCTTGCCAAGGGCAGAATGCTGAAATTGCCAAACTTTTAACCGACGCGGGATCTTTTATCGATGCGGTCACACCCACAATGGGGCATACACCAATCATGGATGCCCTTTGGTACTTAGCTCCAGACGTTGTGAAACATCTTGTTAGCTGTAAGCCCAATTTAAATACAAAAACACATTACGGTTTCTCTTTATGGGATCACCTTGAGTATGAGACCAAAGTCCAAGCGACTCCAGAAGGTAAGGCAACAATGGCAGCCATCAAATCAGATATTGAAGGTTACCGGGATCAATGTTTGTCATTAATTGAAGAACACAAAGTGATGGCTGCTACGGAGAAAGGTGATGCCGAACTTGTAAAGCAACTCATCGCTAGTGGTCACACTGTTGAAACTGTTTATCCCCATGTTAATACTTTTAGTGATGGTCATACTCCTTTAATTGTTGCTGCAAGGGATAATCACCTTGATATTGTCAAACTTCTTCTAGATGCTGGTGCTGAAGTTGACGTTTTTGATTGGGTTTTTAAGGGTTATCCCATCCATAAGGCTACATATAATGGCCGCCCTGATGTCTTAAAGGTACTCTTAAGCTCACCAAAGATGACCAGCAAGGTCATTAATGTTCAGGGTAAGATCAATGGTTACACGCCGCTAACAGATGCACTTTGGCATGGATTTGAAGAGTGCGCCAATATTTTGCTTGATCACCCTGAGTGCAAATTAGGTAATGTTGCACATGATGGTAAAGACGAATTGGCTGTAGCCGAGCAGGTTTTTGGAGTTGATCACAAACTTACCAATCGCATACGCAGTATGAGTTAGATCCTCAATTATTAGCTTTTTAATCAGTAAATTTCATTTTATTCATGAACAACCTGACATCAGAAGATAGGCTTGAAATTCAAAATCTCAACGCGAGACATTTTCACTCTCTTGATGCATTGACACGTGTTCTTGATGGCAACCCAGCAGAAACTTGGGCAGACACTTTCCATCCTGACGGTACTTTTCAAACTGTTATGCAAGATGGATCGGTCGTATTTGAGGCCAAGGGTCGTGACAAGTTGATCGAAGCCCATTCTTCTTTTCCGGATATTTCAACAACCCGTCATTGGATCTGTAACCTTTTGATCGAGCCGGATCCACGTGGAGCACGATCTGCTTCGTACATTATTGCTATGAACATCGGGGTCAATCCAGCTCATATTATTAGAACGGGAACCTACGATGATCTCGTGACAAAACACAATGGTGTTTGGCTTTACGAACGTAAGACTCTTATTCTTGATGCATTCAGTCCTACTGCTGAATAAAATTAAGTACCTCCTCTTGTTATTTTATGGATCACTCACCTGCTATCGTCATCGGAAGTGGATTCGGTGGGTCTGTTGCTGCCCTTCGGCTTGCTGAGGCTGGCATCAAAACGCTTGTTATTGAGCGAGGTAAACGTTGGACCATCCAGGATCCAACAGTCAACGAAACCTTCAGTACTTTTGACAGTCTTGATGGTCGTGCTGAGTGGTTGAATGATACTGGACGCTCAGAAACTCCTGCTTACGAAGGATTACCTATAACCAAGCACACAGGAATTATGGAATGTGTGAAGCATGGTAAGTATACTTTTTTGGTGGGTGCTGCTGTCGGCGGTGGATCTCATTGTTATGGAGGGATTCTGATTGAACCTCCCGAGGAGCTCTGGAATAATCAAATACCAATGATTGATTATTCTGAAATGCGAGATACGTACTTTCCAGTTGTTCATAAGACAATCGGCTCTTCACCGATCCCTGATGATATTCTAAATTCTGAATATTATTTAGGATTAAGGTCGCTTGTTTCTCAGGCAGAAAAGGCTGGTTTTACGGAATGCAGTAGTACCAACAATGGAATGAAAGATGGTTATGTTAGATTTAAAATGGGAATTGATTGGGATGCCACAAGGGAAGAAATTGCTAATAAACGTGTGGCTTCACAGATTAAAGCTGAGTTCTGGTTTGGCCAAAATAGCGGTGCTAAGCAAACTTTAGACACCAACTATCTTAAACTTGCCGAAGAAACTGGATTAGTCGAGATCAGACCTCTTCATCTTGTCAATTCGATTTCAGAGAACGAAGATGGCTTATACATCATAGAAACATCGCGAATCAACACCAAGGGCGATGTGATTGAGTCGAGGCTTTTTAGTTGCAACCAATTGTTTTTGGCGGCTGGTGTTCTTGGCACCTGTGAGCTCCTCTTGAGAGCACAATCCAATAACACAATTTCCAATCTACCCTCTGAGCTTGGTTCCAACCTTGGCAACGACGGAGATACTTTTGCAATACGTACTGAACTTGATGAAAAAACCAATCCCCATCTTGGCGGACCTGGTGCTATTGCCATTTTGAACTATGAGAATCCCATAAGACCTGCCATCATGATGCGCGCACCACTTACCAAGTTTGATCGCTTGTTTCCCGATCATAATGCTATTGGGACTTTTATCTTTTCAAACTCTCATCACCGCGGTCGCCTATTTTTTAATAAAGATACCAATGGTCTTGATATTGAATATGAGCTTGATGATGATGCTATTTCAGCATCACAAGCATTGCTCGATCGCTTTCAACAAGCTAACGGTGGCGAGATTATCCCTCCCGATGTCCAAATTACAGGTCATCAACTTGGAGGAGCTTCAATGGGTAGTGTCTGTGATTCTTATGGACGCGTACAGGGTAAGAAAGGCTTGTATGTCGTTGATGGCTCTTTGATTCCAGGTTCTAGTACCTGTATGAACCCAGCTCTTACGATTGCTGCAGTGGCCGAACGTGCTCTGCAGAACATTATCCAGGAGGACAATTTGGTTTAATCCTTTATTGTCCTCAGCTGCTCTTTAGCTTTGTTCCATTCTTTACTGCAACTCCTATGACTGCTTCAACGAAATCTGTCGCAGAAGCTTGGTTCGACGGATTGGATCGAGCTGATTACGCCAGTGCGATCGCTCTGCTTCATCCAGACATCGTTTGGATCAATGTTCCACAAATCAAAGATGGTAGTGATGTTATCCCTTGGATTGGAACTGCAAGGGGTCTCGACGAGGTTACTCAACAGTTCACTAAAAGAGACGGTGTTTGCGAAGTTAAAGAGTTTAAAAGTGTAGGACTTGTTTGTGAAGGTAATACTGCTGTTGGCTTGGTTCGCGATAAAGCAACAATTATAAAAACCAATATTACTTTTGAAATCATCTTTGCTTCGTGGATGACCATTGAGGACGGCAAGATTGTTCGTTGGAAGTCCTATTGTGATACTGCACCAATTATTGCTGCTTTCAATGGTATTCAGCCACCATCGCCTGAGATTTGATTAAACTGTTGCGTGCACCAGGCCTTTTGTGACTTTTGCCTCTGCTTATCTCCACTAGTTTTGCATCTCTTCTTTCCCAATGGGAAAGAAACAATGAAGAATATTGCTCCATGGCTTTGTCGAGCTAAATTGTAATTGAAGCTCTTAGTTTTTAGCTAAGGATTTTTTACTTCTCAGCAAAGCCATGGCATCAATCCTTATGGTCGCCTCAAACCTCGGTGTTTGGGCAGAGGAATTACAAGGTCCTTGGGATGTCCTCAACGAGAAGGGCCACAACGTTACTCTTGCTACTGAGCTAGGTATCAAGCCATTGCCTCATGTCATCAGTATGGATCCTGATGCACTTGACACTGTTCAGAATATTAAGGTCAATCCACAAAGTGTCGTTGATAGATGTAAGGCTCTTTGGGCTTCAACTGCACTCGATAATCCTATTGCGATTAAAGATGCCAAGATGAGTGACTATGAAGCTATTGTTCTTATCGGGGGCCCAGGTGCCCCGTTGGACATGAATGGCAATTCTAAGCTTCATAAGCTTCTTGTTGATGCATTTGCCTCCGATAAATTAATTGCAACCATTTGCTATGCCGTTGGAGGCCTTGTTTGGGCTCGTAATCCTGAGACTGGTAAAAGTATTATTGACGGTAAGGTTATTTGTGCCCATCCCCGTGGCTGGGACTTTACAGATCCTCTGCCTTACCCACTTGATGGTGCTCAATCTGGCAATGCAGGGACTGACCTCGTTACCCCTGGTTTTAATTACCCTGTTCAAACAATCGTAGAATTGGCGGTTGGAGAGAAAGGCCGTGTTCTTTCTAACCCGTACGTGCTTCGTAGTTGCCCCTGCACTCACTATGACTGGCCATTTGTGACGGCGCTATCTGTTGAGTCATCCACCCCATTTGGTTACATGATCGACAATGCTCTGAATCAAAAATATGGCAAGTGAGAATGTCTGTCTCTACCTCTAGCTCCTTTTTCAAGCTGGGTACCCACACCCAGCTTGATTTCCCTGTTCAGAATGTTGTTATCCACGTAATTAGTAGTCCGACTGAGGGTGGTTGGGAAGGAGTTAATAGCACTATTATTGAGCTAAATACCAAGCTCATCCTTATTGACCTACCCCTACATTATGGTGTTGCCAAGGAAATTCGTAGTTTTTGCAATGCGTCTGGCAAAGACATCCATCGCATTGTGATTACTCATGAGCATCCTGATCATTGGATGGGTACTTTCGCATTCAATGATCAGGATATCTTCGCACAACCGTCCACTATTGATTTCATTTCACAAAATGGCGATGGTATTCTTTCTTTAAAAAAGCAACAATTGCCACTGGATTATCTGCCGGACTCTGTGTATGTTCCCAACTGTCCTTTTGGCGAATTGTTAGAAACTGTCGATGGAATTCAAATAAAATGGTCCCTTGCTACTGAATTAGAATATCAAAGTGCTTTTTACGCTGAAATTCCTGAGTTGTCACTTCTTGTTGCTGGTGACATGTTGTATAACAATTGTCACCTATTTCTTGGTGAGCGTCTTCACGATGGACAACCTAATGCCGTTCAATGGCTATCCCAACTCAATAACATAGATTTTACTATTTATAACTCAGTCATACCAGGTCATGGTGATGTAGGTGATTCATCTATGGTCGATACTTGTATCGAATACCTTGAAGCCATGATTCCTATCATTACTCTTCCAGACATGACTACAGCTGTCTATAAACAATCTGCTATTCAAAAGTTTCCCAATCATAAAGTTCAAGATATGTTGGATTTGTCCGGCTTTTTCTTGTACGACTTTAAAGGTCTTTAGTCTCCATTGCCACTCCTTTCCTTTTGCTATGACTGCTCCCTCCACTGAGTTTAAAATTCCAATCAGCACACCACTGGGTGTATTAAATGCGTGGGCCGTTACCTACGGTAACCCTATTCATCCTCGAATTTTACTTGTCCAGGGAGGTCCTGGTACAACACATGATTATTTAATTTCTACTGCACAAAGCCTCGCTGGGCAGGGTTACTCAGTAACCATGTACGGCCCTATTGGTACTGACTACAGTGATAAAGCCGCAAGTTACGAGTTTTGTAATCTTGATTGGTTTATCAATGAACTTAACCAGGTTGTCGATTATCTTAAGACAAAAACCTCTCAAATTAATCTACTTGGGCATTCATGGGGAGGTTATTTGTCCATTGAATATGTTCTCAGGTATCCTAATAAGATTTCACAATTGATTGTATCCAATGCTGTTTCAAGCATGGCAGAATACAATCGTTATTGTGCTGAAGTTATTGTTCCCTCGTATCCACCAGACAAATGGAATGTTGCTAATAGTATTATCGAATCCAAGAATTTTACAGATCCCAAGTTTAATGAATTGTTTTGGGAAATTCATTATCCGGTTCATGTATACAGACATCCTGTAGCCGAATGGCCTGAGCATGTGATGAGAACCTTTACAACTCCAAACCTTGAGATGTATCTTCCTGCTTGTGGTCCTATCCCAACTCAAATTATTGGCTGGCTTGCTGATTGGAATCGCACCGATGATATTCAGAATATTGCTATTCCATCACTTTTTATTAGCTCAGAATTCGATACAAATACTCCAGACCATATTAAATGGATGGCTTCTCAGGCTCAAAATGGTCATTATCTGCACTGTCCAAATTCAGGACATTTCGCCCATCTTGATGACCAAGACGTATGGGAAGAGTCTGTAATAAGCTTTCTTAATTCTCTTTGATCTTTGCTCACTTTTCTTTATCCCCATGAATTTTACAACCAAATCTTTCCAGTATCCTATCCTGGCAAATGATGGCTCTATTTCATACCAAGATGCCTCTATTGAATCCTGTGCCGTTAATCTCTTAAATCAGTTTGATCTTGAGTTTATTAAAATACCTGCTGGTACCTTTTTAATGGGATCGACAACTGCTGACACCGGACCTGATGCTATGCCTCAGCATGAGGTTTCTGTAAAAAGCTTTTTACTTGCACAAGCATCTGTTACTCAGGATTTATATCAGGCAGTTGTTGGGAATAATCCCTCCTTTTTTATGAACCCCTCTCTTCCAGTTGAGTGTATCAATTGGTTTGATGCTAAAAAGCTCTGCGATCTTCTTTCTTCCTCAACTTCTTTCAGATTTAGGCTTCCCTCTGAGGCTGAATGGGAATATGCGGCCCGAGCTGGTACGACGTCAACTTTTTATTGTGGAGAGATGATTAGCAACTCAATTGCTAACTATATGGCTGAAGTACCTTGGAAGAACGGCCCTCGTGGTGATTATGCCTGTAAAACAATGCTACCTAATAGTTACCCTCTTAATCCTTGGGGTTTAAGTGATATGTCTGGCAATGTATTTGATTGGTGTCAAGATGTTTATTGTTCCTATGATCTCGCTCCCTCTGACGGTTCCGCTAATGATCAATTGCATGGCCCAGAGGAAAGAGTCTTAAGAGGTGGTTCGTGGTATCACACTCCCATCGCAACTGCTGTCACAACTCGCCTAAAGATTGATCCTTTATACAAAGGTCCGGATATTGGTATGAGACTCGTAGTTGAATCTATCTAATACCGTTTTATTCATTTTATTCTTTTTCCTCATTATGCCCGAGCAAAATCTATCCAGCACTGTTCGTACATCTTTTGATGATAATCTTGTGCCTCCTTATGTCTGGCCTGAGCCTCTTCAAGATATTGGGAGCTTCAAACAGGATCAGTTATCTCAATGTAGCAAGGATCCCTCTAGGCAAATCCTAAATCTTGGTCCTTCATTTCAAGTTGGTTTTGCCTGCGTTGATGCTGAGAAGCAGGCCCGTTGGTACAAGGAAGCCTTCGGTTTTGTGGAAGATCGTCGTAATGACTTTAAGGAGTTCGGTACAATTGTCATTATGATGTGTTATGACACACCTCAGGGTTTTCAATTAAGGGTTGAATTTATACAGCAACCTGAAGGTTTTGTTCTTCGTCGTCCCAATCCTACATCCCATACAGTATTTTCTGGAGTTTGCCAATTTCAATTTTGGGTTGACAACATTGATGAGGTTTACCAAAGAATTGTTGATCGTGGTGATATAGAAGTCTCTTGGGGACCAATTGATGTGGGTGCTGGCTTAAGAATGAAGCACCTTTTTGTTCGTGATCCTGAAAGCAACATTGTACTAATTACTGAACCCTATTAGATGTTTTTTGCGATGTGTTCTTTTCGTGTCAATCGTATCCGTTTGGAATCTTCTGGCCAATAAACTGTATTCGAAGAATACAGTTTATTGGCTTCCATTTTTGCTTTCTCTTTTATCAGAAGTAGAAGGTTGTCATCAGCGAAGCGCCTAAGGATGAACCATTCTGATCTTGATTCCCGCCCATGCCTTGGAACCAATAGATAATTGGAGTAACAGTTATGTAGTTATTAACCTGCCAGGTCAAGTTTGCCATCGCTATCCACGGATCCCCATGGTCTGATCCCAGTGATGCGTCGCTCCATTGAATTGATGATGGCTGACCAAAGGCGAATCCAACTGTCGTCTCCTCAGTTGGAAATCTCTCCCACTGCAACGTAGCCAGCCAAGCCTTGGACATCGCTTGGTCTCCACGTTTTGAATATTGTGTTGTTAAATCTGACTCATAGAATCCCAGGTTGACACCGCCGCTAATTGAGAAGTCTTCGGTTATGTACCAGTAACCAGCCAAGCCTCCCGTTTGAACGGTCATTGGTCCCGGCGATACAAATACGTTTTCTGAAAACGGGTTCGTTGCGAGCGGCGTACCTTGCATGTAGTAGAAGGTTGAGCCAGCTGCAGAATCACCATATTGAGTCCGTGTCCATCCCAATTGGAATCCTGCACTTTCACTCGAGTATGAGAGTTGAGCAGCCATGTTTCCTTGTGTTTTTCCACCTCCTATTCCCAACGTTGAGTCGCTGCTATTGGAATTGGATGTAAGGTATCCAAAATTTGCAGCCCATCCATTTTTTTCATATTGGATTGCAGCACCTCCTCCAATCACGTACGGATAGGCGGCCGGAACATTTGTAAAAGTAATGATGTCGTTGTAAAGATTTCTCAGTCCTACCAAGTTGCCTGCCTTTGGGGACAAAGCCGCACTACCAACCGTTAGGTAGTCAAACGTCTGCATCCTTGGAGAAACAGTAATCGTTATGTCTTCCCCGAGAGGAAACTTGTAAAACATACGGTAAATTTGTAGTTCATTGTTACTACCTAGGCAGTACGCTGATGCCGATCCTAGGTATGGATTGCCGCATGATGGTGAAGTGGAAAGGTCAAAGTTGCTTGCTGAAAAGATCACCTCAAGCATGTCCTTGCCCGTAAAGCTCGTTTTGAGCATCGGCAGGATTGTGTATGAGAATGATGTTCCACCGTATGCCTCGCTGTACTCATCAGATTTACCGCTACCACTAAAACTGTTTGCATTCAGATTCCACATACCAAACACATTGAATTTTGTGGTGGTACTGAATTGCATTGCCTCTAATTCACCAACTCTTGCTTCTAGTCCATCTACTTTCCCTTTCATAATTGCAAGTTCTTGCTCGAATTCACGTACTAATCGTC
>TARA_Y200000002_G_scaffold117605_1_pt1 | contig 18945 bp, 14 predicted proteins | sample TARA_Y200000002 | Tara Oceans TARA_Y200000002 (sample SAMEA2619388) | marine metagenome | biome: marine biome (ENVO:00000447); feature: surface water layer (ENVO:00002042); material: "saline water (ENVO:00002010), including plankton (ENVO:xxxxxxxx)" | depth 5 m | reverse complement strand
TACTATCATTTGCTACTGCCGTTATTTTTATTTTTATAGCAGCTACAATTTACGGAGTCGCAAAGACTTATTTTTGGCCTACAATGTTAGGCTTAGTAGCCGAACAAACGCCTAAAGGTGGAGCGCTTACATTAAATGCTATAGCTGGTATTGGTATGCTATCGGTTGGTATTCTTGGTGGTCCCTTTATTGGCTTTTTACAGGAACGCTCAGTCACCGATGCAATAGAATTAGAAATGCCAAGTATTTATGCTGATGTGATTGATCATAATGACTACTTGTTGGGTGCGTACTCTTCTCTTAATTCTACATCAGTTGAGACTTTGCCGAAAGCAATAAGAACAAATGTTGAGGTTATACGAGTTAGAGAAACCCAAGGAGCTCTCGCAAAAATGATTATTTTTCCTGCTTTTATGTTAGTCTGCTATCTATTTCTTATCTTATATTTTAAGAGCAAAGGCGGATACCGAGCTAAACTTTTACAAGAGAAATCGTGAAAATTATCTTAGCTAATAATCAATTATAAATTCATATAGTATGCCTTCACCAGATGTTTTAAAAGTAGGTTTAATAGGCGGAGGAGGTGGTGCATTTTTTGCGCATCCTCATCAACGTGCTATTCACTTAGATGGCACGCGAAGAGTTGTATCTGCAGCATTGCGGACCAATCCGGAGCAGTCACTAATAGACGCTCAGAATTGGATTTATCCAATTAAAGGCTATGATAGCTATGATTCATTAATCGATGATCAGCGTCATTTAAAGCCTACTGAGCGGCTTGATTATATTGTAGTAGTAACTCCCAATCACGCCCACTTCGAACCATCTCTAAAGGCAGTTGAAGCAGGAATACCGGTATTTTGTGAAAAGCCTCTAACAATAAACCTAGATCAAGCGAAGCTACTGGAAAAAGCAGTTCAACGCAATAATGTGCCTTTTGCAGTCGCGCATACCTATCTAGGCCATTGGAGCACTCGCCTCGCGCGTCATATTGTCCATGAGGGACTTCTTGGGGATGTGCGGTGGGTTGATGCAGCATATATCCAAGGTTGGCTGGCCGAGTCTCCTGAGGAGGACGGTTCGCAGCAGGCTTCATGGAGAATGGATCCAAGCCTAACAGGGATTTCCAACTGTGGTGGTGATATAGGTACGCATGCACTTATGCAACTTCGCTATGTTACTGGTCTAGAAATTAAAAAACTATCTGCTAGACTTGAGGCGCTAGTAGCAGGACGCATACTTGACGATCACTTTACGACATACTGTGAACTAAGTAATGGTGCAAAGGCACTTGTGCGAGCATCGCAAATTGCGATTGGTCATAAAAATGACTTGTGCATTGAGGTAAATGGAAGCAAAGCGAGCCTTGTATGGATGCAGGAAGAATCGGAGTGCGTAAAGATAATGCGTCCCGGTAAACCAGATCTAATTTACTGGCGTGGGCAGGTAATGGGGAATGATGGTTTTTTATCTGAATTGCCGAATGAACTGCTGGTTGAACCAACCTTACCATCCGGACATACTGAGGGATTTCACGATGCCTTAGCTAGGCTACATCGTGATTTTGAAAAAGATGTGCGTGCTTATAAATCAACCGATAAATTCACTAGTGATGGGACACGTTATGCAACTGTACAAGATGGTCGTATCGCTATGGCATTTTTAGAAGCAGCGGTTAGCTCAAGTAAAAATGATGGCGCTTGGTCTACTTTAGATTCTTAGTAACTTTTTAAATAGAGGATTTTATCTATAGTTATGTTTATTAAAGTTTTTTATTTTACGTATCTTATTATTGGTCTTCACACAGTATCGCTTTTTTCAGCAAGTGCTTTTTTTGGAGATCCACCAGATGACAATCATCCTTGGGCAGTCCATGATCGTAATCGCCCACAACCGATACATGTAGTTGCGGGGACAACTAATTCGGCCCCACCATCTGATGCCTTAGTTCTTTTCGATGGAACGCCTGATTGCTTAAGAAATTGGAGACATAATAAAGATAAGGATTCTCGTAAGTCGGACTGGATGATTCAAAATGGCTCATTATTCTGCCTGCCGGGTACAGGAAGCCTATCTAGTCGTGCTACTTTCAGTGATTGCCAAGTTCACCTTGAATGGCGGTCACAGTCACATGAAAATAAAAGTGGTCAATCCCGCGGAAATAGTGGCATTTTTTTAATGGAGTTAATTGAAGTACAGATATTAGACAATTTTCAAAATCCAACCTATGCTGATGGTAGTGCAGGATCTATATATGGAGTTATGCCGCCTGCAGTGAATGCCCTTAAGGCGCCCGGCAATTGGCAGAGCTATGATATTATTTATAGGCGACCTATCTTCAAAAATGGCATGCTACTGGAATCAGGATCGTTGACTGTGCTGTGTAATGGAGTGGTCGTACAAGCTGGTGTTCCGATTGAGGGTAAAAGCACACATAAAATTCGTTCTTTCTTACAAAAAAAATTTCCTAATAGAGGTAGCATTAAGTTACAAGACCATGGTGACAGTGTTCAATTTCGTAATATTTGGGTTAGGCCATTAAGAGCTCGGCCTATTGATGGCAGTCTAGATGGCTATATTGAGGCAAACAGGACGCAATTGAAGCGTAAGCAGACAGCATATGAAATACGTAATAAAGCAGAAAAATTAGAGGGATTAGAAAAATCGCTCCTTTTGTATGAATCACTTATCTACGAATTTAACCTAAGCGCAAAAGCGAGTGCTAATAAATATGCGTCAGAATTTTTAGATTACTTACTACGAATCGACAGTGAGCAAGCCGTTGTACAAAAAGTTAAAATAATTAGTTTATATAATGCTTTGAAATACTTAAATAAACATTCGATACTTCCAACCAGTTGCCCTGTACTTGAAAGGGTCCACTCTATTATCGTTACAAATAATTGGATCGATGATATCTAAAATTTAGTTTGTATTTTTATAATGCCAAGATCTGTAACACTATTCACTGGTCAGTGGGCTGATTTACCACTCGAGGTACTAGCTCCAAAAGCAAAAGAGATGGGCTACGATGGCTTAGAACTTGCCTGTTGGGGGGATCATTTTAATGTTCAAAAAGCTTTAACAGATCCGAATTATGTTCTCAAAAAATGGGAGTTGCTGCGTTCGAATGGTCTAGATTGTTTTGCACTGTCCAATCATCTAGTTGGACAAGCTGTATGTGACAATATAGATGTACGTCACGCTACGATTCTAGAACAGTCTATATATGGCGATGGCACTACACAAGGAGTTCGTGAACGTGCTACTGCTGAAATGAAAGATACTGCAAATGCTGCTAGAATATTCTTTGACGCTTGTCCGGAAGGTACACCTAATCATGCAGTCGTAAATGGTTTCACTGGTTCACCGATTTGGCACTTATTATATTCATTTCCACCTGTTACAGACGAACAGATTGTGGCTGGATTTGACGAATTTTCTAGTCGCTGGATTCCTATTTTGGATGCATTTGAAGCAGTCGATGTTGATTTCGCACTCGAGGTTCATCCAACAGAAATTGCTTTTGACATAGCGAGCGCTGAGCGAGCACTTAATGCAGTACATTACCATAAAAGATTTGGTTTTAATTATGATCCAAGTCACTTGGCATATCAGGGGGTAAATTACACTAAATTTTTACGAAAATTCTCAGAGCGAATTTTTCACGTACATATAAAAGACGTCTGGTGGAATCGAGGTAATGGCGATGTAGGGGTATTTGGTGGGCACACAGAATTTGGAGATTTCAGGCGCCATTGGGATTTTCGTTCCCCTGGTAGAGGAGATATAGATTTTGAATCCATTATAGTAGCACTCAATGATATAGGCTACATGGGGCCTTTATCCGTAGAGTGGGAAGATGTTCGTATGGATCGTATACAAGGCGCTACTGAGGCAAGCGAATTTACTCGTAGTTTAGATTTTGCTCCTAGTTCTGTGGCCTTCGATGCAGCATTCGAAAAGACCAAGGATTCGTCTTCCAATTAAGTGAATTGCTAGCTTTTTGGTCTTATAACTAACGCTTGGAAGATGCAGAACGTATTTCATTACTACCTCGTAAGATTTCACTCCTACCTGCAAATTTTCTTACAAAACTTTTAAGAGACCTTTCTTTGTCTTTAGAGTATACTTCATCTTTCGCCAACACGAGTATAACGTTTATAGACGGCTTAGGACGATTTAACTGACTGTATTTAATTTCGATAAGTCTATCGACATAGTTTTCGACTTCCTTGTCCGTATAATCATACTCTGGTTTCCATCCGGGATGAGGATTATTCCATTTTAATCCTAATTCATTAACCTTGGAAGGTAAGCCATATTCATCATTTAGTACACGTTCCGACATACCCTTTGAACGACGCTCAGCGTTAATTTTAGCTAGTTTAGATTTTACCCGTTGCTCCATAATGGGTTCCTCTTTCCGATATGCTGCCTCTTCTTCGATCCACTTCGGATCGGACTCAATTTTACTCCATGCTAATTCTTCTTTTTGAGTCATGAATCGTTTAATTTTCCTAAAGCCCTCGTGGTAAGCAGTGATATGAAATATTGCATCAGCTTCTTGCATGAGTGCAAACTGTGTGTGCATTAGATTAATATTTTCATTGCGCCATTTGTAATGTTTTATAGCACGTATGAATTCAGGACCTGCATCACCATCTAGTGTATCAGGAATTATTTCTGCATAACCGATTCCTTCGAGTCCTGGCGACGCTGCGTTCGTGTTAATTGGAGCGATCCATCGAGCAAATTCGTTCGCAATTTCACTGCCTGCTGGCATTAGCTTACGCTTAAATTTAAGTGCCTTCCTTTGATCAATTAATATTACATTAAAAAGTGTGCCTGCAGAGAGAATGCTGACTTTGTTAATAACCTCATCCTTGATGGATTTAAAGCTACTGAGTCCACCTTTTCCATCGACTACCATACTGCGATTCACATCGATTAAAAAAAGAATGCGTTCCGCTTTAGCTCTTAATCCAAAAACCTTAACATCTGACATGCCTATTCCTACACTACCACGTGTACCAGACATTAAGTTTCCACCTCCACCAGCACCAAGGCCCGCACTCACAGAGAAGCCTTCATTTATGCTCGGTAGATCCAAATCAACGTCAGCAACGGCGATATTAGCGACTGGTCTTAATTGTAATTGCTGAAGCGGTTGCTGGGGAATTTGTTCAATAATTTTAATTTTCACCTCTGGTGGAGGTTCTTCTTCAGTAACAACAGGTGGTTCTTCAAATTGTGCTTCCTCCTTCATTACATGAGTAGCTACTGTGACTATGCCTGCAACAAAAGCTGCAATTACATGAATTAGCACACTTATGCTGATAACTTTAAACAGCATAGGATTGATACTACGTTTGCTGTATTTGCTAATCACTTTATTATCTGTTGGTGTATAAGTTGTTATTTAGTGATTAGAAAGCAGCGAACGACACCTTTTTGACATCAGCTTTAGCGCATGCATTTAGTACGTCTATTGAACGTTGATGCGGAGAATCTGGATCCGCCTGTATTTTGACTATTGTGCTAATTTTGGCTCGATCAGAAGACATCCTGAGTCGCGTTAGGGTAGTTGTTAACCGTTGCATAATTCTATCCTCATTGCCATCCATTGGGGCTCCATTTAGTAACACCATTCCATTAGGAAATACGTCAATAATGTGCTCGCTAGGTAATTCCAAGCTTTCAGCGGGAGGAGTTTTACTTGGTAACTTAATTGCAATGTCTGCTTCCTGCTGTAAGGGCAGAAGCATGAAGTATATAAGTAGCAAAAACACTACATCTATCATCGGCGTGATATCTACTTTATCTGTTGATTGTAAAACTGAATTAATTTTCGGCACGATCAATCTTGGCTAGAAGCAAAAATGAGGTCGTAAATGCCGGCTTGTGCGCAGGCGCTCATAACCTCGTTTACATGTCTGTGATGTGTAGTCGCATCCGCTCGTAAGTATAATTTTACTTGTGGCATTATTTCACGCATAGTACGTAATTGATTTGGCAGTGAGTCATAAGTGGTAGGATTGGAGCCGAAGTAAACTGCGCCATTTGGGTCTACTGAGATATACTGCCTTTCTCCTGAATCTTCAGGGATACTAGATTCTTCTGCAATGGGCAACTCTAACTCAATTAATTCAGCAGTAATAAAACTCATTAAAGTCATAAAGAATGCTATTAGTAAAAAGACTACGTCGATCATAGGAGTCATTTCAAACTCAGGATCTACATCATCTGGCGACCAAATCTTCATAATATTGGAAAAGCGAATCGTTTATTTTCTCATAGCAGCTTTGCTGAGCGTAAATTCCAAATCTCCAACAACTCTAGCTACTCGAGAGGTTATTTTTCCATATCTATTTTTAAAGAAGAAGAAAAAGAACATAGCTGGAATGCCTACTATCATACCTGATGCAGTAGTGATTAGTGCCTCAGATATATTACCAGCTAGTAATTGTGCAGATCCAGCACCTTCAGCTTCAATCGCATTGAATGCTTTCACCATGCCCGAAACAGTTCCTAATAGTCCAACCATTGGAGAAAGTGATCCGACTACGGAGAGATAGTTGATTAAAACATATGGTCCTGCTAATTCTTCAGAAGAAGCCTCTTCAATTGCCTCCTTAATAGGAGTCTGTTGATAATTGTTTAAATCTGCACGCTTCAGTCCAGCGGCAATGATATTAGTGGTAGGTGCTTGATTTTCAGCACATATATTTAGCGCAGAATCAATATCTAATTGTTCCAGTGCTTTATCTACCTGTATCAGAGCTTCTGTATTTAACATCACTTTAGGTTGCACTGCCATAAAATTGTAAATAATTAATCCAAACCCTGCTATAGAAAAGAAAGTCAATGGGTACATCGCCCAACCCCCTGTTTTATACATATCTATAAGTGATTTATTAGGAATTGTACTTACTTGGTCAGTATCAATTACTGCTACTGTATCTTGAGCGGCAACAGAAACAGTACCTAATAACAGAATAATTAATACTAAAAATGCAGTCGATGCACCAGATGATTGTTTGTTTACTGTATTCATAATCGTTATTTAATGTTGTTAAATATTGTAGTTAAAATGTTTTTTACTTCTAAAAATTAGTATTCCGTTACTTTTCCAGCCCAAGGTGATTTAGGATAGAGTATGGTTAGTTCCTTCCAGACATTCTTTGCAGCAATGCTGTCACCAGATTGAAGATAGCTATCGCCGATTAGGTATAAGTGCTCTGGCACCCAGGAATAGGAAGTTTGTGTGCGTACGAACCCGCGTGTTAGTAAATCTAATGCTTTTGTATAATCACCGCTTCTGTGCGCACGTGCACCAATTAATAGTTGATAAAGAGAAAAAATATCATCCTCAATGTTAGGTTTTTCAATACCATCAATTATACTAGAGGCCTCTTTTTGCCGGTCTGCTAAAACAAGGCTATATGCTAGCCATATTTGAAGATTTTTCTGCAAAGAAGTATCCATGTCTTTTTGAATGGATTGGTATAGTAAAATGACTGCATCATATCTACCTGCGCTGCGTAATTTATCAGCAGAATCCATAATGACTTTAATGTTTGCAGCATGATCATTTTTGTGGGGTAGGGATCGTGTTATCTCGATGACGCTATCCCAGTCCTTAATTAGCGTATACTTATTTAGTAATTCTATAGCCAATTCAGAATACTGTAGACTTGCATACTCTAAAGGTATTTTTGCTAGCAAATACTTTGCTTCGTCTAACTTGTCGGATTGAATCAATGAACGAAGAAGTATTTTATTAGCAGAGTGCAGTTGTGTAAACTCCTCTGGCAATCGACTAAATTTAATAAGGGGGTAGACACTTTTTCTGAGAATTTTAAGAGCACCTATTAGATTGCCTTTATTGACTAAAGATTTCGCCTTGGTGATTCCAGGTATGCTTACTTTTAATTGGCGAGCCATTTGTTCACCCACAGGCATTGAAACTTCACCAAATCCACCGTCGATTTCAGCAACCAACATGCCCTCTTTATAATACAAAAAATTTAAAGTCTGCATTGCGCCGTTGTTACTATACTCCATTAATACCGGAGATTCACCGTACTGATACCAATAGGAATTACCATATACTGCAGCACTTGATAATAAAGTAAGAGCAATGAACAAGCAAAGGCGAGTGAATGTATAAATATAAATCATAACAAATCCTTTAATTGATTGTTTATGCTTCTATATTCTTTGGTGTCTTTAATAGCGCTAAGAGTATTAATAGCTTCTGTTAATGTAGAAATTGCATCGGACTTATTGCCCATCTTTAATAGTGATTGAGCGTCGCCTAAATAAGCTTTTGCGGAAAGTAGTATGAATTGTGAATATCCTAAGAACGTTCGTTCATAAAATCCATGAGCCTTCGCGTACGCTTTATCTAACATATAAGTATCGGCGATCTGCAGTAATGCCATTGCGTGAATTTTTCCACGCCACGCTGGAACCTTAAGAATATATTGATAGGTACTTCGCGCAGAATCAGTATCTCCTAAGTTACTCAATAATTCTCCCTTATGCAGCATAACGCTAGGTATTTTTGGACTTCCGGAAAACTGCTCTAATATTAGATCTAAGTATGAAATTGCGATTTGGGTATTACCTTTCTCTTGATTTACAACACTAAGTCTAGTCAGAGCTACAATGGAAGCATCGTCAGTTGGGTGCAGATCAAGTACTGTCTCCCAGGCCATAATAGCGAACTCTAAGTTGTTCTCTTTTTCGTGATCAGCAATAAATAATAGTGTGCGTGGAGTAGCCATACCTAAGTCATTTAAGTTGAATGGCTCATCGGGCCCTTGCTTTATATTACAACTATATAAGCCCATAAGCATACGAATTTCACCAATGCGATTACCTTCCTTAATACTGGTAAGCCTCAATTGATCAAAAAGATCCTCTGGCCTCTCAGGTGGGTACTTTTCTAGTTGTTCCTGGATAGGATTAGTTATGTCCTCTATTAAAACTAAGGAGTTGAGTAATTGTTCGCCAAAGCTGGGATGATTTCGAAGACGATTATACAGAGTCTGGTCGAGTAGTGGATTATAATAAAATTGCTCAAATAAAAAACCGGGATCCGTTATAATATTTTCCCTAAAAGCAGCATCTGTTTTCAACTTATCTAAGAAAATAACAGTTTCTTTAAGAGTTGTATATATGGAGCTGTATTTTTCCGCATAACTCTCGATCAATTCATCGATACCTGTGTCATTAAGAGTGCTATTTTTTTCTATTATTACATCCCTGTATAATTCTAGCATATCATTTGGGCGATGTAGCAACTGCATTGAACGACCTAGCTGTATAATAGCTTTCGTTCTACTCTTGGAATTTGGGCGATCTTCCAAATAAGCCGTAAAATGATCTCTCATTGCCTCGTAATTATTTGTTAACTCCAGTAGTTCACCTATTCTAAAGGAGCTACTATCAAAAATTTGATCCGATTTTGTTAAACTTCTAGCCTTGTTAAAATGAGAAATAGCAGTGTCCACTAAGCCATCTTGTCTTTCTACCTCTCCTAAAAAATAATAAGCTTGGTCACATCCTGTACCTGAGGGATACTTTTTAGTATAACTAGATAGGGTTTTTCTAGCGGTTGCTATATCTTGTAAATAAAATTCAGAAACTCCTTTTCTTAAAAGTGCATCTTCTGCATAAGCGCTAGTTGGATGCATTGATAATAATTTTGCGAAAGATTTTTTTGCCGCTTCAAAATCTTGAATCTGTAATTTAGCCATACCTCTCCAATAGTAGAGTCCATCCTCAAAAATAGAATTCGAATGCATTGATAGCCATTTGTCAGTCTGCTGAACAATTCGACTTAACTCTTCATTATGTATCCAATGCATAGCCCATACTGCTAGTAAGTTCGGGCTGTATCGATCAGTAGGGTGGGAATCCAAGAAGCGGACTACTAGAAAGTCAAAATCATCAATGCGCTGCTCTTCGAGTAAACGATTTGCCATTGCTGCAGTAATATCTGAATAATAATTGCCATCTGGATATAATTTACGATAGCGCTCACCAATCGAAAGCATCGTTTTAAATTTACCAATCTTTCGAGCATTAGAAAATGTTGCATAGTAGAAGTATTCACCTTGCTTCGAATCATTCGGGTTTGACTCTAATAAATCATAGAACATCCAAAATGCCTCATAGAGTCGGGAAGTCATTGTGTAGTTACGAGCCCTTCGAACCAAAAGCTCATTTTTCAGTGCTGGTAAATTCTTTAAATCATTAAGATTCCTTTCAAGGGATAACTTCTCTTGATGTAAGCGCTCAATTACGCTTGCTTCACTACCAATTGCTTTTCTTTGAAATATCTGATCCTGTTTAATTTTAATCTGTGTTTGATGATATTCAATCATCGAATCGGTAGTCTTGATTAAATTAAGTATAAGGGTGGCATCATTAAAACGTGCTTTTTTTACCATTGCATCACTTGCCTTAAGTAAAGCTACATTTAGCCTTGGTTTGTACCGTACTTCTGCTTCTTGAGTTAACCATGGCAGCAGCTCGATAGTCGCGTCATAGTCTTCAACTTCCATAAGTGCCTCAAACTTTGCGGCCGCACCTAAAACACGAGTATTGTCACTTGCCGCAGTACTCATTAGCTTATTAAAGTAAGGAATACCCTCTATAAGTCGTTTAGATCCGTAGTAAATCTGGGTGATATCCTTCATTAATTTTTCTCTTTCATTAGCTTTCAATGAAAAGGAGTACTTGCGATCTAAGATTGACTGCATTAATTCGATAGCTGCGTCTGATTTCTCTAACGCACGAAGTACATCTATGCGTTTTAAAAGTGCTGGCTTTAGATGAGGAGACTTGGGGTACTCTTTTTCTAAGCGATCATACCAGTCTAATGCTATATTAAGTGCTGATTTATTATTGGATCGAAGATATTCTTGAATGGATGACGTACCAATCAAAAATATTGGATAAGCTAAATCATATTCTTTGTTATCAGACTTTTCTACACGATTAATTATTTCTTTTAAGTAAGGGGCAGCCTCAATTAGATTCCCTGATTCAGTGAGGCTGTTTGCCCTTACCTGCAAGTCAGTGAAACCCATTTCTCCTGGAACTAGGGCTAACGCACAATTCACTGATAGTATTAGATAATATAAACTAGCTCTAATAGTGCGAAATGGCATTTTAACAGATAAATAGTAGTCGATAAAACTAAGTAGAATAATGTAGATAAATGCCGCTCACACTTACTCGCAAATATAATATGAATTTTTTCTAGATACTATACTTTTAAATGCTGTATTAAATAAAATAACAGCATAATTAACCTTAGTTAGATAAATATGGTTCTATCGGAATTGCTAACTCGTAATTTGCTACAAAGCAATCACGGGTTTTCTCCGTTTTAAATAAGTACAATGCGTAACCGCCAAATCCGCCACCGCTGTATTTGCAAGCGATAGCTGTGGTGATTTCAGGCAAAGGAAGCATGCCTTCTTTTAGCTGCATTTGATAACTAATAGCTACTGAGTCACCCAGTAAGTTTAAATTATTTTCTTCTACAGCCTTTGCGGCTAATGCGCCAGCGCGCTCAATCATGTCGTAATCTCTCTCCTTATCGACTGCTCCCGGCGTGTCGTGCTCCATTCCAGTGTAGTAGAGCGCCATTTTCCCATTAAGTATAGCTCCATCGCGCTTGAGCTTGAGTCTTGGTCTATCGCCACTTTTCCATACGCAGAGACCTGTTTCAGTTATCACTGCCGGATCTTGCCACCCAACACCGAGTTTTAACTCACTTTCTACGCCGGATTTTCCATTTAGAAGTGCCCACGCACCACTACCACCTAAACCAGAGCGTTTCTCATAGCTCCATGTGTTTAGAGATACGGTGGGTGACACAGCACAATTAACAATAAATGCACCTTTGCGTGCATATCTTGGTACGTCTAACCAGCCTCCTGCAAAGTCCACACGAACCGGTGCAGTATCTGGGGCTTTTATCCAATTTACTATCCCAGAACTTGAAACTGGCTCAAATAATGGCGGAGTCTTGGGCAATTTTATATAGGTTGCATTTAGCTCCTTACACAAGGCACGTTTTATGGACTCGTACTGATCATCCTCAGTAACAGCTAAAACATCTGGTTTAATTCGTCGAAATTCATCTTGAAAATCTAGTCCTATCGTAGAGTTTTCTCCCATAACAGCATCGTCGACTACTTCTAGAGCTTTTAATAATCCACGCTTATGCTCTTGAGGTATAGAAGAACGCCTATTTTTATGCGCCAAAAGAACCTGATCAGATGCAAAGCAGACAGTGAGATGATCACCTAAAGCCCGTGCTTCAGTAAAAAATTGTACATGACCAGCATGTATAATATCATAACAGCCTGATATAAATACCCTCTTCATAGTTTCTATTAAATACTACAAGTTAGCAAATAGTTAACTGTAAAGTGGTCCATAGGACTGGCATGCACGAAAATCTGCTGATTCAAGATCATCTGTTCCGAACGATCGCCACGCACTTGGTCGAAATATTCGATTACGCTCCACATTATGCATGTAAACAGGTATGCGGAGCATGGAAGCAAGTGTTATATATAAATTTCCTACATGCCCAGCGGTCATGACGCAATGATTGGCTCCCCAATTATTCATAACTTCGTAAGTGGAACAAAAGACTCCTTTCCCATTTAGCCTTGGGGCAAACCATGTAGTTGGCCAAGTTGGATTCGTTCTTGAATCGAGAGTATTGTGTACTTCGTCTGGCAAATCTATTGTGCATCCTTCTGCAATTTGTAAGCAAGGTCCTAAGCCATCGGCTAAATTAATACGTATCATTGTTGCATCCATCCCACCTTTGGTTCGGAAGCGTGAACTCATGCCACCTCCTGGAAAGTACTCTCCCATTGAAGGGTGCCAACTTGTTTGTTTTAGACATTTTTGCACTTCATCATCTGTAATATCCCAGTGGGATTTCATGGATGGTTTGCCGTCTAAATCAGATTGTTCTCCTGTACCGTCTAATGCAGCCGAACCTGAATTAATTAGGTGCAATATGCCATCACTAGCTAGACCTTCTAATTGATAACCTCCAGAAACACGCGATACAGCTTCCGGACTCCAGTAGGTACGTAAATCTGCGAATATCTGTGCGCTATTGGTCAATAGTTGACCAAAAAGCATGCCAGCCGCGTTAAGTGCATCATTTTCAGTGGCTAATATATAGGGTGCTCGCTTGCCATTCCAATCAAATGATGAGTTGAGAATTGCCTCCATAAAGTCCCCATTAGGGAAATAATCAGTCCACTGTCGTTGTCCCTGGAATCCAGCTGCGATGGAGAAATGGCCTTCCGACTGTTCGCCAAAACCCAATTCACTTAATTTTGGATTCCCCACCATCAAATCGCGACCTATTAATGCCATTTTTATCGAATCAATCCATTCTTTGTCGTGTTGATCACGAGTTCTTATATGCGCTTGGTCATTGTAATCCTTTCCTTCGTCACAATTTTTCTGCACCCATTCAAACGCTTTTTTAAACTCAAGTGGATCATATATATCGTTATCCATGCGACCGATAAACTCGGTCATATCGATGGCCTCAACTCGCATGCCTAAATACTTCTGCCAAAATAGATTGTCGACTACAGATCCTGCTATACCCATCGATGTGCCACCCATTGAAAGGTAAGCCTTACTTTTCATGTAAGCTACGGCTATGCCAGCTTTAGCGAAGCTTAGAAGCTTTTCAGTGACATCTTCTGGAATAGTAAGATCACCTGATTCAAGTACATTTTTGCCGTAAATGCCAAAAGCTGGTAAACCCTTTTGAGTATGACCTGCCAGAGCGGCGGCAAGATAAACTGCCCCAGGTCGCTCTGTACCATTGAAGCCCCAAATTGCTTTTGGGCGGTGAGGATCCATATCCATGGTTTCTGAACCGTAGCACCAGCATGGAGTAACAGTTATGCTTAATCCTACGCCCTCACGTTGAAATTTTTCTTCACATGCAGCAGCTTCTTTCACGCCGCCTATATTCGAGTCAGAAATTACACACTCTACCGGACTTCCATTCAAATAGCGTAGATTCTTTGTGTAAAAATCAGCAAGAGATTGAGCCATTGCCATAGTGCTCGTTTCAAGTGATTCACGTACACCGCCTAGGCGACCATCAATAGTCGGGCGTATACCAATTTTAGGGAATGTGAAAGGTGATGTGTTCATAGAGTATTTGTAAACAATAAGGTAAATTTAGAGTAGGTAATATAGGTAAGTTTTGTATAATTTACTAGATAACTACTATAGTAGATTTAGTGACTGCATCGATTGCTTATTAATTTGTAACTGTCGCTCTGCCATATGAGGCAGACTCAAATCCTCATTACACGTGGGAATCATTTTTAGTAAGTTCTCTTGGCATTGTTTAGTTTCGAGCTTTTTTGCAAAACACTTTTTTAATATATCGATAATTATATTGGTTGACACTGAAGCTCCGGGAGAGGCGCCGAGTAGGGCAGATAAGTTCTTGTTGGAATTTGTGATTACCTCGGTGCCAAAATGTACAATTCCAGCATCGCCGTCTTCTTTTTTAATAGCCTGGACGCGTATACCAGCATCTATAAGTTGCCAATCCTTATGACATGCATCTGGGTAAAAATTCTTTAACTCTTTAAGCCTAGTATTCATACTTTGTGAGCCCTGTTGAATTAAGTATCGTACCAATGGTAAATTCTGCACGCCTATTTTTATTAATGATAGTATATTGTCAGCTCGTATGGAGGTAGGAAGATCTAAATAACTACCTTGTTGGTGTAAAAACTTAGACGTCCAAGCTGCGTAAGGACCAAATAGTAAAGCTTTTTCTCCATCAATGATGCGAGTATCCAGATGTGGCACTGCCATGGTTGGGGCTGCTCCTGGTGACATTCCATAAATTTTGGCAGTGTGTTGATTGACTAGTTTAGGGCTCTTGCTGACTAGCCATTGACCACCAATGGGAAATCCACCTAAGCCTTTAGCCTCATCAATTTTAGAGTTTTGTAAAAGAGGTAAGCTGCCGCCTCCGGCACCTATAAACACAAAGGCTGTATTATTTCTAATTTTTGTACCATCATTAAGATTCGAAATTTCTACGTTCCATCCGCTTTCAGTTTCCGTTAAGTTAGTGACTCGGTGTTGCGTAACAAATCCGCACCCTTCCTGTACGCCTAGCCATTCAATCATCTGTGAAGCGATCGCGCCGAAATTGACATCGGTACCATGAGTCATTCGAGTCATTGCAATGGGATCTTGACTACGACCTTCTAAAATCAACGGAGCCCACTGACGAATCGTTTCACGATCTTCGGTAAATTCCATGTCCTTGAAAAAATGATGCTGGGACATTTTACGATAACGTGAACATAAAAAATCTACCTGATCTTGGCCGTATGCGAAGCTTAAGTGAGGCACTCTATTTATACAATCTTTGGTATCATTTATTATCCCCTTGCTAGCTGCATATGCCCAAAATTGTAGTGAATGTTCAAACTGATGAAATATTTCAATAGCTTTTGTAATATCCACTTCTCCATCTTCGCCGTAGTTCGGCGTATAGCTTAACTCGCACAGGCCTGCATGTCCAGTGCCTGCGTTGTGCCATGCGTTGGAAGCTTCGCTCGATAAATTCTCGCTCGCTTCATATAATTGAATAGTAATGGATGGATCCAATTGCTTGAGTGCGACTCCTAAGGTTGCAGACATTATACCACTCCCAATTAGTATAACATCTGGATCTTTTATCTGCTTCTCCTCGCTCATATAAAATTTATTGTGTATATAATTTAATAAGTTTGCTAAATTTTGTCTTTGCCTTCGTCCATTTCTTTTTATCTAGAGGTTCGATTATTTGTACTGTATTTGAGTTTTGTGAAATATATCTAGCCTCTGTAATATTACTAATTTTTTTATCACTGATTAACTGACAAAGAATGTTACCCATTCCAGTGGCCTCTACCGGACCAACTATCACCTTTTCCCCAATAGCATTTGCTGTAAACTGATTAAGTAAGTGGTCTTGGCAACCACCACCTACTATGTGTAACTGTGTTGGAGATTGTGCTGTATTTCGAATTAATTTCTTCCAAACCTCGGCGTACCGCAGAGCCAAGCTTTCGTATATACAGCGTATTATTTCACCTTTTTCTTTAGGAATTAATTGATTTGTTTCACGACAGAAATTCTGAATTTTTATTTCCATATTTCCAGCGGTAGCAAAGCGTTCATCGTCAGGATCAATCAAACTGCTAAATTCTGCTGCTGAAGAGGCAACTTTAGCCATGTCATTGTAGGCTATTTCTGTTCCACACTCTGACCATTCACGCCTGCATTCTTGGATTAACCATAATCCGCTTATATTTTTTAAAAATCGTATAGTGCCATCAATGCCTACTTCATTCGTAAAGCCATCTTCAAATGAAGTTGTATTTATAACTGGATCTTGTAGTTCAATACCCATTAAAGACCACGTTCCGCTACTCAGAAAAACAGTAGCATTAGACTTGCTAGGAACAGCTGCGACGGCACAAGCAGTATCATGTCCGGCTACAGTAACTACCTTAACGCTATTTAGGCCATTTTTGGAGGCTATCGAACGCTTTAATTTTCCAAGTATTGTTCCTGGTTCGTGAATATCTTTAAATAAGCGTCTTGGTAATCCAAGTTCATCGATCAAATTATAATCCCAATTTTTTATAAGTGGATTGTAGAGCTGTGTAGTACTTGCTATAGTCCTTTCTTGGCATTTTTGCCCCGTTAAAAGGTATCCGATTAAATCTGGTGTAAACAATAGATCCTCAGCTTGCTTGATCAATTTTCCTGTAGCGACTTCTGCTAGTAGTTGGTATATTGTGTTAAAAAACATAAACTGAATACCCGTTCTATTATAAATTTCACGTTTATCTACTTTTTCAAAAGCACACTTCATCATGCCTTCAGTTCGCTTATCTCTATATTGAAAAGGTTGATCGAGAAGCTCCCCATCTTTGTTAAGTAGGCCATAGTCAACTCCCCACGTATCAATTCCTATACTTATTATTGAGTCACCGTAACGATCTGCAGCAGAAGATATTCCTTCTAATATATTTTTATACAGACAGTTAATGTCCCAGTGCCAACCAGTGGACAATTCGATAGGTGTATTTTTAAATCGTACTATTTCATTTAAATATATCGAAACCCCGTCAAACTCTCCTGCAATCACTCGACCACTTCCTGCCCCTAGGTCTACTGCTAGATATACACTCTTGTGCTTCACAATAAGTAATTTAGATTAAATAAAAAGTTTGGGTATACATGTACTAAATAGCAGCAACTTTTATATCTATACCGAGATCAACTATTTGAGAGACTACTGAAGATTGTATGCCGCAATCAGTTATTATACACGTAATATTCTCCATAGCGGAAAAGTAATACTCCGAATGACTATTTATCTTACTAGAATCCACTAGTAATGTTACTTTATCTGATATTTGTATTAACTGTTCCTTGTAGATTGCTTGTTGCTCGAAACCTTCACTTGCTCCACGCTCTATATCTAAACCTAGACATGAAATAAACGCATTGTCTATATGATGGCGGCGCATTGCATTAATACTATCGCCGCCAATAAAGGTGTTGGTTTTAGAGTGATATCTCCCTCCAGTAGATATGACATCTATATTATTATTATTTATAAGTCCTTGGATAACTGCTAGTGCATTTGTAATAACTCGAAAGGGTAGATTAGGTAACATATAAACCAAAGCCATTGCAGTTGTACTACTATCGAAGGCGTAGGTCTTACCTGGTTGTACGAAATTAAGTGCCATTTCAGCTATAGATTTTTTATGCGGTGTATTGATAAAACTTCTCTCTTCAAATGAACTGAGCGAAGGCCTGCCGGAGGTGCTACTAGCTCCACCGTGAATTCGCATTAATTTTTCTTCATCTGCTAGTATTTGTAAGTCACGTCGAATTGTTTCATCTGTGACGGAGAAGTTGTTTGCTAAATCTATGGTACGCACTGTGCCAAATTGATCCAATAGATTAAGAATTTTATTATGTCGTTCAATCGCTAACATAACTCTTATTTTTCAATTTTATTCGAATAAATAGCAAGTTAATATGTTGTAAAATGTTGACTTATTTGGATTTTTTTGGATAAGACTTTTTCATGTCTAATAGTTACAAAATTTTAAAGTATGAGTGGGACGATAAAAAAGCTAGTCAGCTTTCGCCAGTTGAGCGTCTTGTATACCGCTCTAATATTCTAGGTAAGGATCAAAAAATTACTAATACAGGGGGAGGTAACACCTCGTCAAAATTAGACCATAAAGATCCATTAACAGGTGATACGGTTACAGTCTTATGGGTTAAGGGATCTGGCGGAGATTTACGTACTGCTACAATAGAAAATTTTTCTTCACTGTATTTGAGTAAGCTCATTGATTTACAAAAATTGTACTTTGAGGTCACGCCGAACGGTGTTAAAACTGCAGTTGAGGATAAAATGGTAGATATGTATCCACATACTATTTTTAACTTAAATCCTCGCCCATCATCTATTGATACACCACTGCATAGTTTTATTGGTGCTACTCATGTAGACCATATGCATCCGATATCATTTATTGCTATAGCTGCCTGTAAAAATTCTAAAGCTATTACAAATGAAATATACGGCGAAAAAATAGCTTATTTACCATGGCAAAGACCAGGATTCGATCTTGGCTTAAAAATGCAGGAAATTTATAATAATAATAAAAAGTGCGTTGGTATAAATATGGGACAACACGGCTTAATCAATTGGTCCGATGATGACAAGGAATGCTACACATTGACGCTCGACCTAATAGATCAGGCTGGAAAATATATCGATTCTAAAGACCGTGGAAAAAATTCTTTCGGTGGGCAGAA
>TARA_Y200000002_G_scaffold67587_1_pt1 | contig 19058 bp, 18 predicted proteins | sample TARA_Y200000002 | Tara Oceans TARA_Y200000002 (sample SAMEA2619388) | marine metagenome | biome: marine biome (ENVO:00000447); feature: surface water layer (ENVO:00002042); material: "saline water (ENVO:00002010), including plankton (ENVO:xxxxxxxx)" | depth 5 m | reverse complement strand
TTCTTTGATAAATATATCATTTCTTTTAAATCTATATTTTTTTGTTATTCTTTTTCCATTTTTATAAATTATAACTTTATTTGAATTTAAACATGCCTCTAGGACACCATCAATACCAATTAAAAAAATTTTTCTTTTTTTTGGCTTTTCAAAAAAATTTAAAGTTATTGAGCATAAGATTTTATTTCCCCTTTTTTTTAATAAAAAATTTGATGAAAAAATATCTTCAACATCTAAATCTAAATTTGAAACTTTCGAAGAAATGAATGATGAATATTTAATTTTATAATCAGAAAATAAATGAAGAAAATAGTCCAACTCATGAATTTGACTTAAAATGACACCGCCACCAAGCTTTTTATTTGCAGCATATGAAATTTTATAATCTTCATAAGGGTGGAAATCTTTAATATTTTCACCATGATGTATTTGAGCTGTAATTATTTTTCCAATTGGCGATTTTTGTTTAAGAACTTTTTCTAAATATATGATTATTGGGTTAAATCTGAATTGATAGCCCATCATTGTGTTAATATGTTTTTTTTTTAATAATTTTTCCAGATCTGCAATTCCTTTTAATGACGATCCAAGAGGTTTTTCTATAAAGCAGGGAATTTTGTATTTTAGTAGCTCCTTTACTTGGGAAATGTGCATGGACGAAGGTGTACAAACAAAGGCGCAATCAATTTTGATTTTTTTTTTATAGATTTCAGATAAAGATTGAAAATATGTTAATAAATATCTTTTTTTAATATCACTTTTCAAAACTTTATTTAGATTGTTAAGTAAAGGAACATTATTTTTTTTTCTTATTGCAAAAAAATTAGAATTTGGTTCAACTAATTTTAAATTTCTAAGATGTCTTTGACCTATAGACCCTAAACCTATTATCAATATATTCATTTTTTTAAATATCTGTTTATTAAATCTTTAAAATAAGCACAATTTTTTTTTGCTTGGGCTTTAATATTTTTTCCTCTTTGACTTTCAATTGTAAAACTACCTTTATAATTAATTTTTTTAAGAGCAGCAAAAATTAATTCAAATTTAACACTTCCATCTCCAATAATTACATTTTTATTGTGAATATTTTTGTCTTTTAAATGCACATGTCCGAGATCATTTCTAAATTTAAGTATGTCTTTAATAGGATTTGTTTTTAATACAATTCTATTTCCTGTATCAAATAGAAAAAAACAGTTTTTTGAATTTATTTTTTTTTTTAATTTAATAAAACTTTCAGGACTCATATCACTTTCAAGAAGTAATTCGATTTTTTTTTTTTTACAAATATTAGATATGATAGATAGGTTTTTATAAATTTTTTCTTTATTTTTTTTTTTAATTTCGCTTTTACCATACAATGGTAAGATATATTTTTTAATCTTTAACTCTTCAATTTGCTCAAGAGTATTAGTAATTTCTCTTAAAGTTTGAGGACTATGAATTGAGTGGTTTATTATGTAATTGTCACAAAATGAAAAAATTTTAATACGATTTATTTTTGAAAATTGAATATATTTTTGTTTTCCTGAATTTGACCAAATTGGATTTTTATAGTTCTTGGTTTTTTCTGCAAAAAACTCAATAAAATCATACCCAAGCTTTGCAGCTAATTTAAACTCTTTGAATGGATGTTTTGGAAATGATTGTAACTTTTTCCCAGAGTATGTGAGTCTGCCTTGAACTATTCCTATCATTTTTTACTCATTTAACTGCATAAGACAAAAGCATCAACTCCTTAGAAAAGCGGAACCATTTATTTTTCATTCTATATTTTTCTGGAACAACTATCCTAGTTATCTCTGACAAAATAGAAAAAATGTTTTTAATCAAAATATTTTTTGTCCATAGAATTGGAAGTTGTTTAAAACTTATAACTCTCACGTCTTTAAAGCCATTAATTAAATGTATATCTTCAAGTGATTTTTTTGTGAATGGTGTTTTATGAGTATAATCATCGTAAAAAGATTTATAAATATATTTCCACTCAGGTGTTAAATTGATCAAAATCCCTGATGGCTTTAAAACTCTGTAAGCATCTCTGAATATTTCTTCAGGTTTGTAAAAGTGTTCAATAAAAGATTTTGAAAAAACAATATCAAAAGAATTATCAGGATATGGTATACTTTCTTTTGACATATCCGCAATTTTTATTTCTGCATTTTCACAAAATTTAGTAGCATAGTCTGAAAGGTCAATTCCAAATCCATTCATACCTATTTTTATAAATTCATTTAGAAATTCACCTCGACCACATCCCATCTCTAGAATTTTTGAATTTTTGTTTAAATTATATTTTTTTACTAAATATTTAATAAGTAAAGCTGGATATAATGAGAATGGTTTTTTTTTTTCATCATAAACAACATTTATATAATTTGAATTATTCATTGGTTATAATTTTTAATAATTAAAAAAATCTTAAATATTAAAACTTATATAATTGTCCTCCCTCCATCAGCAACAATAACAGATCCTGTAATGTAGGAAGATAATTCACTACATAAAAATAATATTAATCCATTATATTCTTTTTTTCTAGCCATCCTGCCTAAAGGAATCAATTGATTGATTTTTTTGATAAATAATCGGTCTTGATTATTAAAAATTCCTCCTGGTGCAATTGCATTACATCTTACATTATCTTTTCCCCAGTAAGATGCAGTATATCTTGTTAATCCAATTATTCCATGTTTTACAACTGAATAGCTTACAGGTTTAGTAAAATTTTTATTATTATAAATTCTCTGATCTGGTGCAATAATTCCTAAATCTGATGATATATTTATAATAGAACCCTTTTTGAAACTTGCCATATATGATCCAAATATTTTTGTACAAAGATAACTTCCTTTTAAACTTACTAAAATATCTTTATCCCATATTTCATTAGAAAAATTTTCTAATTTAAGATTATTTTTTTTTGACTTTTTTGGAAAATAATCAACAGCTGCATTATTTATTAAAACATCAATTTTTTTTTTTTCAGATTTAAAAAAATTTAAAACTTTTTTAAGCTGATCTTCTTTTGTTATATCTGCATTGAAAAATTTCGCATTATTTTTTCCTTTAGTTTTGTTTATGTCAATAATATAAACATTAGCTTTCTCATCTAATAAAGCTTTCGTAATTTGACTTCCAAAAAAACCAAAACCACCAGTTATTATAATATTTTTATTTTTTAAATTATGTGAAATTTTTTTCATTTAATCTTTTTTAATAGATTATTAAAATTTATAGTTTATAAGAAACATAATTTATATATTCAAATTTATGAAAAAACCCTACTTAATTGCTGAAATCGGCATTAATCATAATGGTAGTGTTAAAATAGCTAAGCAATTAATAAAAAATAGTAAAGAATGTGGATTTAATTCAGTAAAATTTCAAAAAAGAACAATTGATATTGTATATGATCAAAAAACCCTTGAAACACCAAGACAAAGCCCTTGGGGTAACACTACAAGAGAACAAAAAATAGGTCTTGAGTTTGAAAAAAAAGAATATGATGAAATTGATAGTTATTGCAAAGAACTCAAAATTGATTGGTTTGCATCTGCGTGGGATAAGACAAGTTTAGAATTTTTAGATAATTATGACCTAAAATACAATAAGATTGCATCAGCTATGATTGTTGATAGTGAATTCTTAAATGAAGTTGCAAAAAGAAATAAACATACTTTTATTTCAACTGGAATGTCTAATAAAGAGCATATCGATAATGCAGTTAAAATTTTTAAATCTAACAATTGTAGTTTTGAATTAATGCACTGTGTATCGACTTACCCCATGAAGCCTGAAGATGCAAACTTAGCAACAATAAATCAATTAAAAGAAAAATATAATTGTGATGTTGGATACAGTGGTCACGAAAATGGAGTGGTAATATCTTTGGCGGCTTTGATGTTCGGAATAACATCTTTAGAGAGACATATTACATTAGATAGAACAATGTATGGTTCAGATCAATCAGCCTCTTTAGAAATATCTGGAATGAGAAATTTAAATGAGTCAATTAATAAAATCCTTAGCTCAATAGGCGAACCATCACTTGGAAAAATAATTGATAGTGAGTTACCTATAGCAAAAAAACTAAGAGCTCATATCAAATTATAATCATTGTGAAATTTAACTTTAAAAATTTTTATAATAAAAAACTTAATGAGGCTTTAATTGTAAAAAAAAAATTAAATAACTCACATTTCAGGAATAAAGTAGAAATTGGAATAAGTAAAATTTACTTATCTTTGAATAAAGGTGGAAAAGTTTTACTTTGTGGAAATGGTGGATCAGCGGCAGATGCTCAGCATTTAGTAGCTGAATTTTTAGTTCGGTTAAGACCACATGTAAATAGAGAACCATTACCTGCATTATCTTTAGCAATGGATACTTCAACTATCACAGCTTGTGCAAATGATTTTTCATTTAAATATTTGTTTTCAAGAAATTTAAAAGCTATTGGTTCAAAGAATGATATACTTATTGTAATTTCCACAAGTGGGAATTCAAAAAATATATTAGAAGTGTTAAAAGAAGCTAAAAGAAAAAAAATTTTTTCTATTGCATTTCTTGGAAATAGTGGTGGAAAAGCAAAAAAAATAAGTAATTTAAATTTAATTATTCCAAGTAAAACTACTGCAAGAATTCAAGAGTGTCATATTTTTTTAGGCCATTTGATTTTTGAGGCTGTTGAAGATTTAATTATAAAAAAAAAAACTTACATTTAAAATGCAATTAATTATTTTTGCAGGAGGACTAGGTACTAGAATTTCTGAAGAAACTGATTTTATTCCAAAACCTATGGTTAAAATTGGCAAAAAACCTATTTTATGGCACATAATGAGATACTATTCTTTTTTTGGGTTTGAAGATTTTGTTATATGTGGAGGTTATAAAATAAATATAATTAGAGATTACTTTTTCAAAAATAAAAACAAATTTGATTGGAAAATTAAAGTTATCAATACAGGAAAAAAAAGTAATACAGGAGAAAGACTTAAGAGAGTTAAGAAGTATATAAAAAATACTTTTTGTTTAACTTATGGCGATGGTTTGAGTAATGTAAACATATATGAATTAATAAATTTTCATAAAAAAAATAAATCTGTTGCTACTTTAACAACTGTAAGACCTATACCACATTTTGGAAAAATTATACTTAAGGGTGATAAGGTAGTTAAATTTTATGAAAAAGATCAAAAGAAAGAGAGCTGGATAAATGGAGGTTTTTTTATTTGTGAAAAAAAAATATTTAATTTTATTAATGAAAGAAACTCAATATTTGAGTTAGATGTCTTGCCCAAATTAGCTAGAAAAAAAAAATTATCAGCATATAAACATAAAGATTTTTGGTATTGCATGGATACGCTAAGAGACAAAAGGTATTTGCAAAAATTATGGTTATCTAAAAAAGCTCCTTGGAAGGTGTGGCAGGATGAATAAAATTAAAACTTTAAGCAAATTTTGGAAAGGAAAAAAAGTATTTATAACTGGTCATACAGGATTTAAGGGAAGTTGGATGCTAATACTTCTAAATATGATAGGAGCAAAAATTTATGGGTACTCTCTTAAGCCAAACAAAAAATCTCTATTTATCCAGGCTAAATGTAAAGATCTTTTAAAAGGTAATTTCTATGCTGATATCAATGATTATAATAATTTAAAAAAAAAAATTTCAAAAACAAAACCTAACATTTTATTTCATTTAGCTGCACAACCTCTAGTTAGTCAATCATTTGTTAACCCTTTAGAAACTTTAAAGACGAATATTCTTGGAACTGCAAATCTATTAAATATAATAAGAAAAATCCCTTCTTTAAAATCAGTTGTAATTATAACAACTGACAAAGTTTATAAAATTAAAAAATCAAATAAACAATATAGTGAACTTGATGATTTGGGTGGTAAAGATCCATATAGTGTTTCAAAAGTTTGTGCAGAATTTTTAACAAATTCTTATATAGAATCATTTTTTAAAAACAAAAAATTAAGAAACTCTGTATCAACCGCTAGGTCAGGAAATGTTTTAGGTGGAGGCGATTATTCAAAAGATAGATTACTACCTGATATAATAAGCTCTATTAATTTAAATAAAAAAATTATAATCCGTAATCCAAAAAATATAAGACCATGGCAACATGTAATTGAACCAATTTATGGCTATCTTAGATTAGCTGAATTACAATATAAAAAGAAAAAACTTCACCAAAACCAATGTTGGAATTTTGGACCAAATAAAGATAGTTTTGTAAGTGTTTCATACATTTTAAAAATGATTAATAAAAACTTAAAATTAAAAGTTAAAGTAAAGAAAAATCAAAAATTTTTTGAAACTGCCATTTTAAAATTAGATAGTAAAAAATCTAAGAAAATTTTAAATTGGAAACCCAAATGGAATTTGCAGAAAAGTATACACAGTGTTATTGACTGGAATGAAAAGTTTAAATTAAATGAAAATGTAAAAAAAATCTGTGAAAATCAGATAAAAGATTATTTTAAATAACATGAAAATTACATACGGAAAAAATGTTTACGGTAAAGCAGAAATAAGTGCTGTTTTAAAACAATTGAATAAAACCACTCAAATGGGAAAATCTGTTTTAAATTTTGAAACAAAGATTTCTAAATTATTTGCTAAAAAATATGGTTTGATGGTTAATTCAGGATCATCAGCTTTAACACTTGCAACGAAAGTTTTAAATATTAAAAAAGGTGATGAAGTTGTTACCCCATGTTTAAATTTTGGTACAGCTGTTTCATCAATAATATTATCAGGAGCAAAACCAATATTTGCTGATGTGGATGTTAATACCTTACAAATTAATATCAAAGAACTTCAAAAAAAAATTTCAAAAAAAACAAAAGCCATTTTGATACCAAACTTAATTGGAAATATACCAGATTGGAAAAAAATAAGAAATATATCAAACAAATATAAAATAAAGGTGATAGAAGATTCTGCAGATACACTTGGTGCTTCAATTGATGGAAAACCTACAGGCCACTATAGCGATATTTCAATAACAAGTTTTTATGGTTCCCATATAATAAGTTGTGCTGGAAACGGTGGAATGTTTATGACAAATGACAAAAAACTTTTTGAGAAAGCAAAAGTTTTAAGAAGTTGGGGAAGAATGTCCTCCCTTATTAAAGACTCTGAAAATATTAAAAAAAGATTGAATATAAAGCTCGAAGGTTATGATTATGATCAAAAATTTGTTTTTTCAGAAGTTGGATATAATTTTGAGCCCTCAGAAATTGGAGCATCATTTGGTTTAGTCCAACTAAAAAAGTTTAAATCATTTAATAAATTAAGAAATAAAAACTTTATTTCTCATTGCAAATTTTTTAGCAAAAAAAAATATTTTATTATCCCAAAGATTCAAAAAAAAATAAAAACTAACTTTTTGGCATTCCCAATAATAATTAGAGAAAATAAATATTTTAATAGAAAAAAGTTACAGATTTACTTAGAAAAAAATAACATACAAACCAGACCAATATTTAGTGGAAATATACTTCGACACCCAGCTTTTAAAAATTTAATCTCCAGAAGAAATAAAATTAATTCTTTTAAAAACTCAGACTATATAATGAGAAATGGATTATTGATTGGCTGTCATCAAGGATTAAATGCAGATCAAATAAAATATATACATCAAAAAATTAATAAATTTTTGGTACAGATCTAATGAACTTATCAGATTATATTCTTAAATTTTTATTAAAAAAAAAAGTAAAAAGAGTTTTTTTAATCACAGGTGGGGCTATTTCATTTATTGTAGATGCTTTCTCAAGAAATAAAAAAATTAAATATATTTGTGTTGGCCACGAGCAAGCTGCGGCAATGATGGCTGACGCTTATTCACGATCTGGAGAAGGTTTTGGAGCCACAATGGTGACTTCAGGTCCTGGAGCTCAAAATTTAATCACAGGTATTGCTTGTTCGTGGTTTGACTCTGTGCCTACAATTCACATAAGTGGACAGGTAAACACTTATGAGTTATCAACAAACAATAAAACCACAAAAAAAGTAAGACAAGTTGGATTTCAAGAAACAGATATAGTTTCAATTGTTAAACCAATTACAAAATTTGCTTATCAACTAAAAAGTCCGAGTGAAATCAAGTACATTTTAGAAAAAGCATACTATTATGCTAATGAGGGAAGACCTGGTCCTGTTTTAATTGATATTCCAATGAACTTTCAAAGAGAAATAATAAACTCAAACAAATTAAAATCATTTTTACTACCTAATAAAAAACTAAACAATAATAAGATAGTTAATCAAGTATACAAAATTAAAAAATTACTAATGTTTTCAAAAAGACCTATCATAATTCTTGGAGGTGGTATTAGAATGTCAGGAGCAATAAAAGAACTATATAAATTTCTCGAAAAAATTGATGTGCCTATTGTAACCACTTGGAGTGGCATTGATACAATAGATTATTATCAAAAAAATTACATTGGATGTATAGGTGTTTATGGTTCAAGAGCTGCAAACTTTGCAGTACAAAATTCAGATTTAGTAATTAATTTTGGAAGCAGGTTAGACACTAGAATTACAGGAGGAAAGCCAGAGACATTTGCAAGGTCTGCAAAAATAGTTTCAATTGATATAGATAAACATGAATTAAATAAGAAAAGAGGTCTTAATGTTCACTTAAAAGTGAATGCAGATTTAAAAAAATTTTTTTTAATTTTTAATTCTAAACTGAAGAATTTCAAATTTATAGCAGATAATGAGTGGAAAAAATATTGTCAAAAATGGAAGCTGAATTATCCAATTGTTCAAAAATTTCATTCTAAGCAAAATAAATATGTCAATCCTTATTATTTTATGGATTTACTATCTAGAAAATTAAACAATAAAGATATTATAATCACCGATGATGGAGGTCACTTAACATGGACGATACAGGCTTTTAAAGTTAAAAAAGGACAAAGATTATTTTCAGCTTTTGGCAACTCACCAATGGGCTATGCGTTTCCAGCTTCCATAGGTTCTAGTATTGCGAATTCTAATAAAAGAATAATTTGTATTGATGGAGATGGAAGTATTCAAATAAATATTCAGGAACTTCAAACCATGGTAGTTAACAAACTCCCAATAAAATTATTTGTTATTAATAATAATGGTTATGGCATAATAAAGCAATTTCAAGAGCTATATCTTGAAAAAAGATTTGAGGCATCTATATCAACTAAAGGAGTAACTAATCCAAATTTCAAAAAAATATCAAAAGCTTACGGAATTAATTATACAGAAATAAGAAATAATAAAGATATCGAAAATAAATTAGAAAAAATTCTTAAAACAAAAACTCCAGAGTTTATAAATGTTGTTATTGATCCTGATCAAAAAATAGTTCCAAAACTACAGTTTGGAAATCCAATTGAGGATTTAAGTCCTTTATTACCTAGACCAGAATTTAAAAAAAATATGATAATTGATATATTAACCAACAAATCTAAAAATTTTACTGAGGCTAACTAGAATATCAGCTAATATATTAAAAATTAAATTGATAAAAAATGATAGATAAAGAAAATCCTATAATCAAAAAAGATATAGAAAATATAGTTCTAGAAAAACTAAATTGGAAAAAACTAAAAAATAAAACTATTTTAATAACAGGTGGAAATGGATTTTTAGCTTCTTATGTTATCAAATCGTTATTAACTGCAAATAATTACTATAATCTTAATACTAAAATTATTTGCATAGCAAGAAATTCAAGAAGCAGTATGAGTAGAATTAAAACATTAATTAAAAACTCAAATTTAAAAATAATTTATCACAATCTCCAAAATCCATTACCAAAAAAATTTCCAAAATCAAACATAATTATTCATAGTGCTAGTCAGGCAAGTCCTAAGTATTTCAAAAATAGTCCAATAAGCACTTTAGCTCCTAACTCGGTAGGCACTTATTACTTATTAGAATATGCAGTAAAATGTAAGGCAGAAAAATTTTTGTTTTTCAGCAGTGGCGAAGTATATGGAAATCCGTTAAATCATAGTCAACAAATAAAAGAGAATGATTATGGATATTTAGATCCTACTAATTTAAGATCATGCTATGCAGAAAGTAAAAGAATGGGTGAAGCCATGTGTATTGCATATTCCAAACAATTTAAAATTCATACTAACATTGTAAGACCATTTCATACATATGGACCAGGTATCAGTTTAGATGATGGAAGAGTTTTTGCAGACTTTGTATCTGATGTTGTGTCAAAAAAAAATATTGTTGTTAGGGGATCTGGCTCAGAAAAGCGCAGTTTTTGTTATATATCAGATGCCACAACAGGGTTTTTAGTTGTGCTTTTAAAAGGTGTTAATAGAGAAGCTTATAATATTGCAAATCCTTATTGTGAGATCTCAATAAAAAATTTAGCTAAACTACTTTGTAAAATTTTTCCTCATCTTAATCTTAAAGTAAGATATGCAAGCTTAAATAATCAAAATAATTATTCTAAAAGCCCAGTTTCACGCATAATTCCTTCTATACATAAAATAAAAAAAAAAGGATGGAGACCCAAAACTTCTTTAAAGGAAGGTTTTAGCAAAACGATTAATAGTTTAATTTTATGAGTTTAGTTTTTTATCTAAAAAAATTTGAAATTATCAAAAACATTGGAAATTTATTTATTAAAAAAATCTAGCAAAAATTTTTATGTCCTCATATAAGTACAGTATTGTTATTCCATCTTATCGTGGATATGAAAGTCTAAAAATAATAATTCCTTATATATTAAGTATTGACCGAAATGATTTCGAAATAATTGTAAGTATAAATCATTCAGAGGATGCAAATTTAAGTAGAGAATTTTTTGAAAAGTTACCAGACAAAAGGTTGAAAGTCTTTATGCCTCCTCAAAAGTTAGCTCATTCTGAACATTTAAATTTTGCTTATAGTAAATCAACAGGGGAATGGGTAGGTCATCTAGGAGATGATGATTTGATTATTAAAAATAGATTTGATTACATGGATAAATATTCTGATACTTGTGATATGATTATTGGTAAAGATATAAGATATGTTTGGCCAAACAACAATTTTGAAGTATCAAATTCTACACATAATTTAATTAATTACACTTATAAAGTGAGAGAAACATCTGGCTTTGAGTACTATAAGAAAGTTTTAAACGAAGCTGTAATTAGCGCTGGCGGACAATGGATGTGTAAAAGGTCAGTTTATAATAAGGTTTTAAAAGAATTTGGTTATTTTTCCCCTCCTAATGCAAATGTGGAATTTTTTTCTTTACGAGCTGCTGCTCGTTTATCGAAAAAAATATTTTTAATTGATTATCCCATGTTTATTTGTGGAAGAATGAACAAAAGTGCTGGAAATACTTTGGGAGAGATAAACAAAAATATATTTGATTGGAGTTTTGAAAATCCAGGATGGTTTGATAAAGCAAAAATCCCATGTGCAAACTATATTACTATATCATACGACTCAGCGTTAAGAGTTTCTGAAAAATATGGTGAAAAAAATAAATATATAAATAAAACTTTGTGGTCTAGATATTTCATTGCAAATTTTTTTTCAAAATATAAAGGTTGTGATCAACACAATAAAGCATGTAACAGTTTTTTTTACCTAATTTCACTAACAAGAAATTTTCATATTTATTTATTCTTTGGCATGATAAAAATGTCTATGTCAAAAATACAAAAACTTTTCATAAGGTATAAAAACCTTGATCAAACTCCTATTGTACATTTGAAGTCTAAAGGTATTAATTCTATAACTGAATTTGCTGATTATTTAAGAAGAAAAACAAAATAAAAGGTTTAAATTTTTTGTTATATTAATGAAAATAAAACAGATTTATAAAAAAAATTTAATTAAAGTAATAGATACACCCTATAGCAGCTTTGTAATTGAGAAAATTTTACATGGTTGTACAAATATAAAAGAGATAATCGAAATTAAAAAAGATCTTGGAGAAACAAAATTAAAAGCAGAAAATTTTTTGAAAATTTCACAAAAAAATATCTCTCAAAAAAAAAAATTTATTACAACATATTCTACAGCTTTTAAATGGAGTAAATTTAGGATTTTAAATTTTATAAATTTTTTTAAATTACGAAAAGAAATTTTAAAAAAAATTAAATTTAATCATAATCAAATTTATATTGGAAGTAAAACATCTACAATAATGAATGTTCTGCCGAGAAAAAACCGAATTTTAATTGATCATGGTTTTAGCGATTATTACTCTAAAGCACAAAATATTTCTAGTTATAAAAAAATAGTAGATAGATTTAAAGAGACTATATCTAATAATTTTGGTTATCCATATATCAGTTTAAGTGAAAACATTAATGGCTATACAGTTTGCAAGATACCTAAATACTCAAAAAATTTTATAGACTTGCAAAATTTGCCAATCAATAAATTTTTAATGAAAATTTTAAATAAAATAAAAAAAAATAATTCAAGTGTAAAAAAAATTTTTTTATTAAGTAAAAATTGGGAAGAAAATTATTTTAGTGGCCTATCGTCTAAAGTTGATTACGACAAGATAAACTTAGAACTAATTAAAAAATATGCAAAAAAAGGTGAAAAGTTTTTTATCAAATACCATGGATTTGATTTGGTATCTAATCAGATTGACATCTCATTTGAAAAAAAAATAAATAGTTTAGGGTTTTATGCAATTGATATTGATAATTTTTTTCAAACATGTTTTAAAGGCTTGGTTCCAGCTGAATTATTAATTGGTAAACTAAAATTAAAAAAAGTAATATCAAAATATTCTTCAACTTTGCACAATATTTGTCATAATAAGTCTATAGATTGTATAATGGATATAAACCCAGAGCTTAATTTTATTTATAATGATTCCTATGAATATAAAAAAAAATTACTAAATGAATATAATCAAAGAAATATTTTTAATAGCTTTACTGGCAAAAAGGTAAATATTAAATCTATTAATTAAAATAATCTTTTAATGATAACAAAAAATTATAAGTTAGGTGTAATATTATGAATGAGTCGATTTTTGAAAAATATAGTGACTATTATGACCTTATTTATGGAGATAAGGATTATGAGTCTGAAGCAGAATATGTCCATAATATTATTAAAAAGTATGGACCGAATTTTAAAAATATTTTAGAATTTGGATCTGGAACTGGAAAGCATGCGCAAATTCTTACAAAGTTTGGTTATAAAATTCATGGAGTGGAGTTAAGTAAAAAAATGGTTTCAGGAACAAAAATTGTTCCTGGATTTACATGCCAACAAGGCAATATTGAGAATATAAAATTAAACAAATCCTTTGACATAGTATTATCTTTATTTCATGTATTAAGTTATCAAATAACTAATAAACAGTTAAAAGATGTTTTCTCAAATGCTGCAGCTCATTTAAAAAAAAACGGACTTTTTATTTTTGATTTTTGGTTTTCCCCAACTGTTTATACAAATAAACCTTCTGTTAGAATTAAAAAAGTAAAAAATAAAAATATTGAAATAACTCGAATTGCTAAACCGATTATTTTGCCAAACGAAAACAGAGTGGATGTAAATTATGAAATATCTGTAAAAAATTTAATTACCAAAAAGATTGAAATTTTTAATGAAACTCATTCTGTACGTCACTTCAATCTATTGGAAATTGATTTAGTTAGTTCAGTTTATGGTTTTGAAAGGCTAGATGCAAATGAATTTAAAACAGGTAAAGAAATAAATGAAAATACATGGGGACCATGTGTTATATTAAAAAAAAAAAATTGAAATAAACGTTTCAAAAAATTTATATATAAATTGAAATTTAAATTAAAAATGATTTTAAATTAAAATTAATTGATTAAGTTTTTTTTTAATCTAAATGTATCATTTTCATATTCCTTTCCACCTCTGGGACCTTTAGTGAAAACTAATATTTCTGAATTGTTTAAGGCTTTCAACGCATGCTCTTCTTTAGTATCTATTTTTACAAGATCATTTTTTTTTCCAATTACTTTTTTAATTCTACCTTTTATTCTGGATACAAATATTACTCTCCCAGATATAATGTAATTCCATTGAATTGTTTTTTTGTGGAAGTGATTTCCCCTTACCTTATTTTTGTTAAATGTGATATAAGTTACAGCATTGATGTTTTCTTTCTCAATAAGATCAGAAATTAGACCTCTTTTATCTTTGTGATTTATTTTTGATTTAATTTTTTTCATTTGACTTTTTAATAATCCTAACTTTTGGAATTGGTATAATGAATTTTCCACCTTTTTTTAAAAATAATTTATTGTTATTAATAATCTCTCTTGCAAAATTCCACGCTAAAATAATTGCATAATCTGGTTTTTTTCTCAAAATTTCCGAATCCTCATATATTGGAATATTTCCTCCTGGTGTAAATTTTCCTATTTTTAATTTTGATTTTTCAGTAGCGAAGCTAATGTAATCTTTATCTAATTTGCAATAGTTTAATAAGGTCATACCTTTCGCGGGGGTACTTAACGCAACAATTTTCTTTTTTTTTAGTTTTAAATTACTAATTAAGGTTACTAAATCTAGTCTGTTTTTTTTTACTCTATCGGAAAAATGTTTTAAAGTAATAAGATTATTTAATTTTGCTTTTTTCTCCTGTTTCAAAATAATATCCACTGACTTGTCTGTTTTGTAACTATTAATGTAAGAAATAAATATTCTTATTGATCCACCATGAATATCTTTTTTTTCAACTCTAAAAATTTTTAAATTTCTCTTTTTTAAAAATTTTATTAAGGGTTGGATAGTTATATAAGATAAGTGTTCATGATAAATTGTATCATACTCCAAGTCATTTAGTAGATTTAAAAAATGAGGAACCTCAATAACAAAAATTCCATTTTTCTTATGTAGAATTGATTTTAAATTTTTAAAAAGTGTAGATAAATCATCGATATGTGCAAATACATTTGTCCCAGTTATTACTTTAGCTTTACCGTATTTTCTTTTTATATGATTGCAAATTTTAGCGTTAAAAAATCCATATAAAGTATTTATTTTTCTTTTATTAGCTATTTTACAAATATTTTTTGCTGGATCCACTCCTAACACCTTGATACCTAAATATTTAAATGAGTTTAATAAAACACCCACGTTACTTCCAATATCTATTACTAAATCTCGATGATTAAGTTTAAATCTTTTTTTTACTGAAACTGCAAATTCATGAAAATGATTAAGTCCCGATTGAGTTAAAGAGGACTCATAGGGATAATCTTGTTGGTATAAAATTTTTGGATCAACAACATGGGTTAGTTGTTTGAAGCCACATGATTTACAAGTATTTACAGCCAATGGGTAAAAAACTTTTTCTTCATTTTTTTTCTCATTTGCTACAAATTGATCTGATGGTGGCTGCAATCCCAAATCTAAAAACTCATAGAGAAATTTACTATTACACAATCTACATGTATTTTTAATCATAGTTTTATTACAAATTTTTATATCAGAAGTATTAAATATAAAACATATTAAAGTTTAAGAATAATAACTCTTAAAAGTAATCCAAATTTTAATTTTATATGTTATTATATGATATCGATTTAATTATATCTAACTTTTTTTTAGAATGTTAATAGTGCTTTAGACATATTAAATATATCGTAGAATCGGTTAATAAATTAATTTAATTTTTGACTCAAGTTGCTATAAATTTAAAAACAAATTAAGTTATTGAAAGTACTTGCAAGTAGAATATTTAATGAAAAAATTTATACTAGGTGTCTTTTTCGATCATTCGCTTAAGTCAGGTGGAAATTTTCAACAATCTTTAAATAATATATTATTAGCCTCTAAATTAAGTTCAGAAGAAATCGAGGTAAAAATAATTACAACTAAAAAAGAAAACATAAAAATATTTAGAAGTCATGGAATCATTAGCACTTTATACTCACCTAGCATTTTTTCACGTCTGTTTATGCGATATAGGCAAAGTACGTCTTTTTTTACGTATAGATTAATAAATTTTTTCTTTAAGAAAAGTCATTTTGAAAATTTTTTAGAGAAAAGAAAAATTGATTTAATTTATTTTGTATCTGAAAGCTATTACATCAACTATGTTCACTCCATAAATTATATTTTTACATTATTTGACTTATGCCATAGAGATAATCCTGAATTTCCAGAGGTAAGAAACAAAAGAATATTTGAATTTAGAGAGAGACAATTTCAAAACAATTTATCAAGAGCAGTAGCAGTATTAGTAGAATCTGAACTTGGAAAAACCAATGTTATGCATAGATATCGACTTGATGATGAAAGAGTTCACATTTTTCCAATAGAACCTGCGTTCTCAATAAAGTCTAATACTCAGTATGCAAATGATACTCTTAAAGATAAATCAATTGATATAAAAAAAAAATATAACTTAAAGTTTAATTATATATTTTATCCAGCACAATTTTGGGCACATAAAAACCATATTTATATTCTTAAAGCCCTAAATATGTTACGAAAAGAGGATTCAATATTATTAGGTGCTATTTTTTCTGGATCAGATCAAGGAAATCTAAGTTATATAAAAGAAATGACTAGCAAGTATAAATTGGATGATAATATAAGGTTTGCCGGATTCGTCTCAAATGAAGAAATGAATAGTCTTTATTCTCAATCATTGGCTCTTGTGATGCCAACATATTTTGGTCCAACAAACATGCCTCCTTTAGAGGCGTTTAAATTAGAAGTTCCTGTATTATATTCTGATCTTCCAGGATTAAGAGATCAAGTAAAAGAAGGTGCTTTGCTTTTAGATTTAGACGATCCAAAAAGTCTTGTATTTCATTTGAAGAAATTAATTAGTTCAGATAAATTTCGTAAAACCTTAATAGATAAAGGTAAACTTAGGTATAATGACATACTATCAAATAACAATAACTACGATGTTCTAAAAAAAATTATTAAAAATTTTAGATCTCGAAGGGATTGTTGGAAGTAATTATAGTAAGTTTGTAAGGATCAAAAATAATAAATAAATGTTTAAAAAGTTATTTAATTTAATTAAATTTGTTTGGTCACATCCATTAAATAGAAATCATCGTTTAACAGCTATGCGTAGAGTACTTTATTGGCAAATAATTTCTAGGATTAAAGATGGTCCAATAATTCTTCCTTTTGTTAATGGAACTCATATATTAGCAACTCGTAGCATGATAGGAGCTACTGGTGATTGGTATTGTGGATTAAGAGAGTATCAGGACATGGGTTTTTTGCTTCATTTTCTTAAACCTGGTGACATATTTGTTGATATTGGAGCAAATATTGGTTCTTACTCAATTCTTGCAGGTTCCTGTGAGGGTGTAAATGTTATTGCTTACGAGCCAATACCAGCAACTTTTAATTGGCTACAAAAAAATATTTCCCATAATCAATTAAGTAAACAAATAAAAATTAAAAATATAGGTTTAGCGGATAATAAAGGTACTCTCAAATTTAGCTCTAACTTGGATATACTAAATCATGTAATTATTAATAATGTTGAGCAACATCCATCAATAGAAATAAATGTAGAAAAATTAGATGATGACTTAGTAGATACTTTTCCAACAGTAATTAAAATAGATGTTGAAGGTTACGAATTACAAGTTCTTAATGGGGCAAAAAAAATAATCAATAATTCATCACTTATCGCAGTTATTATAGAAATAAATGGAGGTGGCATTAGATATGGAAAAAGAGATCATGAAATCCATAAATTACTTATCAGCAAAGGATTTGAAAGTTTTGAATATGATCCATTCAATCACCAATTAAATTCACTTGAGGGAAAATATAATTCAATTTCTAATACATTATATTTAAGAAACATTGATGAAGTGCAGCATCGTATTTCCAGAAAAAAAACTTTCAAATTAGGAACTGGGCATACAATATGAAATTCAATTCAATGAATGATAATTTTCTTAAACAGTTAAGCAAAAGTAGAGCTATTAGCAAAGATGAAAAATATCCAAAGATTTCAATTGTGATGCCCTCTTATAATCAAGCAAAATTTATAGAAAGAAGTATCTTATCTGTTTTAAATCAAAATTATCCAAATATTGAGCTTATTATTATAGACGGTGGATCAAATGATGGAACTGTAGATATAATTAAAAAATATGAGCATAAAATTTATTTCTGGTTATCTGAAAAAGATAAAGGTCAAAGTGATGCTTTAAACAAAGGTTTTGAAAATTGTAGTGGTGAATTTTACGGTTGGTTAAATTCTGATGATATTTATTTGCCAGATACTTTTGAAATTTTAGGACATTTATTTGAAAAAAAATTATATAAAAAAATTATTTATGGTGATTGGTTATTTATAAACAGTAAAGATGAAGTAATTGAGTATTACCATGCATTTGATTTTAATTTAAACCATTTTAAGTATGAGGGCTTCCATCTGAATGCACAATCAATGTTTTGGCATAAAAGTGTGCATGAGCGTTTTACTGGTTTCCAAATTGATTTACATAATACAATGGATTACCAAATGATTCTTGAATTTGGAATTAATGAGGGTCAAAAAACTTTTATGCGTATACCAAAAGCACTAGGGGCATTCCGAAGATATGAGGGCCAAAAAACCTCAAAAATGACAAATCAAATTCAAAATGAGCACAAGCTTATTAGTGAAAGATATCAATATACTGATAAATATAAATTAACTGGAAAACTGAAAAGATTATATTTCAGATTTAGACGTGCTTTTTGGTATTATAAACGTGGGGGTATATATAATTTAATTGTAAAATTTAAAAATGCTTATATTGCTAATAGCTAAATATATCGAATTATAATTAATAATTCAGCTGTGAACATAACTTGAAAATTCTCAAATGATAAGTTTAAGAGTTTTAACACCCATCTTAATTCTACCATTTTTACTATTTGGAATATATTATTCAATTGGAATTCCTAAAAATAGTCTGTTTTTAATTACAAATCTTATTATTTTAATATTTTCTTATTTTGGTATGTGTATTCAGCCATTAAAATTTTACACACTATCTAAAGTTGCTTTTATTTTCTTTTTTATTTTTTTTGGTTTCGTTCCATT
>TARA_Y200000002_G_scaffold135102_1_pt1 | contig 19059 bp, 21 predicted proteins | sample TARA_Y200000002 | Tara Oceans TARA_Y200000002 (sample SAMEA2619388) | marine metagenome | biome: marine biome (ENVO:00000447); feature: surface water layer (ENVO:00002042); material: "saline water (ENVO:00002010), including plankton (ENVO:xxxxxxxx)" | depth 5 m | reverse complement strand
CCATTACTATGTTATTTTCCTTGTCCATTATATTTTTTAGAGTAGTTTTTACTGCCCTTTAATTTACTTGTTTTGCTCTTAGCATGTATGCCTTTTCTTTTACGCTTTGGAGCAACTTCTATTTTTAGTGTTCCTCTCATTATTCAGGCATTGGCTCTGACCATTCAGAGCTACTCATAAGAGTAAGACACTCTTCGTGATTCATTTTATCACCTACTATTGGTAATGCTCCACTTGTTACATAACTTGGTTCTGTAATGTAGCTTAATAACCCTTGAGTGTTTGCTAAGTTTCTGCGCATTGTTTGTGCGCTTGTTTGATTTACCTGTGAAAAGTCAACGTTTGAAGTTTCTGTTAGATTAATGATTATGTATGTTGCCATTTTATTTTTATTTTAATATTATGTTGGTACTGATGTTGATTTTGCGGTTACACTCATATTGTAAGATACTGCATTGTTATCTGAATAAGGACTGTTTCCCACCTTATTTGTTCCTGATGACATTCCCGAAGATGTTCCAGAACCCGTTGCCCCTACTCCATCAACTAAATCTGCTTGTGTCATATTTGCTGAAGTGCCATTATTTCCACTTGTAGAAATTTCATCCAAAACAGTAAAGTTTGTGCCATCAAATGATGAGTTTACCGCTCCTAATCTCCACCAACTTACTGGTGTAACTGCAAAAGTGTTTAAGTCAAAAGGTTTGCCCTCATTGTAGAGAGTTGTTACTTGTGCGGATGTTAATCCAGTATTGTAAATTGAAACATTAGAAACAGTTCCACTTAATGAATTTGTGCTTGAGCTATTACTTGCAGAACCAATAGCTAAATCAACATTATCTGTATTTATTCCAGTTCCAGTTGCTGTTGCTGTTTCTATGTCATTATCTATTGATAATTGTATTCCGTTTGTATTTGTTGTTCCATCCCAAGTAGCACAAACGTGATGCCAGTTTCCGTCTGTTATTTCTCCTGCAGTTGCTCTAATAATAAATGCTATTTGGCCACTTGCTCCATAAACTCTAAATAATACTTTATTTGAACCAGCAATATATAAATGCCAATTTCTATTACTTCCCCAATCATCTTCATTTACAATAATTCTTGTTCCAGAAGTTGTTGTTGTTTTCACCCAAGCTGAAACAGATATAGCAGTAGTTAAACCTAATTTAGTTGCTTCTATATTATCATCCGTTCCATCAAAATCTAAAGCAAAACTATCAAAAGGAGCATTTATAATTAAATCACTTTGAACAAGGTTTGCAACAGTCATACCTGAAGATGTGCCAGTATTAGAATTACTTGAAGCATCTGGAATACTCCAATTAGTAGAAAATGTTGCTGAAGCATCTAATTCATACCAAACTTTTAAATTATCTAATTGAGGTTGCGTTCCTTTGTATGGTGTTCCATAATTGTAAAGTGTTGCAACTTCTCCTCCAGCTACATCACCTGATGAACTTGCACTTCCATAGCTTAGTCCTGTTGTATATACTTGAAAATTAGACATAGAACCGTCAAAATCAAAACTTGAATATTGACCACCTATAATACTACTATTATTTGCCATAGTATTATTTACACGTGTAGTTGAACCAGCTGTTCCACTGCCTTGCAATATACCATCTATAAATAATTTAATACCCCCAGTGTTAGTTGTTCCATCCCATACTCCAAGTGTATGATGCCAATTTCCGTCATTAATGTTATTTGAACTATTAACTGTGACTAAGCCCGTAGTGAACCAAACAGACCATCTTAATTTACCAAAAGCAAGTGTATAGAAAAAATTTCTATTTGAACCAGCTGGACTTCGTATACCTTCGTCTTCATTATAAATCATTTGGTAATCAGCGCCTGTTGATTTTATCCAGCAAGAAATAGTAATTGCACCTGTTGTATTTACTTGAGGAAGTAAAATATGTTCAGATGAACCAGTAAAATTAAATACATAATCTTTTTCTGCTCCATTACTTGCTAAAAACTCACCGTTAAAAGCTGACTGTCCTAAAGGGTAATATGCAACTGGTTTTCTACCGTTTGTTATTGCCATAGGGTTGCCAACTGCTGAGCCAGTTCCATACACTTGTGTTACTTGTGATGCTGAAAGAGCATAATCAAATATTGAATACTCGGTCAACTTTCCTTCCCAAAAATAACTTGAACCCCCGTTATAACTTGAAAAAGTTAAAGAACCAGTTGAAGCTGATATTGACCCTGTTGAAGTTGCTGAGTTATCTAAAGTGCCGTTTATATATAATTTATTTTCATTTCCTGACCTTGTAAAAACAATATTATACCAAGTATTTAAAGATAAAGTAGCAGTTGACTCAAGAGGCCAAATTCCACTTGAACTTGAGCTTAAATAAATTTGAATTTTATTTGAAACAAGATAAAATTGTACTGTTGTTCCTTTATTAAAAAAATTATCATAAGAAGTGTTTCCAGTTGAATATATCCAAGTTGAAACAGTAAAATTTGAACTTGTAAAAATATTATCATAAACATTACCTAAATTTACATATTGACTACTTCCATCAAATGTTAATGAGTAGTTAGCAAGTTTATCCTGATTGCTGTTTTCTGGCATAAGCCAACTATTAGATATAAATTCTGTTGCCATATTTTTTTTAATTAATCATTTTTTAATCTCCCATTCTCAGCCACATTGATGGATTTGAAGCATTAGTTAAACTGTTTAAATCATTCGGAACTCCTGAATTGTAAATCTCCGTTACTGCTGTTGAACTTAAAGTACTTGTCCATATTGCAAACTCATCCATATTACCTAAAAATGTTTGATAAAATGGATAACCACCTGCCTCTTGTATTTTTCCAATCCTAAAATTAACGTCTGTTCTTGCCTCTGGCAATACAAAATATAAGTTAGTTGATGTTGTTCTGTCTACTCCATTTATATACATATTTCCAGTATAAGGAGCAGAACCTGAAGCGTCATAAGTAACCAATACGTGATTCCAGCTACCATAAGTTAAAAAACTGTCAGGTGCATTAATACTAAAGCTTGTACCACTTATGCTAAATTCTAATTCTACTCCCTTTTGTAAGGTTAAGAAAAATTGTGAACTTGTATTTGTTGCTCCAGATTTTTGTGAATGATAAATAACCTTTAAATCTGTATATGTTGTGTCTGTTGGCTTTATCCATATAGACCAAGAAGCATTAGTTTGTGCATTTAAAAATGTTAATGGTGGGGTGGCAAAATAGTCATTTACCCCATCAAATTCAAAACTCTGTGTTGATGCAAAAGCTGGTGCTGTTATGCCTAATGATTGTTCTGTAAATGTTCCATCAGATAACTCATATTTAATAGTATATGAATTTACGCTTGATGTTGATAATGTTATTTCACCAGTTGATGAATTAATACTTAAACCTTCAGGTGTTGCAGTAAAAGTACCTCCAGTATCACCAGTAATAGTAGGTGTAGGGTTAGTTCCATTTGTTGCATAACTTGATTCAGCATAACTAAAAGAAGCATCTGAGCAGTTTGCTATTGATTTATATATTGAACCCCATCCAATAGTATTATCACAAACACCAACACCCCAATAAGAACTCTCATATATTTTACCAAAATCTGACATACTTTTTTTTATTTAATATTTATAATACCCAACCCCCAAAATTAGCAACAGTATCTGGGTCTATATCACCATTTGAATTGCTATTATATTCAGGGAATAAATTAGTGTTAAAACAAATGTAATCAATGAACCTATTTGTGTAATGTTGTGCTTTAGTTCTTGTATTTTCAATTAAAAAATCTACTCTATCTTTATCTAATGCAGTTGCATTTTCTGGACTATGTGAAAAGATTCCACCATTAGTTATATTAACACCAGCAAATGGCAAATATTCTACCATAGCCCAATAAATTAACATGTCTTTCAAATAATCTTTTACTAAATTATAATAGTTAGGGTTTAATAATTCAGTTAATTCACCATCTCTAATAAGCTTTTCAATCTTTTCATATAAATCTGTACCTAAATAGTTCTGCATGTGAATGTCTTGTGCTAAACGTATATAGGGTAGAAATTTATCTGGGTCTAAGTTCCCATTGGCACTTGTAAAAGTTACTAAATCTTGACGTGTAATGAAAAGTGCTTTCATGTTTTAATTATTTTAATTCTGGTAAATTTTTGATTATTGGCAACATTTTATCAAGTACACTTCTTCTTGTTTCTAAATCTTTATAGCCAGGTACTCTATCTGCATCAACATCTAATTCTTTTGCCATTTTATCAATTTTTTGTAGGGTATCATCAATAAATTTTATATTTGATTGAGCAAATTTGATATTATCTTTGTTACTTTTTGTTAACTTTTCATAAACTGTAACCATTTTTTGCATTTTATCATAAACTTTATCAATGCTTGTTGTCAATCCTTTACTTGTTTTTAAAGCATCTTTAATTTCTGTTGCAATTGATAATTCAACTTTATGTGTACCTAATTCAGTTTTATTTGAATTTAGTTTGCTATATACTGTTTCTATTGTTTTCATTTTTTATTTATTTAATTATTTAACTCCGGGGTAATGTCCGTTATTAGGCATATTAATTGGTGCTACTTTTGCTTTATTACTTCCAGCTGGTGAACGTCTGTAACTTTTTGGAATTTCTTTTACTCTTTTGTAATCTTCTATATCTTTACTGCCTTTTTTACCTTCAAGTGCTTCTTTTGTTTTCATTTTGTATAATACTTGAACCCACTTGTGTTTGCAGTATACACCACCTTTAAATTTAAACAATGAATATGATTGTCCATTGTGCATAGGTAATTTAGCTGACTTTTCAAAAGCTACTGTACTGGCTTTATCTATATCTTCAATTCTATAAACAATTTTATTTGCAGTTCTTGCCATCATTGCTTCACAAAATGGCCTTGATTTATTGCCTTTTTTATTAGGTTTATTTGAACCCTTAGTATATTTAAATCTAATCTTGTAATATGATTTATCTAAAATACTAAATCCACTTGGCTTATCATCAATACTTGCTAAATCAGTTTTAATTAAACTATTAGCCCAATCTTCTTCATCATTAGTTTCTAAATAATCACGTTCAGCAACTTCTTCCCAATCTTCATCCATTACTTCACCTTGTAAACCATCTAAAATAACTTCATAATCTTCATCAGTTAATTCTTGTTTATTTTCTAATTTACTTAGTTTAGATTTACTAATAATTTCTTCTATTTGTTGATATTCATCTTCTTCTTTAAAATCTTGGTCTTCTACATCAATACCAGTTTCTTCTTCTATTACCTCAGCATCCATATCTTTATCTATTTCAATGAATTCTAAAGGTTCAATAGTTTGAAAATAAAGATTTAATGCAATATCATTTACTGCAAACATTTCATCTAATGCATCTATCAATAATTCTTGATAAGGTTTTATAACTACATTATCAAATAATAATGAAGCATTTTTAATTTCATCAGCATTACTTGAAAAGCCATTAGATGAATTTAAACCAATTAAAATTGGAGATGTCACCCTATGTGTAACCATTATCTTTTTAGAGCATTCTTCACTAAGATATGAATAGTGCGCTGGTGCATCATTTAAAGGTACATCATCAATAGTTGTTTTACTTTCTGCATCATTGTTAAAAGCAATAATAACTTTTTCACCATAACTGCCAGTCAGTTTTGACATTACGTCATTCTTGATATTTAATTGTTTTTCCCTATCTGGTACACCATTGTTAAAGTTCACCACTTTAGTACCTGAAAAACCATTCTGGCAATCATTAATTAAATAATCTGCAATCTCTTTTTCTAATGTTGCATAGCTTATTTGATAATCGGCTGGTGAGTAGTAATAATATCCAGTAACATACCTTCTTACTATAAATATTTCATTTTGTGCGCCTGAACCAAATACTGGAAATCTTTTTAATTTAGTATTTCTTCTTACATCTTTCCAATCAGCACTATAATAATAAGCTTCAATATCACCTTCTTCATTGCATTTTTCAGCACGTAAAGTTTCCCTTGGAAAATGTGTAATGCTTTTTATTTTATTGCCTTGATATGTAACCTGAAAAGCACCCTCACCCAATAGTTTTAAATCTTGACAAACCCTTCTTAAATCTTTTTTCTTTAAGATGGATTTCATGTTTGCATATTCTTCTGGCTTTTTATGGCTATCAGTAGCATCTAAACCTTTACCATAGATTCTATCTACAATACCATTTATTACTGCATTGTTAGTAGTTGAATCCATGAATGCATCTATCAAATTCTGATAGTAGTCATTATGTTCACCAATACCAATCCAATCTCTGTTTTTTTCTTCAGTAATTACTGGTCTTTGATATTCGTTTAATTGTATTAAATGTAAATTATCCATCTAAATATTTTATTTAAGCATAAATGTATTCATTATTGCTTGTTGATTTTTCAATATATACATTATTGCTAATTTCAAAAGTTGACAATGTTTGGTCAGTACAAAATAATTTATCTTTAAATATTAAAGTACCATCCGTTGTATTATTAACCTCCACAGTATAGAAATTAGCTTCATCAAGGGCTTGAGTTGTACTATAAGTGTAATAGTACTTGACTAATGTAAAAGATGCGTTAGAGTCCGTTAAAATAACTTTATTTTGTTCTTCACTTTTTATAGTTAGTTTATACACCTTAGAATTATCAATAGTTTCCCTTGGCATTAAATTTAGTAATCTTGTTCCGCTTTTGGTAATTATTTGCATCTTTTTTTATTTTACTGTTAAAAAAAAAGGAGAGAAACAAATTTGTAACCCTCCTTTAGCCAACTAAACTATATATTGAATCACACTAAACTATGAATTTGTGCCTATTTTAACTATTGGTTCCTTGAACAATTGTAAATGTTCCACTCATTCCAGCAAAAGGATTGCCAGCAACCGCACTTTCAATGAACTGTGCTGGAAGTTTTTCCATTCCAACAAGTGTCAAAGAATAACCAGAAAAATCACCCATTGCAGCACCAGTAGCAATACTACCACCAGTCACATCGCATCCATACTCTACACCGCACATTACACAATTTCCATTGTTGTCCTCTACCACAATATGTGGCCTTCCGTATGAAAGTAATTTTACTTCTTTATTATCTTCTTTGCTTAATTTTGGTAAAGACAGTGTCAAGGTTTGCTCAAAGAATGTTGTGCCATTATCTCTTGATGAGTTAATAGCTTGTTCTAAAGCACTTGTCCCTTTTACATCATATTCATATGCTGAAGCAGTTCCAGTCATATCACTAATTTCATCACCTGAATTTGTAGTAACTGTACCTAAATCCCCAAAATTAACAAAATACACTTTAGTTATTCCGCCTATTACGTCTTTACATGGAACCTTACGTCCCAAACTGATATCACATGCCATTTTGTTTTTTTTTAAATTAAGGGGGGTAATTAAACCCCCTTTAATGGTTATTAATTAAATTATATCTTAGGTATAATATGTTACTTCACCTAAAAGTCCGATTTGAACACCAGCTTTCCATCTTGCAACAAATCTTACATTTTGGTCACCTAAAGTATCAGCAGTATCAATTAATCTTAATTCAGATAAATCTCCAAGAACACCACACCCAAAGAATAGGTTTGAAATTTGCGTACACATCATTTTGTTTGCTGGCATACCAGGTGCTAAAAAGATTGGAATACCATCAAAAGTAAGTCCACCACCATTATACCATTGAGTCATTTTATCATCAGTGCCAGCACCACCAGTTAATGCAAAACCACCAAGTGCTCTTACATAAGCTTGGAATACTTTGTTTCCAACATAAATTCTTAAATCTTCTTTATCTAAGATTGCTGGTGTATTAGTAGCAACATGGTCAACTACTTTACCTAATTCAGTAATTACATTTGAGGCAGTAACATCAGTTCCAACTACAATTGCACCACCAGCTAAATCAGCTATGTTAGCACCAGCAATAGTTGTGAATCCATCAAACTCTCCTGCATTAGCATTAACTCCTGCCCAAATGTTCGTTTCAGTTTTAGCAGCAATTTTAGCTATGTACTGTTGTACAATAAAATCTGCAAATGATTTTGGTAAACTTTGGTTTAATACAGAATAACCCATTTCAGCTGATTGCCAAGATTGAGCAAATGTCTTTTTACATTCTGTTTTGTTTACTTGAAATTCTTCTACTTCAAGAACTCTTTCAGTAAGTGTTAAAGTACCAGCATCTGTGTAATCACATCCTGCGTTTACTATTAAATCATCTCCCATTACTGATTTTTGCATTACTTCTTTATAAGCAATGTTTGGAAGTATTGTTACACCCCCGTTGTCAAGTGTTTTACCACTTGTTAATGCTGCTGCAATGTATTTATCTTTAAATTCACCAGCATATGTAGTTGTTAAACTTGTTGCCATTTTTATTTGTTTTTAGTTATTTAATTTTTCATATATCCTTTGTTGTAATGTTTGAGGATAATTAGTTTTATTTAATGTAAACTTACTTTCATTTGAAGCTTCTGGATTGTGTTTTACAGGTTCAGCAACTTCAGCTGAAAGTTCTACATCTACATTTTCTTTAATTTCTTCTTTAGATAATTCAGATTTAACTTCTTCATTTGTTTCTTCAGATAGTTCTTCTGTTGCTTCTACATCTTCAGGTGCATCAACTTTATCTTCTTTAAGGTCAGCAATGGCATCCTCAAGGTTCTTGATTCTTTTTTCCATTCCTTCCCAATCATAAACAGCTGCTTCTTCAGCCATTTCTTCTTTGATATCTTTTTTCATATCTTCTTCTTTTGCAGGTACATCATCAGACACGTCTCTCATGTCTGCTATAATTCCTTCTTCTTCAACTACTAAAAGTTTGCCATCTTCAAGAACATATTCTCCAACTGGCATTGCAATTCTTTCATCATCTGATTTAATGAATATAGCTTCCCCTTTTTTAAATTCTTCAGCTTCTACTACTGTTCCATTTTGTAGTTTCATTTCAGCTAATTCAATTTCTCTAACTTCTTCAGTTAGTTCAATTCCACCTATAATGGTTTTGATTTTATTTAACATATCATTTGCTTTCATACTATATAAATGTTTTTTTTTTCAACTTGTTATACCTTTTTTTTATTTTTTTTTAATTATGCTTGTGTTTTGCCTATTCCTTGCGCCCTCAATGAGCCATCACAACATTTAACATTATATGTATTGTCTTTACATAAACATCCTCTTTTACCACCCTTTGGTGAGGTTCTGCTTTTTTCTCCGTCTGTTAGTTTATTTCCCATTTTTATTTATTTATATGTTTTTCACATGGCATGTACCAAGTTTTATTTTCTAATTCATGAGTATGAAAACCTTTACACCCAATATTAATTGCCATTTCTTCTGCTTTTTCTTGTGTGCTATAAGCTAATCTATCATCTATTACTGCATAATCTTCATCTATAACCATTGATGCTAAATTAACTTCATCAAGTTCTTTAAGTTTGCTTAATGACCATCTTAAACCAGCTTTGCCACCCCACAATAAATAAGATATTGTTCCACATGCTTTAGTATCACTTTCATCATAATATACTTCTGCCCTACTTAAATAACTATACATTCTTTTAATAGTGTCTAAACTTATATTTTTTTTATCTGCTAATTGTTGCGCCCTTACTTTGCCAACTTGTGTAGCACATTTATTATTTACTTTTTTATTTAGTTCTATTCCCCTTTTAGCATTATTACTAACTGCATCAGGATAATCATTATAAGTTTCTAATTCAATCTTTTTTTTTTTAAATAGATTTCTAATTTTTTCTATTTTTTCTTCTGCTTTTTTTTCAGCAACATCTTCTACACTTGCTTTGATATTTGCTTTGTCAGCAAAGTAACCTTCAATTGAAAATCCTTTTACTTTATCTGTTTTCACATATTCATTCCAGATTTCATCATTGTTTACTTTCATAGATACCATCCATGTACCTACTGGAACATCAAGGCCATACATTTTGCTTTTATCTTGTTCACCTTCTACTATCCATGATTCAACAACTGTCAAACCGTTTAAGTTCATATTGTGTTCTAAGGTTGCATTGTTTTGGTTTCCATTCATAAAGAATAATTCACTTGCCTTCCTTACTGTATCAGCAGAAAAATAAACATAGTATTCTTTCTTTTCATCCTTTCTGTATATAGGTTTATTTGGTATTAAAGCAGCACCCATTAAGATGCGCTTTTCATCATCTACTTTTGCAAATTTAATTTCTTGTGATTTTAGTTTTATAAAATCTGATTCAATGGCGGGTGATGATACAATACTTATTGCATCTATTCCAGCAGTTTCATTTTCTTCATCTAATAAAAGTTCTATTATTTCCATTTTGTTTTGTTTTTAAAAAGTTGCTGTTTGTATTATTGCATTATCTAATTGTTGTGCTGTTGTAACATCTTGAGATACTACAAATGCTTGTATTGGTGGTTGGCCTTGGCCTAATGCAGTTGCTATTTGATTAAATCCTGATTGGCCTACTACATTAAATGCTGGTGGTTGTGTTGTTGCTCCAGTTCCAGCACCAGTGCCTAAATTTGGCCTTGGCGGTGGTGCAGATTGACTTCCTTGAAATTGTGTTTTTGATATTGTTGCTATTTGTGCTGCTCCAGTTGCTGCCACTATTCCAGCTTTTACAAAGTTTGCACCAGTCAAAGCATCTTGAGGTACTGCAAGTTGTGCTATTATACCTTGAGCAGTAGAAACAATTGCTTGTGCTATTCCTATTGCTTTATTTACATTAAATGCTTTTCTTGCGCTTTCTTCATCTTCTTTTGCAAATGCTTGTACTAAATCATTTATAGCACCTAATGCATCAGAAGCAATTGAAAGTTGTTGTTGCGCTAAATCTCTTCTATTGTTTAATTCTTGGTCAGCAAACTTTTTTCTAATATCTGCTTTTGCTTTTTCTTCATTTGCTACTAATTGTGTAGTATCTTCACCATGTTGTATTGCTAATTCTTTTAATCTAAAATATTTATCTTGTACTGCTTCAATCTCTATTTGTTGTTCTGTTAAAAAACTTTGTCTATATATTTCTGTTTCTTCTTCTAACTCTAATAAAAATTCATTTCTAATATCTGCTAAATTTTGCTCATGCTCTCTTTGTCTTTGTAATTCTTCTTGTGCTTCTTTTTCAGCTTGTTCTTTAGCATCTTTTTCAGCTTCTTCTATATTTTTCTTTCTTTCTTTACTTCTTTCTTGAGATGCCTTTTTTTCTGTTTCTATTATTTTATTTTGTTTTTCTTTTTCTTCTTTTATTTCATTAGCATTATTTGTTTTAATCATTATTGCTAAGTCAGCAGCTAAATCCTTTCTTGTTTGTTGCAATTCGGCTTCTTTTTCAAATATATCTTTTATGCCGAGTAAATTCATTTCTCTTAATTCTTCTTCTGTATGAAGATTTGTTTGAGCTTGTTCAAGTTTTTGTTTATACAGCTTTGTTGTTTCTGATATTTCTTTATTTATGTTTAATATTTTTTGTTTTAAAGCATTTTCTTCCATTCTGGCAATTTGCTCATTTGATTTGCCTTGTGCTTTTGCTAATGCAATTTGAAGTTTTGTATTTCTATCTAATTCCCTTCCAAGGTCTTGAAAAGCTTTAGTTTGTTTATCTAATGCTTCATTAGTTCTTTCTATTGATGCTTGAAATGCTTCTTGTGCTTCTTCTGCACCAGAGGTGCCACTAATCCAATCTCCAATGGCACTAATTGCAGAAGATATTCCAACAACTAAAGCACCAATACCAGTTGCAATAATTGCACCTTTTAAAGCTTTAAATGATAATGATGTAGCTTTTACAGATTTGCCAAATAAACCCATAATTGCAGTTGCTGCAACATTGACAGTATTATTAATTTTTTGTAATGTGTTTGATGTTGCTAATGCATTGTTTAATAATTTTCTACCAGCACTAATACCTTCTATTGCTCCTTTAAATGCCATTGATATACCAATAGCAGTACTAATTCTTTCACCAACTTCACCTATTGGCCCATCCTCACCACCAAGCAAAACAAATGCACCAGTAACATCACCAACTGCACCAGTTAATGCTCCAAACTCACTTGCAACTTGTTCTGAATCCAAAGATTCAATAGCAAGTTCTGTATTCTTTAACTCCTTTTGTGCCTTGGTTAATTCCCTTGATAATTTTTTAAATTCTTCACTACCAAATTCAGCTTGTTTTAATTCATCTTCTAATGAACCAATAGCATTTTCTAAGTCATTAATATTCTTAATGGCCTGTGGTGCACCCTCTACATCAATTTCTACTAAGATAGTTTTCATATTCTTTTATTTTTTTTTGTATTGCACCTTCTTCAAAAGTTTGTGCATATAAGTTTTTCCCTAATGCAATATTTATGTTTTTATCATAGATATTATTTTCCTTGCAAAATTCTAATGCTTCAATTAATTCTTTCATGATGTTGGTTCATTTAATAATTCAAGTGATGATTCTCCAGTTTGTAGTTTAGTTGTAATTTTATTTATAGTAAATGACCTTCCATTTACAAATACTTTATCAGCTAATGAATAAGTCAATAAAAACTTTAATGGCAATATGGCTTTATATTTAAATATTCTTGTTTTAGTATTGAATACTCTTACTATATAATTTTCATAAAACTTTTGAAATAAAGAATTATTGTTTCCACCATAGTCAGTTAATGTGTAACTGTTAATTTCACTTCCAAAGTTTAGATTAAATGCTGGTGCAGTAGATGCAGTTCCTAATTCATTTGCATTGTGAGGCATCCAATAATTTGTCACTTCTGTTTGTGGTTGTGCTGCAGGCATTCCACTTGTAGGCCTTGTACTATCTACAAAGTTTATTGAAGGTGAAATAGATGTTTGATAAATAGCATAAAATAATAATGGTTTATTTACAAATGATTCATCATTTTCATTTACCATTAAACCATATTGTACTTCTGTGTAAGTACCAGAACCTAAATTGATTAATCTTTCATATAACATATGTTCAAATGGTGCTTCAACTTTATATTGTTTTCCTCTACTTGCATTTGCATTAAATTCAGCACTTCCAAATTTTTTATTAAATAAATTAGTTTGTGTAACTGCCAGTTTGGACTGTGGTTCTACATATTCTAAATCTATTGTACTAAATGGCAATGCTTCACTAACTGTATTTTCATCTGTTTTAACATATTGGCTAATATCATGTGTTGTAGTTGAATCACCATAAAAATCATCTAATGTTTTTACCACTATTTCATCATTACTATCTAAAAATGCAGTCAAATTAAATGTTTTAAATATACCTTTTAAATAATCAATAATCTTAATATCTGGCATTTGATTATTTGGTAATATTTTTGGACTTGCTAAACTTAAAGGTGATGTAGTTGAAAGATTAACAACTTCATAAGAAACACCCGTATCAACTGTTTTTAAGTTTTCATTAATACTAAAATTTAAAGAAGATTCAGAACTTACTCTTGTTACTAATTCCTTTTTTTCTCCTAATGCTATTTCTTGAGCTAATGAACCACCAGCCAATGAACCGCCATAAATTATATTTGCTTGTACTGTTCCACTACCAGTTGCTGATGATACAACTGTATTAGATAATCTATCTATAATTTCAATAGTATATATTACAGATGTATAACCTGATGCTGGAGATACAATTGCAGTATAATGAAATTCATCAATAGTTGCCGTTCTTTCAATTTTAAAAACCCCATCTACAAATTGAGATTGAGTAGTTGAAGAAAAATATGTACATGCACTTGCTGGTGATGGACTTGTACAAGAAAAAGTTTCACTATCTATTAATATATTACTTGATAAAGTAATTTTTCCTTTTTCTCTATTCATCCACAAATAAACATTACTAAATTCAGTTGAATCAAAAAATTCACTTGATTTAAAAGTTAATCCGTATTGTTCTTCTATTGCCTTAATTATTAAACTTGCTTTTATAGCTGGTTTTAAATCTTCTGGCATTACACCCCTTCTGTTATAATATGTTGCATCAGTAGATGATGTATTATAACTTATATTTCCTTGATTGTCAAAATTACCACCTGAATCATAAATGTATCTTTGGTTTTGAGATAATAAAGGGTAAATAATTGCATCAGTATATGTTGTTGAATCTACTGTAATATCTAAACCAGCATTTAAGCCAGCTAATATATTTGCGCTTGTATTATCATAAGATAAATTACTTAACCAATTTAAGTTGCTCAACTTATCTTCGCCAAATGTATTATTTAAGCTAACTGTTTTACCATAGAAAGTAACCTTGTAAACACTTGGTTTATTGTTCTTCATTTTAACTTCCTGAAGTTGTATTTTGCCACTTTTAAAAGGTTGGTAATTTAGTTCAATGATTGCTTCACTTTGTATATTGCTATCAAACCCATCTATATCTGGATTGTACCAATGTTGAAATAGTTTATTATTAATTTGTGATGCTGGTAAACTAAACGTCTGTGAAAAATCTGTAAATACTTTGTCAATATCTCTTACATCTTGAATGACTTGTGTTAATGTTACATTTTCATCACTAAACATGTCTACCTTCACATAATCTTGTGTGACATTGTTTCTAAATTGTGGTCTGATATATAATATTAATTCTTGCATTAATGTACGTTATTAATTAAATCAAATGCATATTCAAAATTGATAGCATAGTTTATTAATTTATCATTTAAACTTGTTTTAAAACTTAGTGAACTATCAGCAACCTTCATTGGAAATACTGTACTGTCTTTTGTCATCCATACTAAATTGCTAACTAATAATTCTTCAAATGTTGGATTCATTGCTTCATCTACAAAACCTGAATTAATACTAATTGATTCATTTGCATTTATGTCATATGTTCTTTTTGAAGCTTCTGTTGTTGTATAGCTTACATTAACTCTATCTAATAAATTTCTGTTAAATTCACTTTTAGTTACATTCATGTTTTCTAATGACTTTTTAAAGAACCATAAATCTTGCAATGCTCCATTTTTATTTATGAATGTTATTTTGATAGGTGTGTATTTGCATTCTTCTACTTCTTCAAGTGTTATAATTGTATCACCAACTGTTCCAGCAATATCAATTCTATCAGCAGTACCAGAATAAGTAATATATTGTATTTTTTGGTTTGTGTTTCCATTATCTGTAATTGCAGTTGTTTGCACATTAGAGCCATTTAATTTAAATGTTACATTAGTTGCTGATTCAGCATTTATTGGTAATACTATTGTAGTTCCTTTATTGTATTGCATATAACTTGCAGTTACTAAATCATCTAAATTTAACAGATGGTTTGCTCCATCCTTGAACTCACTAAATGAATCAAATGCTAAAAATGTACTTGATGAAGTTGTTACTGCACTTGCTGTTGTATATTGAAAATCAGCAATCACCCATAGAGTTGAACCAGCACCAGAATATGAACCTGTAAAAGCATGTGAAAAGTAATCTTGTATTAATTCACTTATTTCAAATGTTACACTTGTTTCACTATTAATTGGTTTCTTAGTTAGTGTATATTGTGGAGAAGCTGGCTTATCTCCAATCACACCACTAAAAATATATAACTTTAATTGTGTTGATGTTAATCCAGTTACATTTGCTGGCCTTATGTAATATGGTGACCTTGTTTGTATTCTTGTACTCATTCTTCTAAATTTAAATTATCTTCTAAAAACCCTTCTAATATTTCATCTTCAAATAATGGCAAAGCTTCTTCAAATGGTTTAGTAAAAAACATAGTTGCCCTAATTCCTTTTTTATATATGCTTCTGGCTATTAAAAAGTTTAATGACTTTCTTTTTATAAACCTTCCCTTTTTATCTCTTGGTGCTATTCCACTTCTAATTGTCCATTTATCAAATACATTACTTGGTGGCATTTTATTTGTGTATTTAAATGGTGATGTTCTACTTTCAGGGTAAGTTGACTTTGCACCTTTTACACCTTGGTCTTGAAACACTCCATAATTTTCTGCTAAAAATGATACCTTGCCTTTATTTATTTTATAACTTAAACTATTTGATAAAGCACCAGTTTTATCTTGTGAGCCATATTTGCCACCCTTAGCTAAATTTTCTTTAGCTTTTTTAATTACATATTCTGCATACTTCTTTAATGCTTCTTCAAAATTTTTCATTAGCAATATGTCATATCTGTATAAGTGTTAATAGTAAATGTTATTGCCCATCCAGCTAACATATTCTCAAATCTTTCTGTAAATGGTTCACAAGTTGCATCACCTACAATTTCAAATTCATCTCTATATGCATCTGCCTTTTGTAATACTCTCATTATTCTTGTGCCTAATGCTAATTGAGTATTTAATATATCTTGCCTATTGTCATTACCTAAAAATAAACTTGCATCTTCTGAGTTGCTTACATCTACTAAATCCATTAAAAAAATTGTCATGTTCTGCTGAACTATGTTATTAGTAATAGTTGCATTATTAACCATTATATGGCACAATGGGTATAAGCTTTGTTTTTGCAAATCAATGTCTGCTATATCTCCAAATGTAACTTGGTGATTAAATGGTTCAGCACTTATTGCATTTTTAATATTGTCTATTACTCTGTAAAAACTATTCATACTATATATTTTTTATGTATAGGGGAGAATGTCCACCCATATCTTCTTCTATAAATTCATTTAAAAAATCTAATGCATCATCAAAGCTCATATCTTCATCTTTTATTGTAATGTCTAAACATTTCCAAAAGTCATATATTACTCTTAGTGGTTTTGTAGCAGTAACACCAATCATGGCTTCTTCATAACCATCTGCAAGAACAATTACATCATCTTCTAAGAATAGTTTTCTTTCTATTAGTTCTTCTATTATTTTATCCTTTTGCATTTCTTTTTAAAATACTTTCTTCTACTTTTGCTTTGTCCTTTTCAAATGATAACATATACAAACATTGGTGTAACTTTAATTTAGTCACTTCTGATATGTTTCTAATATCTCCCTTACTGAGTCCGTAAATGGATTGATACCAACCCCATTTTTTAATGAAGCTATCAGATGTGGAGGCAAATTCACTTCTTGCTGATTCTGTAAATAATTCACTATATGTTTCAATAATTCTTTTTTTAAATTCCAAAAAAAAAGTAGTGAAGCCATTACAATATCTAAGGGCATATTCTTCATATTGTATTTACTTGCAGTTTCATATTCTTCTATTCTGTATTGCCCTTTTCTTTTAAATGATATTGGCCTAAATAAAACACCCATTGCTTTATCCATTGTTTCCCATTCATTAAGATAATTATCTAAATCAACATATTCCCCAAAAGTCATATCATCTAATTTAGGAATGAAGCCAAATTCTTTTTCATTCATTCTGAATCTATCTTTAAATGCTGGTTTATCTTCAAATATTTTATTTAAGTCAAAAGTAATTTTATTAATGTCTGTTACTTTCATTCTTAAAGCATCTATTAATCTTGTTTTACAAAAAATCTCAATCATCTTCTGTTGGTAGAAAGTATTCATTTCTTTGCCATCAGTTATTTTAAGCCATTTTTGATATTGGCCTAATGTAATTTCATTTAGTGATTCTGGTATAGTTAGTTTAATTGCCATATTAAAAAAGGTTAGTTGATGTAAATGCTTTTATACTAAATTTAACTTTTTCTTGTTCAATATATTTAATGTATTTAATTATCTTTTTAATAAGCTTCATATTATATAAATGTTTTTTTTTTGACTTTGTTATATAGGAATTTAATATTTATTATTATATTTATTAAATATTTTAAAAAGGCGTGCAAAACTTTTTATCATAAAATGGGGTTCTACTTGGTGGTGGTTACCCCATTTATTTTTAATAGTAATGATATTCACCCTTATTTGGGTTTTGTAATTGGTAGCTAACTGCATATCTTAAAGCATCAATAGCATGGTTAAATTTATCTATTGGTGTTTGTGATTTCTTTTCTAACCAACAATAGTTGTTAAGTTCTTTAATTAAATCTGTACTTTCTTCATCAATAATTAAATCATAATCTTGCAATAAACTAATGCCATAAGTTATACTGCCTTGACCTTTTATTGCTGCTACTATATTATTGTTTCTTGTTAACTCAGAAATTAATCTTGGTTCAGCTGAATCACCTACAATTAAATCTCTATTTGCAAATTTAGTATTTAGTGTTGCTATATCACTTGTTGTGAGTTTAGGTTGGTAGAAACATAACTTAATATAAATAAGTTTATTCTCTTTATCTATATTGGTTTGTACTAATGTTGTAGGGTCATTACTAAATCCATAATCTTGTCCAAATACATTTTTTCCTACTTGCTTAAACTTTCCTATTTTCCAATTAGTAAATATTACACCTTCTGCTTTATCTAACCATGAACCAAGTATAGTGTGCTTGTATCTACTTGGCCTACGTTCTTTCATTCTTTCTATTTGCTCTATATAACTTGTGCTGAGGTTTTCAATGTTATCTAAATAGGTTGTGTGAATGTAAGTTGTATCATCTTTAGTTATGTTGCTTCCAGCTTGTACACCTCTTGCTTCAAACCATCTTTGATATATAAAGTTTTCTTTAGTTGTTGGATTGAGTATTAATATTACTCTATTATCTAAACCCTTTTGCCTTACACTTAAATCTATTTTATCAAACATATCTTCATCTGTCATTTCTTCTGCTTCATCAAATACCCATGTTGTTATGCCTTGTAATGATTTAAGATTTGCAGTTTGGTCACCTGAACTTGTTTTAATACCTCTAAAAAGTATTTTAGATTTAGTTACCTTGTTTAATACCTCATCTTTAGTTATTACAAAGTCATCTGTTTTTTTTAGTAGTTCTATCTTTTCTATGAACTCAGGAATAATTGATATTGATGCAGACCTTAATGTATATCTTGTGAATAGAATAGTATGTCCAGCTTCATATGTTAGTAATAGTAAGAATGTGTTAATCGCAAAGGATTTACCAGAACCCCTTCCACCAGTTACAATAAAATAACGTGAATCAGATTCTTCAAATATTTTGTATTTATT
>TARA_Y200000002_G_scaffold383085_1_pt1 | contig 19122 bp, 20 predicted proteins | sample TARA_Y200000002 | Tara Oceans TARA_Y200000002 (sample SAMEA2619388) | marine metagenome | biome: marine biome (ENVO:00000447); feature: surface water layer (ENVO:00002042); material: "saline water (ENVO:00002010), including plankton (ENVO:xxxxxxxx)" | depth 5 m | reverse complement strand
CTCAGCATCTTTTTGTGATTAACAGCAATGATAAAGAAGTATTAATTCCTGTTAATGATGACTTTATTTTAGAATTAGACAGAATTAATAAAACCATAAAAATGGACCTTCCCGAAGGCTTGTTAAAAATTTATATTTAGAAATTATGGTAACTAAAATAAATGTAGATAAAGACATTAGATTAGCAGAAACTCTTCCAGCTAAATTTTATAAAAATGAAAATTTATTTGATATATCAAAGAAAAAAATCTTTTTAAGATCTTGGCATTGGATTGGAGATGACACTTTATTGAAAGAAAAAAATACTATCATTCCTTATAATATTTTACCAGAATTTCTTGATGAACCTATATTAGTGTCTTGCTCAGAAGATGATAAATTAAGCTGTTTTTCAAATGTTTGTACTCACAGAGGTAATTTATTGATCAAAGAAAAGTGTAAGTCAAAAAAAATAACATGTAAATATCACGGTAGAAGATTTGATAACACTGGAAAATATGAATACATGCCTGAGTTTGAGGAAACTGCTAATTTCCCAAGAGAATGTGACAATCTACACAACTTTTCTTTATTTTCTTGGAATAGTCTACTATTTGTTGGTCTTAATCCAAGTTTTCAAATTGAAAATATTTTTAAAACAATTAACGACAGAATCTCATTTTTACCACTTGATAAATTAAAGTTAGATGAGACATTGTCCAAAGATTATGTAATTAATGCAAACTGGGCATTATACTGTGATAATTATTTGGAAGGTTTTCACGTACCCTTTGTTCATAAAGATCTGAACGATGTACTTGATTACAATAATTATGACACTGAAATTTATGAATATTATAATATTCAAATTGGATATTCTAAAAAAGATGAAGAATGTTTTACGATTCCAAAAAACCATAAAGATTATGGTAAAAAAATTGCTGCTTATTATTATTGGTTATTTCCAAACTTGATGTTAAACTTTTATCCATGGGGCATATCAGTCAATCTTGTCTGCCCTCTTGAAATTTCAAAAACTAAAATTTTGTTTAGATCTTATGTTTTTGACAAATCAAAATTAAATACTGGTGCAAGTGGTGATTTAGATAAAGTTGAAATGGAGGATGAAGAAATAGTTCAAAGCGTACAAAAAGGTGTAAATTCTGCATTTTATAATACCGGAAGATTTTCTCCCACAAAGGAAAAAGGCGTGCATCATTTTCATTCGCTAATTTCATGCTTTTTTAATAAGAAATAAACCCCAAAATAATTTAAACTTCGATTACCATTATTTAAATTTGTAAAAAAATTTAATTATGAAACCGGATTTGTTTGAAGCACCAGATTATTACAACCTAGATGACCTTCTTACTGATGAACACAAATTAATAAGAGACTCAGCCAGAGAATGGGTTAAGAAATCTGTTTCACCTATCATTGAGGAATATGCTCAAAAAGCAGAATTTCCAAATCATTTAATAAAAGAATTGGCAGATATTGGAGCTTTTGGACCTTACATCCCTGAAGAATACGGTGGACCTGGTTTAGATCAAATTTCATACGGACTTATAATGCAAGAAATTGAAAGAGGTGACTCGGGAATTAGATCCACAGCATCTGTTCAATCATCACTTGTTATGTATCCAATTTGGAAGTATGGAAATGAGGAACAAAAAATGAGATTTCTACCAAAACTTGCAACAGGTGAATTAATGGGCTGTTTTGGGTTGACCGAGCCAGACCATGGCTCAAATCCAGGTGGAATGACCACAAACTATAAAGACAAAGGAGACCACTACCTTTTAAATGGTGCAAAATTATGGATATCCAATTCTCCGTTTGCTGATATTGCAGTTGTCTGGGCAAAAAATGAAGAAGGAAGAATAAACGGTTTAATTGTAGAGAGAGGAATGGATGGTTTTACAACTCCTGAAACACACAACAAATGGTCATTAAGGGCTAGTTCAACCGGTGAGCTGATTTTTAATGACGTTAAGGTTCCAAAAGAAAATTTACTTCCTAATAAATCTGGACTCGGGGCTCCATTGGGTTGTCTTGACTCTGCCAGGTATGGAATTGCATGGGGAGCTATAGGAGCAGCAATGGATTGCTATGATACTGCACTTAGATACAGCAAAGAAAGAGTTCAATTTGGAAGACCGATTGGAGGATTTCAGTTACAACAAAAGAAGTTGGCAGAAATGATTACTGAAATTACTAAAGCTCAACTTCTGGCATGGAGATTAGGTGTATTAAAGAATGAGGGAAAAGCATCATCTGCACAAATATCTATGGCAAAAAGAAATAATGTTGAAATGGCAATAAAAGTTGCGAGAGAAGCCAGACAAATTTTAGGTGGGATGGGGATTACTGGAGATTACTCGATTATGAGACACATGATGAACCTAGAAAGTGTTATAACCTATGAAGGTACTCATGATATACATTTACTAATCACAGGATTAGATATTACAGGATTAAATGCTTTTAAATAAATTACAAGTGAATATAGACAACATACAACAAAAAATTAAGAATCACAGAGATAGGCTACTTGAACACAAATTGTATTCTAATATAGAGACTATTAAAGATTTACAGTTATTTACAGAAAATCATATTTACGCAGTTTGGGACTTTATGTCTCTTTTAAAGGCTTTACAAATAAGATTGACCTGTACAAAAACACCATGGCTTCCTAATAAAAATTCTCAAACGGCATATTTGATTAATGAAATTGTTCTAGCAGAAGAAACTGACATTAATCAAGCTGGTGAAAGAAAAAGCCACTATGAGTTGTATTTAGACGCGATGATTGATATTGGTGCTAAACCTGAAAAACCTGTTGAAATAATCAGTCAAATTGCTAATTCCGAAGATATTTTCAATGCAATTGAAAACCTAAAAATTCATGAGAATATTAAGGAGTTTTTAAATTTTACTTTTTCCGTAATCAAGGAAGGAAAACCCCATAAAATTGCTGCAATTTTTACATTTGGAAGAGAGAATTTAATCCCAAACATGTTTAATGAAATTCTAAGAGAATTTGAAAAGAATGTTACTGATGGAGATATTTCTAAATTGATATATTATTTCGAAAGACATATTGAACTAGACGAAGATGAACACGGTCCAATGGCACTTGAAATGGTATCAATGCTGGCCGAAAATGACCATGAAAAGTGGAAAGAAATTGAAGATATTTCAATTGAAGCACTTGAAAAAAGAATTCTCTTGTGGGACGCTATTAACGAACAAATTGAAAATAAAACATGGACTGATTTAAGATCATCTGAACAAGAGACATACTCTCAGGATTATAAAAAATTAAATCCTGATTTTAAATTCTAATTCAACTTGCATGTTTGTTTTAGAAAAGACTATTTAATAGACTTTACAACCGAACCCTCAGCTTTCTTTAGAGATCCGTCAAATCCTGCAACTCCAGAAACAGTGGTATATTTCAAAATGAACTTTTTATCAGGATTGATTATTTTAAATGCAGCTTGACACATTAATGCAGCCTCATGAAATCCACATAAAATTAAATTTAATTTTCCGGGGTAAGTATTTATATCACCTATCGCAAAGACACCTGGAATATTTGTTTGATAATCTAGAGAATTATTGACTACTATCGAATTTTTTTCAATTTCTAATCCCCAGTCTGAAATTGACCCTAGTTTAGGAGTTAAACCAAATAATGGAATAAAAAAATCAGCACTTATTTCAATTTCTTCATTCTCTTTATTTATCATAACCTTTTCTAAATGTTCAGAGCCTTTTAATTTATAAACCTCTGCAGGAGTAATAAGATCTATCTTATTATGGTTTTTTAATTTTTGAACTTTATCAACAGAATCACTTGCACCTCTAAATTCGTTTCTTCTATGAACTAATGTAACTCTTTTGGCAATTTTTGCAAGCTCAATTGTCCAATCCAAAGCTGAATCACCTCCACCAGAAATAACAACGTTTTTATCCTTATAAATGTTAGGCTCTTTGATAAAATATGAGACTCCTTTCTCCTCAAATTCCTCAATACCTTCAAAATTTGGTTTTCTTGGCTGAAATCCACCTAAACCACCTGCAATTACAACTATTGGTGCATTATGTTTTGTTCCCTTGTTTGTGGTGATAACGAACGAACCATCAGACTTCTTCTCAAGCTTTTCAGCTTTTTCGCTGAGGGTATATCCTGGCTCAAACTGACGACCCTGCTCGATGAGGTTATTTATCAGGTCACCTGCTAGAATTTCAGGGTAACCAGGAATATCATAAATAGGTTTTTTGGGATATAATTCGATACATTGACCACCAGCTTTGGGGAGTATATCTATCAAATGACATTTCATTTTGAGCAAACCAGCTTCAAAAACTGCAAATAAGCCCACAGGACCTGCCCCAATAATTAAAATGTCCGTTTTTATCATTTAGACCTCTACACTAATTACTTTTTCAATTTCAGGTACATGCTTTTTTATGATCATTTCCACACCCGATTTTAAAGTCATCTGATTAACGGTACATGTTGAACATGCACCTTCAAACTTAACTTTTACAGTTTTGTTTTCAACACTTACTAATGAAATATCTCCTCCATCATTATTTAAAAATGGTCTAATTTCCTCAAGAGCGTTTTCAATATTATTTATTAATTTCTTTTTCATTTTATTTACTTACGGCAGAACAACCTGCCATTGTTGTAATTTTTAGTATCTCGGAGGGCGGTAAATCTTTGTTTCTTTTAACCAACTCCGAAACTAAATTTTTAGAAATCTCTTCGAAAGTTAATGAAATTTTAGAATTTTCTTGTAATGAAGCAGGATGACCAAAGTCTGAAGCTTCTCTAATACTTTGTACAATTGGAACTTCGCCGAGTAATTTAACATCCATATCCTGAGATAAGTTTTTTGCACCATCTTTTCCAAAAATGTAATACTTGTTTTCAGGTAATTCAAAAGGGGTGAAATATGCCATGTTTTCGATGATTCCAAGAACTGGAACGTTTATACTCTTTTGATTAAACATTGCAATACCCTTTCTTGCGTCTGCTAAGGCAATATTTTGCGGGGTGCTAATTATTACACTTCCTGTTACTGGTAAAGCTTGCAGAATACTTAAATGGATATCACCCGTTCCAGGAGGTAAGTCAACCAACAGAAAATCTAGCTCACCCCACGTAGCATCAAATATCATTTGATTTAAAGCTTTTGAGGCCATTGGCCCTCTCCATATAACAGCTTGATCTGGTTTTGTGAAAAATCCTATTGATAAAATTTTAACCCCATAGCTTTCAATAGGTTTCATTTTATTTTTACCATCTACATTTACACTTAAAGGTCTTTCATTAGCTATATCAAACATGATAGGAATTGAAGGACCATAGATATCTGCATCTAGAATACCCACTTTAAATCCCATTTTTGATAATGTAATTGCAATATTTGAAGTAACTGTAGATTTTCCAACTCCCCCTTTTCCAGATGCAATCGCGATAACATTTTGTATGCCTTTTATTGGATTTCCTTTAATTTGATTTTGAGGTGATTCAGTTTTTTCAACCTTGAAATTAATCTTAAGTTCAACTTTTTCAATGAAATTTTCAGAAATAATTTCTTTTATTGAATTCTCAATGTTTTTTTTTGATTGTAAAGTAGGATTATTAGTTTCAATGTCTAATAAAATCTCATTACCAAAAATATTCAGATTAATTATTTTAAAATCTTTCTTCTTGTTTTTTTCAATAAGTGAAAGAATATTTTTCTTAGATAATTCCAAAATCAAAATTTTTTACAAATATACGTTGAATAAAAAAAAATAAACAGAATTAATTTAATTCTTTAGATGGATCCCAAACAAGATTTTTGAAGTTTATGACTTGATCATTTTTTACTGTAATTCCTTCACTTTCAAGAAGATTTCTCATAAGATTTGAGCCTGCAAAATGATGTTTTCCAGTTAATATCCCAAGTCTATTTACCACTCTATGGGCAGGAATAGTTGGGTTGCTGTGTGAGGCATTCATTGCATAACCAACAACTCTGGAGCTGCTTATTGACCCCAAATATCTGGCAATTAATCCATAAGTACTAACCCTTCCTGGTGGTATTAATTTTACAACTTTATATACTTTCTGAAAAAAATCTTTTTTTGAATCCATCCTACATTAATTAACCTTAAAGCTGAGATATGTTATTGGCTTATTTTCTTCTAAAAATTTTGACTCATAAAAAGTTTTAATCTCCGTTACATATTTTGGAGATCCAGTTTGTTTATATATGTCATGATTTGAATAGATTAACTTAAGGAAATCATTCCCGCTAATTAATCCAAGCATATAGCCGTGTAAAAATTCACTATCGGTTTTAAGATTAATTATCCCTCCATTAACCATTATTTCTCTGTACTGCTTAATAAAGTTTAAATTGACCAGTCTATGTTTTTCTCTTTTAAGTTTAATTTGTGGATCAGGGAAAGTAATCCAAATTTCTGAGACTTCATTTTTATTAAAAATTTTTTCGATTAATTCAATTTGGGTTCTTAAAAAAACAACATTATTTAATTTGTTTTCAATTGCATCTTTTGCTCCTTTCCAAAAACGCGCACCCTTAATATCTATTCCGATATAATTTATTTTAGGATTTTCTTTAGCTAAGGCTACTGAATACTCACCTTTACCACATCCCAATTCTACTACAATTGGATTTTTATTTTTAAAAATTAGCTTGTTCCAATTTCCCTTGAATTTAAAATTATTATTGATAATTACATCTCTTTCTGGTTGAATAACATTTTTGAATGTCAAATTTTCTGAGAACCTCTTTAATTTATTTTTACTACCCAAGACAATTGATTTATAGGCCTTTTGATTTTTTTAAAGAAAAAGAAAATTCACTTCCAATACCAACTGTTGATTGTACATAAATGTTTTCATTATGAGCATCAATAATATGCTTAACTATTGCTAAACCAAGCCCAGAACCACCTTGACTTCTACTCCTACTAACATCTACTCTAAAAAATCTTTGAAAAAGTCTTGGCATATTTTCTTCATTTATACCTTCACCATTATCATTTACTTTTACCATTATATTTTCTTCATCAGATTCAAAACTTATCTCCGTTGTACCTTTTTCAGCCCCATAATTGATTGAATTTGTTATAAGATTAGTCAATACCTGCTCAATCCTATTTCTGTCAGCATCTACTAAAATTTCATTATCATATATTTTATTGAAAATGATTTTTATGTTTTTTTTCGAGGCACTAATTTCCAAATCCTCAATTATCTCTTCTGTTAGTTTAACAATATCAAATGACGTGATTTGTAGTTTTAGAGTTGAAGATTCTAATTGAGTTATAAGATCTAAATCTTTAATTATATATGTCAGTCGATCAACACTTTTTTCAGCTCTTTTTAAATATTTTTTTAATAATTCTTTATCATCCATTGCTCCGTCTAACAGATTTGATATATACCCTTCAATGGAAAAGAGTGGTGTTTTAAGTTCGTGTGCTACATTTCCGACAAACTCTTTTCTGTAAATATCTTCTTTTTTTAAGGACTCTATTTCGGACCTTTTTAATTTTACAAACTCTTCTAAATCCTTTGCAAAGGAATTCATGTCTGAGTCGATAACTGACGTTTGAATTAAAGAGTCGCTTTCAAATTCTAAACCCTTATAAATTTGTCTGACTCTTTCAAAAAATAACTTTCTCACTCTTAGCTGAATAATAAGAAAACTTAAAACAAAAATTATAAATGAAACTAAAACCGACTTAAAAGAAATAGTTAAGTCACTATAGTTAATTACAAAATATGTACCTATTGAAATATATAAGGATGAAAGTAAAGAAAATTTATAAGGGTTGAAGTTATTTTCTGATGGCATTAATTTTGAAATTTATACCCAACTCCTTTAACTGTTTTAAAGCAAGAATCTCCGATTTTTTCTCTCAATTTTCTAATATGAACATCAATGGTTCTGTCTCCAACCACAACATCCTTACCCCAAACTGATTCTAAGATAAATTCTCTTTTAAAAACTTTACCAGGCTTTGAGCATAACAAAAATAATAATTCAAATTCTTTTCTCGGCAAAGAAATATCTTTTCCACTGAGAGTGACTTTATATCCAGACCTATCAACAATTAAGGATCCTAATTTAATGAGATCTCCATCCTCATCAGCAATCCTTCTTAATAGGGATTTAATTTTACTTTTTAAAACCTTTGGTTTAATAGGTTTTGTAATATAATCATCGGCACCAGCATCAAAACCAGCTATCTGACTATAGTCCTCCCCTCTTGCAGAAAGGAATACAATTAAAGATTTTCCAATTTCTGAATCATTCCTAATAATTTCACATGCTTCAATACCGTCCATTTCCGGCATCATCACATCTAAAATTATCAATTCAGGTTTTACTTTTTTTGCAATTTCAATTGCTTTAAGTCCGTTTTCTGCAGTGTAAACAAGATATCCGTCGCTTTTTAATGTATAAGAAATAATTTCAAGAATATCAGGTTCATCATCAACCAATAGAATTTTAAAATTTCCTGAACCCAAAATATAGAATTTGTTTATTTTAAATGTAATAAAAAAAAAAGATAAAACCTTGACTTAACGTTTTAATAATATATTTTTAATCTATGCATAATTTTGAAAAAGTTTTTGATATTAAAAATCACTCGGAGTTTAAAAAACAATGTTTAGATATATATAATTTTCAATATGAAAACAATATGGTATATCAAAATTATTGTAATATGATTTGTAAAGATCCAACTGATGTAAATGAAATAAATAAAATTCCATTTTTACCGATTTCATTTTTTAAAACAAAAAAAATATTATCAACTGATAACTTTGAAAAAGTATTTTACAGTAGCGGAACTACAACAAATTCCAGAAGTAAACATTTCATTTCCAGTCTTAAACTTTATCAAAAATCTTTCATTAATAATTTTAAACTTAATTATAGTGACATAACTCAATATACAATTCTAGCTCTACTTCCAAACTATTATGATAATAAAGACTCATCTCTTATATATATGATTGAAAAATTAATCAAATTGACAAAATCAAAAGAAAGTGGTTTTTTTCTTGACGAGTACTTTAATTTGTCAAAAAAACTAATCGAACTAGACACAAAAAAAGAAAGAAAAACAATCTTAATCGGTGTTCCTTATGCATTGCTTGATATGATTGATTTTAATCAATTTCAACTAAACAATACAATTATAATGGAAACTGGTGGAATGAAAGGAAGGAGGAAAGAAATGGTGAGAACAGAATTACATGAAAAATTAAAACGTGGTTTTGGGGTAAGTAAAATACATAGTGAATATGGCATGACTGAATTACTCTCGCAGGCTTATTCTAAAGGGGATGGTATTTTTAAAACACCTTCATGGATGAAAGTAATTATCAGAGATATTAATGATGCCCAAAACTTAGATTTTAACAAAAAATCGGGGGCGATTAATATAATCGACCTTGCTAATTATAATTCATGTAGTTTTATAGCTACAGATGATATGGGTAAGCATGTCAACGATGACGAATTTGAATTAATCGGAAGAGTTGACAATAGTGATATAAGAGGATGTAACTTATTAGTTTAAACTTTTGCTTTCAATATGAAAGTTTTTTTCTTTCCCCGATTTATAATCACATATTTATTCTTTATTAAATCTTTTTCGGAGACAATATAATTTTGATCAACCTTATTTTTATTAATCGATATTGAATTTTCAACTAAAGCCCTTCTAGCTTCAGAATTTGAACTTAAAAATCCTGAGTTCTCGTGAAGAATTTTTACAATTTCAATTCCATTTTTAAATTCTTTTAAACTTATCTCACTCATTGGAACACCATCAAAAATATCTAAAAAAATATCTTCGTCTATCTCATTAATTTCTTCTAAAAAGTCCTTGCTAAAAAGAACTTTAGATGCTTTCTCAGCATTGTCAAGTTCATTTTGGTTATGAACCATAAGTGTTACCTCAGCGGCTAATTTTTTTTGAAGTATTCTTTGATGTGGCTCTTTGTCGTGTTGGGAAATTATTTTTTCGATTTCATCCTTTTCTAGAAAAGTAAATATTTTAATATAATTTTTTGCATCCTCATCTGAGCTGTTTAACCAATATTGATAAAATTTATACGCAGATGTTTTTTTAGGATCTAGCCAAATATTTCCACCCTCAGACTTACCGAACTTTGAACCATCTGATTTGGTCATCAGAGGACATGTAAGAGCATAACCTTTACCATTATCAATCCTTCTTATCAATTCCATTCCGGTTGTAATATTTCCCCACTGGTCACTACCTCCCATCTGAATTGAACAGTTAAAATTTCTATTTAGAAATAAAAAATCGTATCCTTGAACAAGTTGATAAGTAAATTCTGTGAAACTCATTCCAGATCCTGATTCTGAATCAATCCTGTTTTTTACTGAGTCCTTAGACATCATGTAATTAACGGTAATATGCTTTCCAATGTCTCTTATAAAATCAAGAAAAGAAAATTCTTTCATCCAGTCATAGTTATTTTTTATCATTGCATGGTTTGGACATTTTTCATCAAATGATAAAAACCGAGAAAGTTGTTTCCTGATACCGTTTTCGTTATTTCTCAGGGTTTCTTCATCTAAAAGATTTCTTTCAACTGACTTTCCAGAGGGGTCACCAATCATTCCCGTGGCTCCTCCTACAAGTGCAATTGGCTGATGACCGCTTTTTTGAAAATGAGCTAATAGTATTATTGGAACTAAACTACCTATATGCAATGAATCGGACGTAGGATCAAAACCAATATAAGCAGTTCTCTGGAAATCTTTTAAATATTCTTGCAATCCAGGTGTAGAATCATGAATTAAACCTCGCCATTTTAGTTCATCTATAAAATCCACCATTATATTTTTTTTACAGTTATCGAAAGATAGTTTAATTTTCTAAGATATTAGAATTTAAGTCTCCACTTAAAGTTGGTTTCGATAATTCATTGTTTTTTGGAGTCTCAAGATTAATTTCCTGACTTCTTTTTGCTCTATCTTTTTTATAATTTTCAATGCTATCCACTATAATTTCCCTATTCATTTCAAGTTTATTTAAAACCTGCTCATATATTTTCAAATATCTTTCTAAATCCTTCGAATAATACTCATTACTTAATACAAACTGGAGACTATCAATATTGTATTTTTTAAGTATGTATTTTTTTGGCTTCATTCCATTGTTTTCTAGTATCCTTTTATTGATCCCCTTTGAAACACTGATCAATGACATATCATATAAAATATCAACCATTTTTTCCTCTGCGATTAGATTATCTGGAACTAAATTTTCGTCATTGACGAATCCACAGGAACAAAATATAAGTAATATAAAAAGTGTTTTTTTCATCTTTCAAACATGATTTTCATTCCCTTACCAGATTCTATAATTTTTCCATGTGAGAAAACAAGATTACCGTTAACCAATGTGTGTAATATTCTAGATTTAAATGTCTTATTTTCAAAAGGTGACCAATTACATTTATAAAGTAAATTATCTTTTGATACTTTCCAAGGGCTGTTGAGGTCAAATATTACTAAATCTGCATAAAAACCTTCTCTGATAAATCCTCTTTTTTCCACATCAAATAGAATTGCAGGATTGTGACACATTTTTTGAACTATTTTTTCTAAAGAGATTTTTTCATTATGATATGCTTCAAGCATTGAAACAAGCGAGTGTTGAACCAAAGGGCCACCAGAGGGACATGAGGTATATGGATTTAGTTTTTCCTCCATTGTGTGTGGTGCGTGGTCTGTTGCTATAACATCAATTAAATCATTATTTAATGCGTCCCATAATTTTTCTCTATCATTTGATGTCTTTACAGCTGGATTCCATTTAATTTTTGAACCAAACTTATCATAATCTTCATCACAAAAAGTCAAATGATGTATACATACTTCAGAAGTAATTTGTTTGTCTTTTAATTGAATTTTATTTGAAAATAATTCCAGTTCTTTAGCAGTTGAAAGGTGAAAAACATGTAATCTTGCGCCTGTTTTTTTTGCTAATGCAACTGCCATACTAGAAGAAATAAAACATGCTTCTTCACTTCTAATTTTTGGATGGTAGTTGATTGGTATATTATCACCAAATGTTTCAATATGTAATTTTAAATTATCCTTTATGGTTTTTTCATCTTCACAATGAACTGCAATGGGAATATTAACATTTGAAAATATATTTTCTAAAGAATCAAGATCATCTACAAGCATATTTCCGGTTGAAGATCCTAAAAATAATTTGACAGCTGGTACCTCTTTTGTGTTAATCTTTAATATTTCATCCAAATTAGAATTTGTTCCTCCAAACATAAAAGAATAGTTAGCTATAGAGTTTTCACTCGCGATATTATATTTATTGTTTAAAGCATCAATTGTTGTGGTGTTTGGTTGGGTATTAGGCATTTCAAAAAAAGAGGTGATACCTCCAGCCACAGCAGACCTTGACTCTGAAAATATATTTCCTTTATGAGTTAGTCCAGGTTCTCTAAAATGAACTTGATCGTCTATTAGTCCTGGAATAACAAAATTTCCTTCTGCATCTATGATCTTTGTATTTGGAAAATTAGGACTTATTGATTTAGAAATTTTTGAGATAAAAAAATCTTCAATTAAAATATCTGATTCAAATATTTTTCCCTCACTTATAATATTTGCATTTTTAATTATTGTTCTTCTCATATTTTAGTTAAAAAAACTCTTAAACTTCATAGAGACAACTCCTAAAACAGCTTCTCCTATTATAGAACTGTTCAATTTTGATTTGCCAAATTTCCTGTCAGTGAAAATTATAGGTATTTCTACCATACGTAATTTCTTCAAAAATAGTTTAAATTTCATTTCAATTTGAAATGCATATCCGTTAAACTCTATTTCACTTAAATCTAATTTTTGTAGTGATTTGATAGAGTAACACACAAATCCCGATGTGGGATCCATTATATTCATTCCTGTAATTAATCTAACATACAATGAAGCAAAATATGAAAGAATAATTCTTTGAAGAGGCCAATTGACCACATTTATGCCTTTTATATATCTTGAACCAATACAAATATCATTTTTTTCATTAACACAACTTTCGTAAAGCCTAAGAATATCAGATGGGTTGTGCGAAAAATCAGCATCCATAGAAATAATATAATTGAAATCTTTATTAATTGCCCAATTGAAGCCTCTCAGATAAGCTGTTCCCAGACCCATTTTTGATTCCCTGGTTATTAAATTAAGCTTATTATTGTATTTCGATATTAGTTCTTTAACTTTACTTGAAGTACCATCTGGTGAGTTATCATCAACAATCAAGATATTAATGTCTTGATGAATAGTAAATATTGATTCAATGATTTTGATAATATTTTCACCTTCATTGTAAGTTGGAATTATTACTAAAACTTCATTCATCAAGTTATTTTTTGCAAAAATATTATTTTTTAGTTTAAAAGATAATTTAATAAATAATTATGATTAGAGAAATAATTTCAAATGACTCATTGACATTAATATTATTTGGTTCTTTTTTTCTTTTAATTATTTTAAAAAAAATTGATTCAAATATATTTTATCAAAATTTAAGTTTTTTTCAAAGAGATTCAAGAAATAGTTTCTCCAATAATCTAATTGGAATTAAATTTCCTGAAATTATTTATAATATTTTATTCATTTCGAATTTATCATTGCTATTGACATTTTTTTATGATCAGAATTTTGATATTGATGTTTATATTAAATACTTTAAATACCTCATTATTTTCTTTCTTTTCAAAATCCTATTTGATGTTATTATTGGAGGTTTATTTTCGGCAAAAAAAATGATGAGAAACTATATTTATCTAAAATTAGTTTTTAATAATTCATTAGGGATTTTAATTCTTTTTTTTAATTTTTTTATTGCCTATTCAATTTTTGATAATCATATTATTACTTTAATTTTTTTCACATTATCAGTACTATATTTTATATACAGCTATTTTTTAATTTTTTTTTCTATGAAAAAAGCTATCTATAAAAATTGGTTTTATTTTATTTTGTATCTTTGCACACTTGAAATTATACCTTATTACTATTTGATTAGTAATATTCTATAAAAATAGAGTGGCCAAATGAAAGTTAAAACAATACTTGTTTCTCAACCCCGTCCAAAGCTTGAGAATTCTCCTTTTTTGGATTTACAAAAAAGAAGAAAGTTAAAAATTGACTTTATTCCATTTATTCATGTAAAAGGTGCTACTGTCAAAGAAATAAGGCTTCAAAAAATAGACTTAACTAAGTTTTCAGCAATAATTTTAACAAGTAGATACGCTGTTGACCACTACTTTAGAATTTGTGAGAAAATGAGGTTTAAAGTACCTGATTCAATGAAATATTTTTGTCAATCAGAGGTAGTTGCACTATATCTTCAAAATCATGTAGTATATAGGAAGAGAAAAATTTATGTTGGAAAAAGGGCTTTCAAAGATCTTTGTCCTTTAATTGCAAAACACAAAAATGAAACATTCCTTTTACCTACCACAGATAAATTAAAACCAGAAGTTCCTAAACTTCTTGATGAATTAGAAATTAAATGGAGACAATCTGTTTTTTACAAAACTGTCATAAGCGATTTATCTCATTTAGCTGATGTGACTTATGATGTACTAGTTTTTTATAGTCCTTCAGGAATTGAATCATTATTTCATAATTTTCCTGATTTTAAACAAAATAATACAAGAATAGCAGTTTTTGGAGCAATAACTAAAAAAGCTGTTGAAGAGAATGGTTTAAATGTTGACATTTATGCCCCATCTCCAAAGTTTCCATCAATGTCTATGGCATTAGATAATTACATACTAAAAGCAAATAAAAAGAAGTAATTTTTATTTCGTATTTGGAGCTCCTGATAAAATCTGATCATCTGCCTCATCAGAAAATTTTTCAAAATTCTTAATAAATGCAGATGACAACATATATGCCTTTTTATAATATTTTACGTCATTATTCCATGTCTGTCTGGGACTTAAAACACTGGTTGGTACATTAGGACAAACCCTTGGCTGCATTAAATTAAAAACCGAATGGATATGATAATTACCATTATTTAATTTATCAAGTTCACCTGACATCGCAGCATTTATCATCGCTCTTGTATATTTTAACTCCATTCTTTTACCGACTGCATATGGACCACCTGTCCAGCCTGTGTTTACTAACCAAACATCAACTCCAGATTCTTTCATTTTTTTAATTAACATTTTTGCATAAACAGTTGGGTGAAGTGGCATAAAAGGGGCTCCAAAGCATGCAGAAAATGAAGGGACAGGTTCATCAACTCCGTCCTCAGTTCCAGCTAATTTTGAAGTGTAGCCTGAAATAAAATGATAAGCAGATTGACTTGGAGTTAGTTTTGATATCGGCGGTAAAACACCAAAAGCGTCTGCGGTTAAAAAGAAAATATTTTTTGGGTTATTACCTATTGAGGGCTGCTTGATATTATTGATAAAGTAAATAGGGTAACTAACTCTTGAGTTTTGAGTTATTGTCTTATTTTTAAAATCAACTTCACCTTTATTATCAAGAATAACGTTTTCCAGTAAGGCACCTCTCTTTATGGCGCCAAAAATTTCAGGTTCTTTTTCCTTTGAAAGATTTAATACTTTAGCATAGCAACCACCCTCAAAATTAAAGATATTATGATCTTGATCCCAGCCATGCTCATCATCCCCGATTAATTTTCTTGAAGAGTCAGTTGACAGAGTAGTTTTTCCAGTGCCAGAAAGACCAAAGAAAATTGAGGTGTCACCATTCTCTCCTGAGTTTGCACTGCAATGCATTGGTAAAACATTTTTCTGGACAGGTAAAGTGAAATTTAAAACAGAAAAAATTCCTTTTTTAATCTCACCAGTGTACCCAGTTCCACCAATTATGATAATTTTCTTTGAAAAATTAATAATTGAAAAATTTTCATTATCAATACCATCTTCTTTAGGATTTGCATGAAAATTTGGAGCTGATATTACTGTCCATTCTATTTTGAATTTCTCATTCTTTTCAGGTCTTAAAAACATATTATGTGAAAAAATATCACTCCACGCATATTCACATATTGTTCTAAGATTTAGTCTATTTTTTTGAGATGCGCATGCATAGCAGTCTCTAACATATAGCTCTTTTCCGCTAAGATGATTAATCATCTTTGTAAATAGTTTGTCAAAAACATTTGACTCAATCGGTCTATTTATATCACCCCACCATACTTTATCTTTTGTTATTTTGTCTGAGACGATATAACGATCTTTTGGAGAACGTCCTGTGAATTTACCAGTGTTGATTGCTAAAACATTCTTTTTAGTTAAAACTCCTTGATTGTTGTTAACACAGATGTTGTAGAGAGATTCAACAGAGAGATTATAGTTAATTTTAGCATTTATAATACCATAATCTTCTAATGAAATTATATGTTTTTCTAAATCGTTTGAGTTTCGATTCATAAATAAATTTTCAATAGAATGAAAGATTAAAATTAATCTAAATTATTTAATTAATAGTAATATTAATTTACTAATATTATATTTTAAATTTTGTCCTATGAGAAATATTTTAATCGTTGGTGCAGGAAAATCTTCTCCTTATTTGATTAAATATTTATTAGACAAATCACAAGAACAAAATCTTTATTTAAACATTACCGATGTTACAATTGATCATTTACTACATCATAAAAAAAACAAAAGATGTAGTGTTTCAACAATAAATATTTTAGATGATAAAGAAAGAGAAGGATATTTATTAAAAAATGATATTATCATATCAATGTTACCAGCAAGACTCCACATGATTCTTGCTAACTCATGTCTTAAGCTCAAAAAAAATTTAATAACCGCATCTTATGTTAGCGATGAAATGAGAGGCATCAACAGAAGCGTTAAAGACAGAAATTTAATTTTTTTAAATGAGATGGGGCTTGACCCTGGTATTGATCATATGAGTGCAAAAAAAATAATAGATAAACTTAAGGAAAATAGTTGTTCTATATTCTCTTTTAAATCATACACAGGCGGGTTAATTGCCCCTGAGAGTGATAATAATTCATGGAACTATAAATTTACATGGAATCCAAGAAATGTTGTTTTAGCTGGTCAAGGCTCACCTGCTAAATACATTGAAAATAAAAAGTATAAATATTTGCCATACAATAGGCTTTTTGAAAATACTGAAAGAATAAATATTAACGAATATGGGGGATTTGATGTATATCCAAATAGGGACTCGTTAAAGTATAGAGAAATTTATGATTTGAATGATATTGAAACAATGATTAGGGGAACTATCAGAAAAGTAGGTTTTCCTAACTCATGGAATATGCTTATAAGGTTAGGATTAACCGATGATAGCTTTAAGATGTTTGATTGTAAAGATTTGTCTTACAGAGATTTTTTGAATCGTTTTCTTCCGTATAATAAATCTTTAACGGTTGAAGAAAAGGTTAAAAATTTATTAAATATAAAGGAGAAAGATATTGAATGGGTTAAACTCAATGAAATTAATCTGTTTAGTAATTCAGAGAAAATTCCTTTTGATAAAGCTTCTCCAGCACAAATTTTAGAACATATATTAAAAGAGGCATGGCAGTTGGAGGATAATGATAAAGATATGATAGTGATGTATCACGAATTCAAATACAGGGACAATTTAAATAAGGAAAAGACTATTGTTTCAACAATGGGATGTGTCGGGGAGGACAGTACATTTACAGCAATGGCTAAAACTGTAGGTTTGCCACTTGCGATTTCATGTTTAATGATTTTAAATGGTCAAATAAATTCTCCAGGTGTTCAAACACCGGTTAATAAAGAAATTTACAAGCCAGTTTTGAAAGAACTGGAAAGTTTTGGAATTTTATTTAAAGAAATATGATAAGTTGAAAAAAAATATTTTGAAATTAGACGGTATAGATAAAAAAATTCTAAAAATGCTTATGGAAAATTCAAGAAGACCTATTCTTGAAATAGCAAAAAATATTGGAATTTCGGGAGCAGCAATACATCAAAGACTTAGAAAACTTGAATCGCAAAATTTAATAATTGGCTCTAGTATAATAGTTAATACTAAGGTTCTTGGGTTTACTACCATGGCATTTATTGGTATTTTTTTAGATAAAGCAACTAATAATAAAACAGTGGTTAATCGGTTAAGAGAAATTCCAGAAATTTTAGAATGTCATTATACAACAGGCGATTGGAGTGTACTTGCAAAGCTAATCTGTAAGGATAATGAAGATCTAATGGAAATTCTAACAAAAAAAATCCAAACAATTCAGGGAGTTTCAAGAACGGAAACATATATTTCATTAGAACAACAAATAAATAGGCAAATAAGCCTTTAATATTTAATTGAATATCTTAGCCCCTCTAAAATAACTTATGCTTTTTCGAATAATAACAAACTATCTATTTATTTCCTCTGTAATCTTTATTGTCATCAATTTACAAAGTTGTCAAAATGAGTCAATTGATCAAAATTATGCTGATAATGACAATGATGGATATTATGATTTGATAGACAACTGTCCTTTTGACTCAAATCCAAATCAAAACGATAGTAATAGTGATGGTATTGGGGATGTTTGCTCCGATATTGATGAAGACGGGATCATCGATGCTGAAGATAATTGTCCTTCAAATTTTAATCCGTTTCAGGCTGATAATGATGGTGATGGTATTGGGGATACCTGTGATCTTGTTGATTTTACTTCGCTACCATGTATCGATGGATTTGCCGGAAACTATCCATGTAGTGGTTATAATTTATTGGGTCATTTATCAATTGAAGACTTGAGCATAAATTTTCAAGAAAATACAAGAGTTAATGATTCGTGGGGATGGAAGGACCCTGTAACGGGAAAAGAATATGCTATAGTAGGACTCTCTTCACATACTTCTTTTGTAGACATGAGCGATCCGGATAACTTGTTATTAATAGGAATCCTGCCTACTGCATCGGTTAATAGTATTTGGAGAGATATAAAAGTATATAATAATTATGCATTTATTGTCAGTGAAGCTTCTAATCATGGCATGCAAATTTTTGACTTAAC
>TARA_Y200000002_G_scaffold178310_1_pt1 | contig 19280 bp, 19 predicted proteins | sample TARA_Y200000002 | Tara Oceans TARA_Y200000002 (sample SAMEA2619388) | marine metagenome | biome: marine biome (ENVO:00000447); feature: surface water layer (ENVO:00002042); material: "saline water (ENVO:00002010), including plankton (ENVO:xxxxxxxx)" | depth 5 m | reverse complement strand
AAACCTATTAAACCGGGAAGCTAAAAATGAAAGTGTCTATTAGAGTACAGCGAAAGATCGGTACTTATGAAGCCCTCTCTTACCTTCTTCTACTCGGGGCCGCGATGCCATTAAAATATTTGTTTGACCTACCCTTAGGAGTCCAAGTTGTGGGGATGGCGCATGGCTTACTGTGGATCCTGTATGTCTTTTTAGCGATTGCTGGCTTTGTGCTAAAACAATGGTCGGTGCAGACAGCAATTGTATTAATCATTGCTAGCTTATTGCCATTTGGACCGTTCATTGCAGACCGGAGACTTATGCGCGCAATTGAAGCGGAAAATTGATGCCTTATTTGGATCAAAATTATTCGTATTTTTACATTAAATAAAAATGTAGCTATGTACATTGTAACCGAGGGAGTAACTGAACTAATCTATTTCAAGACATTGAGTCTAAAATATGCCTGTGAAGATGTTAATGTACAGCAAGGCAGAAGCAGCGACCCACTCCGCTTAGCCTACGAAGCAATTGCGCGACGTAAAGAAATCGTAGCGGATCAACAGGTTTGTATCGTCCTTGATGAAGAAATCGCAAGCAAGGACCGCACTCGCTATCGCCGCTTACAGAAAGCTCTGCGATTGTGCAGAAAGCATAACATTCATACCGCCATATCCCAACCATGCTTTGAAGGCTGGCTCACCAGTCACCTCGTACCAATGAAAGATTATCGCATCAATCAAACAAGCGAATATTTTGGAAAAATTCTTACAAAAAAGTTAAAATGCCCCTATCGCAAAAATAACTATAATGCTGATTCTTTTATGGGCGAAGTAGCCATTTCCAATGCACTTATATCACCAGTCGGCCGAATGGGATTATCAAGATTAGTTACATGCCTATTAAGCTGTGCAAACACTAATCGTTGGGATTCTTTAATTGCCCAATCGGTCAATTGCCTTGGTAGCTCAAAACTACTCGTCGAGGCTGACTAAGCCTACGATGCTCCCATAAGAAAACACCCTGCCAGGCGCCCAAGCAAAGTCGCCCATCTACAAACGGGATAACCTCAGCAGTACGAGTAAGGGCCATCTTAATATGACTGGGCATATCATCCGAACCCTCATATGTATGGGTAAAATCTGCGTCATCTTCTGGCACAAGACGATCGATGAAACGCTCTAAATCACGACGAGCAGATGGGTCAGCATTTTCCATTATAACTAAGCTGCAACTAGTATGGCAGCAGAAGATTGTCACGTTGCCTTCCTGAAGTCCTGATTCATGCAATCCAGTAACAATTAAATCAGTAAACTCCTGAGTCGATTTGCCCGAGGCACTTACAGTAAGAGATTGCGTGTAGACTTTCATAAAAAATAAATACTATATCACTATGTTCAGTAACTAATTGTCGTATCGAGATTATTCGATCCCACCAACTAATGAATGCGAGTAAAATCAAAGCGAGATATTCCCTAATTCAAGAGTTTATTATCATCGGTGCGCATGCTTGCAGTTGGAGTAACCTTTACACTACTGCAGAGCCCTGAATCTAGTCCGTGGTCAAAACTACACGTACTTCAAGGAGTACTTCATGTAGAACAGGCAGTTACTCTAGAGGTGATGTGGGTAGATGTTCGCGAAAGAAGTGCATATAATAAAAATCATATAAATGGAGCGATTAGCTATCCAATCGATGGATAAGATTCTGGCATTATCGAGCTAATAGAGGCATGGCTTTCCTCGCCACGCCCCATTGTAGTCTACTGCGATGACTCGGTATGTGCTAAGAGTCGCTGGTTCATAAAGCAATTACGTGCCGACCTGCCAGAAGCAGAAATTTATCATTTAAAAGGAGGTTGGGCAGAATGGCAGGCTTTCAATACATGATACTAATCATTATCCGCTGAGTCGTATCGGGGGCATTTATTTTAGCCGATCTGCCGAAAACCCAAAGCCCTACAAGCTATAGCGAGAGGGTAGCTACTCTTGAATTTTGAGTAATACATCCTCTGCATGGATAGCAATTATTCTTCCATGGCTAGAATTAGTCTGCGCATTGGGGCTACTGGCTACGTGGATAAAAGGTAGTTGCGCCGCAATCTTGAGTAGCTTGTTAACTGTTTTCTTAGGATTACACATAAGTGTTTTAGTTAGCGGAAGAACTATCGACTGTGGTTGCTTTGGTCCTATAATCGAAAAATCAGCGCTTCCATCCGTGGCTATTTTGCAGACAGTGTTACAACTTTTAGTAAGTTGCTTCGTCGTCTATTCAGACTGGAATTTAAGCAGTAAATGCAAGTCATTACGCGCTGCAAACTAAGACATCCAGACTTGCCTGTTTCTGCCTACTGCCTATCTATACATTTATGCTACGCAGTATTGCCATAATCGCTTTATTCCTTGGGTCTATCCTCTCATCACTTGCGTCTGAACTAACTTGGGATCGCACCGAAGCAAGGATTGAGTTGCTTCCGCATGAGACAGAAGTTAGAGCCGTTTATAAGGTTACCAATAACAGTGATGCACCACTGCGCATTAATAAACTTGAAAGCAGTAGCGGTAGCACTCTGTCTAAAATCGACAGAAGAATTTTATATCCAGGCGATACTGCTACAGTTACAGGGATATTTAATAAGGGAAAGCGGCAAGGGGAAAACCACAGTACGATTAAAGTTTTTCTAGAGGGACGCAATAATCCTGCAGCAGTCCTAGGCCTTGTTGCACAAATTCCAGTGTTAATAGAAGCTTCTCCGCGCATCCTTTACTGGAAATCAGATAGCCTGCAACAAGAACAACAAATTGAACTGCTCCTCGACACTCGCTACGTAAATCAAATAGCTGATATTAACTACGACTCGGTTCGTCTAAATGTTAAAAAAGAGAGTCGTAGCGAACCAATACCTAGAACTATTTTACATGTGTCGCCTAAGCGCTACGATGTACCCTTTAGAGATACCATAGTAATATACGCTAGCGGCCCAAAGGGTATGCGTTCGCAGACACGCATCCATATTTTTGTACAGCCCTAGCTAATAAAAGTTAATCGATTATATTAACCCGTATTGATCGGTTCGCTTGCGCAATGTAGCTCGAGTCATCCCTAAAATTTCAGCTGCAGGCCCTAACTTGCCGTCCGTTTCTGTTAATGCCCTTGCTATGATAGCACGCTCTGCGTGCTCAAGAATATTATTGCCCTGCTCTTCACGCAATTTTTGGTATAAACCTTCTAGTGGAGACAATACAGGAGTGCCTAAAACTGCCTCCTCAGCTGGCATGCCTTCATTCATGTTAGCGTTTTCTGCTGGAGCTAGTACTGAAGCAGTGCCGGCTGAATCAATAACTTCCTGAGGCAAGTCTTTTATCAAAATACTGTCGCCCTGAGCCATTACTGCACTGCGGTAAACAATGTTTTCTAATTCACGAACATTTCCAGGCCACTGATAACAGGAAAGAATCTCGAGCGCTTCGGGAGAGATAGATTGAGTGCTCGCTTTGCTATCACTAGCAAGCCGTTTTAAAACAAAATCAATTAATTGCGGCACATCCTCCATGCGCTCACGCAATGGTGGTATTTGGATCCGCACGACATTAAGTCGATAATATAAATCTTCTCGAAACGTTTTCTCCGCAACCATTGATTCTAAGGGCTTATTAGTAGCCGCAAGCATGCGCACATTGACTTTAATTGTAACGCTGCTGCCGACACGCTGGATTTCTCCCTCCTGTAGTGCGCGTAAGATTTTAGTCTGCGTAGGCAGAGCCATATCACCAATCTCATCTAAAAAGATTGTGCCACCATCGCACTGCTCAAATTTACCAATACGCCGATCAGCTGCCCCAGTAAAGGCACCTTTCTCATGACCAAAGAGCTCACTCTCAATTAAATTCTCGGGTATCGCAGCACAATTAACCGCAATAAATGGCTTGTTAACACGCAAACTATTTTTAAATACAGCTCGCGCAATCAGTTCTTTACCGGTGCCGCTTTCGCCGGTGACCATTACAGTAACATCGCTGGCTGCAACTTGTCCAATCGTCTTAAATACTTCCTGCATCGCTGAGGAACTTCCAATAAGCCCACCTCTAATATCTTCCTCACTAACCGTTGCGCTTGCCGCACTATTATCCGTACTCGCTTTATCTAGATCCTTTGACGCATTCAGTGCCGCCTGCGTAAGAGCGAGTATCTTCTTTAAATCAAAGGGCTTCATTATGTAATCAAATGCCCCAAATTTCATCGCCTCGATGGTAGTCTGCGTAGTGCCGTAAGCCGTCATTAAAATAATCATCGCATTGGTATCAATTCCACGAAGGTGCTGCAGGGTCTCAATGCCACTCATTCCTCCCATGCGATTATCCAATAAAATAACTTGTGGGCTATGCTTCTCCGCGGCCGTCAACCCCTCTTCGCCACTGGCGGCCTCAATAACTAAATAATTACGCGCTGATAAGATCCGCTTGAGAGAGTAGCGTAAATCATCGTCATCATCGATAACCAATACAATAGGCTGAGCGTCATTCATTTTGATATAACTAAGTTAAAACGTAAACAGTGAATACAAATCTAATAAGGTAGAGTAAATACTAAGCAAAACTTTTAAGCTATACAAATAGGAAAACTAGTACGATGAACGACTACAAGCCTACAGCGACCGATATTGATTCCATAAATAAATAAAAGACTTAGCAAAGTCCTCAGGCGTACTAGACATCCACTCATTTAATCTATCTTGGCTTACCCAACATCCTTCGCTTATTTCATTTGGGTCAAGGATAAATGGGCCCTCTGCGGAGCATTGGTAAACCGCAACAAACTCCTGACCGGTTTGCTCACAAGCCTTAACCCTAAAAACCTCCATCAAGCTTTTAGCAGGGACTAAGCCGATTTCTTCACGGAGTTCCCGCAATGCAGCGCAAATGTAAGTCTCCCCGCTATCTACGTGACCGGAGCAAGAGCTTACCCATTTGCCTGGCGCGGAATCTTTTAGCATAGATCTTCGCTGTAAAAACAGCTGTCCATTAGCATTAAAAACAAAAATGTGTATAGCACGGTGCAAAAGGCCGTCGCGATGGACCACGCTACGAGGCTTTGTGGACGTAACAGCGTCATTGGCATCGACTACATCCAATATTTCTTCTGCTAAAGACATTAAAAATACAATTGTTTAAAAGTAGTCATGCAGCTAATTAAATAAGCCTAGAAGTTGCCGCTATAAACCACGTAGTGGCCTGCAATGAATTAACGAACTAGGCCCTTGAAGTCATCGAACTGTCCGGTAAATCCACCCTTTACGCCCTTGTGTATTACCGCAACTGCATCATGAGAGTGAAGCGACTCTAAGTGCGAGCAAGCAACTTGGAAGTCGACGATTCTTAATTCTTTGATAAGCTCCTCATAGAGTAAACGTGCAGCATCTTCGACGAATTTTGTAAACGCACCATTGAGTTCTGCAAAGGCTTGCTCATCCTCACGCTTCACCATCACTTGAGTTTCTGTTTTCAGCGCCGCTAAACAAATTTGCTGCATTTCTTCGATGCTGATGTGCTCACCATCTGCTACTTCAACACTTACGCGAGCAGTACTTCGCTGTGAATGAGGAATGCCGTAAATATTGCGACTGCCCCTGGCATGCTCGGATAACTCTGAAGAGCACGGGCAAGCAGATGAATATATAAAGTCGAAGTGTATGTACTTATGAAACTGGTTGAGTTCATCGACTTTCCCCTCGAAGGCACATTTGTAGTACTGCCAACCATTCAGCTCGCTACGCAGGCTTGATTTCAAGATCGGGTACTCAAATTCTAATTTCAGTTGCGCCTGCTGTGCACGAATCGACTCTTTGTAGGCAACAAGGATAGACTGTAATAGGTCAGGTGTAAATATGCGCTCTTTAAAGTCGTAAAATACACGCATTATTCGAGACATGTTAATGCCTTTCTGATCAGCCTCTAGCGACACAGTGCCAGTAACTGAAGTCTCTAAAGTGTGCGTGTCGGAGCTAGATGTAATATATCGAAGCGGTAGCCGGAAGTTTGAAATGCCTACCTTAAGGATGGGAACATTCGCTCCAAAAATCTCACGGGCATCTGCATTTTGCATGTCCGGCAAGCTTTCACGATAGGCTTCGGTTACAACAAAGTCCTCATCATAGTCTTTCGTTGGCAGAGATAACGGATCGACCTTAACAGCCTTTAGTTTCGCATCTGCAGCTTTTGCCCCACTGTCCTGCTTGTTTTTCATTTAAAATATAGTACTATATATAGAATGTATGCTGGCTGAAAATAACGACAACTGCAAGCACCTGCTACAAATAATAATGCGTAGGAAGAAAATCATATTTATTATGTATGCAAGCGTCTAAAATTGCTTTGCGGCAAGTCGCTTCCGAACTCAATGTAGTTATCTATGCTAGCAGATTTCAAAATTTTAGGCTCCAGCAGCAGTGGCAACTGTGCCTTTTTGCAAACTGGAGATACGCTAATACTCATCGATGCTGGCTTCTCTGCAAAACGAATCGCAGCAATGCTAGAACTTCATGGCAAAAAAATTGAAAAAATAGACGCCGTTTTTTTAACGCACGAGCATAGTGACCACTCTCAAGGCATCCGCGGATTAGCCCGCTTTGCTAGCCTACCAGTATTTGCTAACCGTGACACCGCTGATGCAGTTCAATCCAAACTAAAAAAACGACCCAATTGGCAGATCTTCGAAACTGGCACGGCATTTAGTTTCCGAGATATTGAGATCCGTTCTTTTTCATTGCCTCACGATGCGTACGACCCGGTCGGCTACACCTTTCGCTGGGGCGAGGAAGATGACTTGATCTATCCAAGGCAAAGCCTGGCTTGGATAACAGACCTAGGATACATTCCAGCGCATGTGCAGGAACACATGCGCGAGGTGGAGACTCTTGTGATTGAGGCGAATTACGATGAAGCTCTTTTAGAAAAAGACACGAAGCGTCCCTGGGCAACAAAGCAGCGCATCCGAGGTCGTCATGGTCACCTTTCCAACGATGCTGCCTTAAAAGCAATCAACAGCCTAAATGGAAACTCTGTGTTACGCGAAATTTACTTAGCCCATCTAAGCTCGGATTGTAATACGGTAGATAAGGTCAAACAAACCTTCTTATCGCTTCATAATGCAGATAATTTAACTATTAATATTATCGACCCAGCATCCAGCACATGACGTTTTATACGACAAACAAATAAATAACTTATGAATATAGGATACCGCAAAACCAAAATAATCTTCACAGTCGGACCAGCGACAATGGAAGAAGACATGCTCGAGAGCCTCATTGAGAAGGGCGTCGACATTTGTCGTATTAACATGGCGCATGCGGATCATAAATGGACACGCGAAATCATTCAACGAGTACGCCGTGCAAGTAAAAAGGCTGGTCGCCAAATCGCTATTTTAATGGACGTAAAAGGACCAGAAATTCGCACCGGTGATGTCCCCGATACCTTTACTCTTTCAGTAGGGGAGCCTCTCGACTTTACATACGGAGTTGGCGTGGGCAGCACCGGCAATGATGGAGTACGCAGGATTGATGTAAACTACCCTGGCCTAATGAAAGACCTCCATGTAGGAGATACCATATTAGTAGACAGTGGATTGATTCGCCTAAAGGTTTTGGAGATTGAAAAAGCGAGAGTTCGAACTGAGGTTATAATACCTGGGCCTATAGGAAATAGGCGCCACATCAATCTACCTGGCGTGCGTGTCAATCTACCTGCACTTACTGAAAAAGATCAAGCGGATGTTGTTGTAGGCATCGAAGAAGAAATTGACTTTTTTGCACTCTCCTTTGTTAGAGAACCAGAAGACCTTTATATATTTCACGAGTTTCTCGAAGAGCGCGGCTGCAATGCAAAAATCATTGCTAAGATTGAAGACCAACAAGCCATTAGTAATTTAGAAGGCATTATAAAAGCATCCGATGGATTAATGGTTGCACGTGGGGATCTTGGCATTGAATGCCCCTTCGAAGACTTACCCTTAATTCAGAGCCGCGCGGTTCGTATGTGCATACAAAACACGAAGCCCGTTATTGTCGCTACACACATGCTAGAATCTATGATTGAGTCACCGATTCCTACTCGGGCAGAAGTCACTGACATTGCTAATGCGATCCGAGAGCAAGCAGACTGTGTCATGCTTTCAGGAGAAACAACTATTGGGAAATATCCAATTGAATGCGTCGAGGCCATTAATCGTATCGCGCACCGCACCGAACGCGAACAAAAGGAGGTTTTGCGACAAGACTTAGAGCTTCGATTGCCTCGCTCCATGATGCTACGCGCTGCTGCTCAGCTTGCAGCCGACATGCAGGCAACAGCAATCTTAGTTTTCACCCGTCGCGGAATCTTCTCCCAAAAACTCTCCTCGCTGCGCCCGTTAGTTCCAATCTATGCCTTTACCGACAACCCGGTGCTCTTTAAGCAGATGTTAATTATGCGCGGCATAGAACCATTCTATATGAAATTCGATCATGACCACGAAGCAACCATTCAAGACGCGTTCTCTCGACTTAAAGATCGCGAATGGGCCAAAGCTGGCGATCCTATAGTTGTGGCTACCAAGCTTTATGCAGGCAAAAAGCTGATCGACAGTACGCAAATTCGTACAATAGAGTAATTTATTAATTCTTAATAGTATGAATAAGCTCAGAGCCCTACTCCTTCCGCTTGCCCTAGTTTTTGGTGCAATCGCCATCTTTGAAACCGGTGCGCGCTACGGCGCCACTAATATGCGCGCCTATGCAATTGCGCAGCAACTTCATAGCCTTACGCAAATTCGCATCTCGATTCAGACCGAGGAAAATGAAAATGCACAGGTACCTGTCGTACCCATTGATCAGATAGATAGTCTCATTGCTAGCGGATCCATGCTTCGTGAGACTTGGCACCTTTCCACCAATGCAAAAGAGGCACTGAACAATACTTTAGCATTTGTACTCCAAGCGCGTGGATGTGATAATATTATTAATCAATTGAAACAGGCAAGAGAGAGTGCAGGCGCTACTGAGGATAGCCAGGAGCAGTTTGATTCAATTATTGCAGCGATTCAATTAGCTCAAACTGAATTAATTGATAATGCAGAAACTGTAGGCGATAGTAGTGAAAATGATTCTATAAAAGAGTCTCCAGTGGTAGAATCTGCTCAGTAGTCTAAGTCGCTTGAAAACTTAAACGCCGGCTCGTGCGGTAGCTTTTAGTGCCTGTAACCAAATTACTCCAACTGCGCTTGCCAACGCACAGGACAATAGCGGGGTCAGCAAATTTGTTGCGCCCAAGCAAATACCCACGGATACTAAAAAAAAGCCTACTGCCACCATCCATACAGGTGCACGATTTTGTGCAATGCGTGCGATTGGATAGAGCGCCCCTGCAAGTAATGCGGCAGTAGTGGATTCAATTATTTCAGGTCCCTGCCAATTGTAGCTAAAGCTACCAAACAAGAGTAGAGAACACAGCACCCCCCATATAAAAAAGGTTAATAAGAACTGAACGCGCCGAATAGCAATGCCCTCTTGGGATACAACAAACTCACCATGTGCGATTCGTGCATGCCACCAGCGACCAAATAATAGCAGACTAATTAACAAAGAAATATGCCATAAACTAGAATTTTCGTACGAAGATGCGAAAAAGGAAAAAAGCTGTGTTACAATATATAATAGCAAGCCCAGCGTGATTAAAAAGTCGTGGTGCATGACGCGCGCCTGCAAAGAACGCCATACAGGTACAAAGAAGTAACTTCCGCCGACAAAGATGCTAATTAAGCTAAAGCACAAATCTAATAAATGAAATAGTCCTAGATATTTTATATCGACCGAAGTGGCTATTTGCGCGAAAAATAGCAATACTCCGTTAAAGGTAAATAGCATGCATAAAACCCATTGCCATGTAAGCGCTGACCAACGAGCGGTCACACTTTTACTTATTGGGTATGCAAGGTACCCAAATGTCCGAAGTTCTTCTAGGAAATCGGATAGATTAAGAGCATTTGGCTTCCAGCACACCCATAAGCTATTCTCCTCTAAACTAACTTTTGCTCGGACCGCGCCAGATCGGCGCATAAATAAATGCTCTACTAGCCAGCCACAACCAAGGCAAGTTAACCCACTTAATTGCACTCGTAGCTCACTCGGACTTTTATTGCTTTGGTTTTCGTCTTGCAGCGCATCGACCCAAGCAAAATCTGATTGATGCGTACCAAAGTTATCGATTGTAACCGGTTTACCGGCGCCATTTTGTATGTCATAAAATGTTTCTAAGCCTTTGCTATGAATTAGCTCATAAACTTGTGCACAACCCTGACAGCAGAAATTACTATCATTGGAAGCGCTTAAAAAACTAAGCCCGCAATGTTTGCAATTCTGTTTAATTGACCTGCCCGTAGCCATAAGCATTACGTCGCTTTGATTTAATTTAAATTAAATCAAAGCGCTCTATGCCTTTGCGCACATCCGTAAGAAAAGCAGCTGCGCCGACACCATTGACCCAGCGATGATCAAAGGTGAGTACAAGTGAAACTACTTCCATTGTACTACTATCTGAAGAGCTAGGATCTGGTAATGTGTATGGAGACCCAATAAACAAAGTGGCGACCGCTGGGGGAACCACGACTGGTATTGCTGAGCGAACATTATAAGTGCCCATACTAGAAATAGCTAATGCAACTTTGTTTTTAGAAGCCACTTCTCCTTTACGGGTGCGCTTTAAGGCCTGATTGACTGATTCACGAAATTGAGCCCACTGCAGAGTGTTTGCTTCTTTAACTACGGCAGTCTCTAGAACATCTCCTGGTAATGCTACAGCAACCCCTAGATCGACGCTTTCTGTGTCGTGAACTAACTCTCCTGAGCGAACATAAGAAGCAAAGCGCTCATGCTTTTGCATCGCCTTAAGGACTTCCCAGGCAGCCATTGTCAACGTTGATACAGTACCCTCGCCCAATTCTTTACTGCGCAGGCGCGCATCGCGAACTGCTTCCCAGCGGCAGGTCATATCGATTGTAGCTGGAATAATCCCTTGAAGCTGATGTATTGCCTCGGTTGAAAGTCCTACGGGATCTTTTAAAGTCGCAGATACCTGCGAATCATTCATCACCTCAAGCTTAGAGTCGGGGGAGGACGTACTAGTGCTGTTTACAACCAAAAGTTCCTGACCCACTTTTACCTCCTCGTCTTCAGTAATTTTCCATTCCTTTAAAACTCCGTCTACATCACTTTCGATTGGAAAAACTGCTTTATCTGTTTCCACTTCACAAAGCGCATCATCGGCTTTTATGCTATCACCTTCTTGTTTAAGAATAGAAACTACACGTGCAACGCGTATTCCTTCACCCAAGATGGGCACTGTGATTACTTTTTTGCTTTCCTGCATTTTTAGAGGCTCCATAAGATGAGACTGCTCAGAATTCTGTGCACCAGTATTTACATGTACTGCTTTATCCACTAACTCAAGTGAAGTCTTTAAAGTTGTAGCTAACAAGTGTTCAATAGCAGCTAAAATTCGTGGCTTATCCGGTAATACTGCATACTCATACACTGGATTGAATCCTACATGTACATCCCCCTTTGAAACAATGGCAGGCGGACTTTTTAGCGAGGATAATAGAGTCTGCTCGCCACACAAATCAGCCACAATCATCTGCCCTATGCTAGCAGTAATGTTATCTTCTTGAACAACTAGTAACCGTCCTGTCTTTTTTACTGAAGTAGCAATTGTCTCTCGATCCCAAGGTGCAATCGAGCGTAAATCGATGCACTCGATAGATAGTTTTGTATCCATCGAAGCGATAGTTTCTTCGACTAATTCCACACAATTACCCCACGTGACCAAAGTGAGTAAATCACCCTCACTGACAAGTCGAGCTTGTCCCAGCGGTACTGCTTCAACAGATGCTAAGGTCGATTGCTCCGCCCACATTAAGTGCTTAGGCAGTAAGATGATGGTTGGGTCTGCGCCTTGCATTGCTGTCCAAAAAAGTCCTGCAGCATCATTGGGTGTCGATGGGACAACGACACAAATGCCAGGAATCCGTGCGAAGGAAGCCTCGCCAGCTTGGCTATGCCATAAAGCGCCACCGGGCAAATAACCCCCACAAGGAGCATAAATAACTAAGGGACACTGCCAGTGTCCAAAGCTTCGCCACCGCAGAGTCGCCATATTGGAAACTAGTTGATTCCAACCAGGATAAATAAAATCAACAAACTGTATTTCAAAGCAAGGGCGCTTTCCATAGGAAGCAAGCCCTACAGCGACTCCCATGATTGTAGACTCAGCAAGTGGTGCGTTAACTGCTCGGGAAGGATCCTTTGTGGACAACCCCTTCGTCAAATTAAACACTCCACCTTTAGGATCCTCAATATCCTCACCAAAGAAAACAACATCTGGCATAGTGTCCATAGCGGTGTGGAACGTGCGATTAACCGCATCCAGCATTCGGCAAGAAGGCTCTAACTGAAAAGGTGGAGGTGACGTATTTTTCGACTCGCCGATTAAGTGCAATTTGCTTTCGCTAGCTAGTGGGTCGGTAGCATTACTAGCCTCGCGATACGCCTCACGAACTGCCTCTCGTGTAGTCGACTCTAGTTGGCTAGCTTCGTCTTTAGTCAACACGCCAGCTTCAATCAATCGCTGCTGATAGAGGAGTACTGGGTCGCGTTCCTGCATCGCCTCAAGCTCATCTGTGGGGCGATACATACGCTGGTCGTCGGCGCTCGAATGATTTGAAAAACGCTCAACGTCACACCAAATAAATGCTGGTCCTCTACCCGAACGAGCCTGCTCTACGCTTGCACGACCTGCCGCAGCAACCGCTTCTAAGTCACTACCATCGACACGCAGCCATTCGCTCTGATTTAAAACACCGAGCGCAAGTGGGTTCGTTCGCTCGGTTGCGGTACTTATTGCAATGCGATTGTCCTCAACAATAAAAACCATCGGTAAGTTGCGCTCCTTTGCGAAGCAAACGGACTCAAAGAAATCTCCTTGCCGAGCAGATGCTTCTCCAAGAGAAGCATACACTACGTTCGGCTTTTCATCGAGTTGCATCGCCCATGCAGCACCACAGGCAGGCAAAAGATGGACTCCTACTGGCGAAGGATGACTCCAAATGTTGAGAGCTCTATCGCTAAAATGACCGGTTAATTGACGGCCTCCACTGGAAGCATTACGCTTCGCGTAGAAGGCCAACGCGAGATCATAGTCACTAATTCCTCGCTGCACACAAAAAGCACGATCGCGGTAATATGGAAAAGCATAATCATTCGGCACAAGTTCTAGCGCAACTGCGGCAAGTGCCTCGTGACCCATCCCAGAAATATGAAACCATCCCTTGCCCTGACGAATAAGGCTTTGTTCGCGTAAATCTCCGAGTCGACTGCGCCACAAGGAGCGCAGCAGTTCTAATTGCTTATCCTTGGCAATTGAAACAATCGCGGTTGAAACATTATCTGACATTATAAAAAAGTAGCTGCAAAAATACCAGCTTAGCTAGATGTAAATACCTGCGTACGATAGCCAAGCAAGGACGAAACCCTTATAAGAAATTATCGAAACACAGCCGGCACTAAAAAAATAAGGCTTCTGCAAGTGCTTGCTCTGCAGTTAGCGATTGGATCTGTATCGGCATGTGCTCGACCTGTTGCCCAAGATTAGAATCAATCACTCCACGTGCGCTATCGGCGAGTAATTGCCACTTAAAAAAGCGTGCATCATTATATTCAAATTCTAAGCTTAATAAACAGTCGGATGGATCGTCTGGGCTAGCTATCAAGTCAGTTTTAATAGCGCTCGCATTATTCAGGAGTCGCCCGCAATCACTAAAACAATCTTGCGCCCACTCCATAAGCCGAAGGCCTTCGCCCCACATTTTAGGACAGTAGACGACTCGGATCAACTCTAGCCCGATTGATAATTGTTCCGCACAATAACCACTCAAAAACTGGCCAATCGATTGCCGAACAGGAAGAAGACGTGCTTTCGCGAGATCGTAAACTCGATCTGGCTCCGGCCAATTAAGAGACTCTAAAGCCTCTGAGCCTAGGCTGCTATCGTAGACACAACGTCGAACGCCCGTAAGTAATGTATGGAAGTAGGTCTCCATACGATGTGCGGGCACTTCGCTAAACCAATGATACGTTGGTAAATCCGCCTCCAACCAAACCGAAACTTGATTGGACAAATAACCGAAATCCTCTGGTTCGTAGCGCAGTAAAAGTGCCTCGCAACAACACATCTCACGATGTGAGTCACCAATATAACACTGACTAAAAAGTTTAGCGCCCATCGAACCACCATCCTTATTATGACTCGGGCATAAAACGATAATGCGGCTCGGATAGCGCTGAGCAAAGCGAATTAATGTATCAAACCGCTCCCGCGCATCATCGGGCTCTACGCTGGATCCGAAGTGTAGCACTACATTCATCTGTGAAGCACGAAACTCTGTCGGAACATCCGTAGCATCGGTCTCCCACATAACAGCTAAGTGGTCCGTAACCTCGCGCACGGGCAATTCAATGCCTGGCAAGCTATCGATTAATTCAGGTGTTTTCAATTTTTAAGCCTCTGGTATCAACGATAAGTGTCCCTACTCTCGGTCAGCTAGAGCGGCGCCACTGGTGGCCTGACTCCTTTAAAAGTGCGTCACTTTCCTTAGGGCCCCAAGAGCCGGATGTATATTCTTCAAGCCCCTCAGAACCCCGAGTGGCCCAATCCTCCAGAATTGGTGTGATTAACTTCCAGGAGGCCTCTGTTTCATCGCCGCGAATAAATAGAGTGCTGTCACCGATCATTGCATCTAAAATAAGGCGCTCATAGGCCTCTGGGGTGTTCGACCCAAAAGTAGTGGCATAACGAAAATGCATTTTCACCGGTTGTGTGCGTGTCTCTAGGCCAGGAATTTTAGAATTCATCACCAATGTTACCCCTTCATCAGGCTGTATCCGAATAACCATCGTATTAGCAGCCACATCATATTTCTCTCCTTCGGAAAAGAGGATACCTGGTGGGCGCTTGAACTGAATCGCAATTTCACTAGTACGTCGCGGCATGCGCTTGCCTGAGCGGATATAAAATGGTACGCCTTTCCAGCGCCAATTATTTATCGATAGCCGAAGGGCTGCATACGTCTCGGTCGTCGAGCTCTTTGGAATGTCGTCCTCTTTTAAATAGGCATTAACAGGCTCGCCATCGACTAGCCCCTCTAAATAGCGAGCACGCACGACATCTTCGGCTCCGGGCTTTAATTCGAGTGGTTGAATAGCTTTGAGTACTTTAACTTTTTCATCGCGTATGGATTCAGGGTCTAATGAAACTGGCGGTTCCATAGCAGTTAGCGCGAGTAGCTGCATAGTATGATTCTGTATCATATCCCTTAACGCGCCGCTGGTATCGTAGTATCCTCCTCGACTACCAACGCCTAAACTCTCAGCGACAGTAATTTGCACATTATTGACGTACTCTCGATTCCACATTGGTTCAAAAATAGAATTTGCGAAGCGCTGTACCAATAAATCTTGAACGGTCTCTTTACCAAGATAGTGATCAATTCGAAATACTTGAGACTCATCAAAGACTTCCTTGATTGCTGCATTCAGCGAGCGCGCAGAATCTAAATCATGGCCAAAGGGCTTCTCTATAATTACCTTCGAAGCCACTTTTGTGTTTATATGCATACTCGCCATCCCGCTCGCACCTAGATTGGCTATAATTGGGGCAAAAACACTAGGTGGAGTAGAGACATAAAACAGGCGCTGCACGTCTCTTCCTAAGTCAGCTTCAATTGTATCAATTTTCTTGGCTAACTCTGAAAATGCTTCAGCCGCATCATATCCTCCAGTGTGATAGATTGTATTTTGTCGTACTCGATCCCATATTTCAGCGTCCATGGGGCGTCGCGAAAACTCACCAATCGCTTGATCCATAGCCTCGCGGAATTTAGTATCTTTCATTGGCTTACGACCAAATCCGATTAAATGAAAGTCGCCTGGCAATAGGTTATCAACACCCAAATTAAAGATGGCGGGCACTAACTTACGGGCAGTCAAATCTCCCGATGCGCCGAAGATTACCACTACAGTAGGCGGTGAGCCGCGGTGCTTGCTTAAGCCATTTAAAAAAGGATGCCTGGATTCGTCACTTGTAGTCATTGTCTCTCGAAGTTACGGGCTTTGTAATGTTTATGAAAAAGTGGAATATTTTTGTAGTGTCGTACTTTATCAGCTTTATTGCATGAAAGTACGACATCTATGATGTCAAAACGAAAGTGCTTTGGTGGATGTTGGATCTGATTTAAATACTGTCTACAGGTCCGATGCAAGACCGCCTTCTTATTTACGTCGATTGAATGGTAGCCAGAAACAAGTGCTTTTTCTGCACGAGCACGCACCTCAATAAATACCAAAGTATCCTTATCGCTACAAATTAGATCCAACTCGCCGCGGCTTCCGTGCCAATTACGAGTGATTAATTTATAACCAAGCGTACGCTTGCAGTAATCTGCTGCCAACGCTTCGCCATAAGCACCACGCTCTGCACTGGTAGCATCTAGGCCAGGTGCTAAGGGTGGCTTACTAAACGGCAAAAGATTATAAACGCGCCAGAAAAGATTCATGCGACAAGCTTGCAGGTTTGGGTAGGCTAGTTGATAATAATACTATACCTATTTATATAATTTAATCCTAAATAACTATCAAGACGGATCGAAACACATCTGATTTTTTAATCGTTGGGGCCGGTATCGCAGGGTGCCTGCTTGCATGGAGGCTACAAAAAGCAGGCAAAAGCGTGGTCTTGCTGAGCAATTCTAAGGCTCCTAGTGCCTCTGCTGTAGCAGCCGGTGTAATTAACCCAGTGACAGGACGCTGGGCCGTTAAATCTTGGCGTATCGATGATTTATTACCCGAAGCCGAACGCCTGTACCGATCTTTAGAGGAAGAATTGAATATCGATGTGTACCATCCAATGCCACTTCGGCGCTTTTGCAAAAATAAGGAAGACCAAAAGCGTATAGGTCGTCGTTTACGAAATTTGCGATACGCAGACGTACTCGGCGATTTCCATCTGGCAGGGGACTGCCCTGAAAAAATAAAAGACTCCTACGGTAGCTTTGACATTTTAAGAGCCGCCTACGTCGACCTACCCAAATTACTGGAGGCAATGAGAGCTCGGTTCCGATTCGTTGATACACAATTTGATCACGCAGACTTACGGCGTATTGGAGATTGCTGGGAGTACAAAGAGTTTAAAGCTGCCAAAGTAGTCTTTAGTGAAGGGGCCGCAATGCACGGTAACCCATGGTTTACTCTACTAAAATCTGCACTCACCCCAATAAAAGGTGAAACACTTTCATTTGAGTGCCCAGAGCTGAAGCTGCCGCACTCTATTTACCATCACGGCAAATGGTTGCTAGCATATGGCGACAATCGCTTCCGTATCGGAGCAACCTACAGCCAGGATTTTGATGGAGCCGATCCATCCAAGTCTGCTACGAACGAGTTGCTAGAAGGAGTAAGGGCTTTTGTTGGTACAGAACTATTGCTGCAGAAAGAAAAACAACTCGCCGGCATTCGGCCTAGTACGTTCGATGCACGTCCGCTACTTGGGGCGCACCCAACTGAAGCCGGCCTTTACCTCTTTAATGGATTGGGCTCAAAAGGCGCGTCGGTCGCGCCACTGATGAGCCGTCACTTCACTAAATATTTACTTAGTGGCGCACAGCTTGACCCCGAAGTAGATATAAAACGATTCCTTAACCCTTAATTTCCTACTCTTTATATGCGCCTAACCGAATTAGTCCATAAGCTGCTGGACCAACAGGTCCATCTTGGAGACTCAGTCATTGATGCCACTAGTGGCAATGGGCACGACAGTTGTAAGCTTGCTTCGCTCATTGGCGCCAGTGGACACTTGCATGCAATTGATATTCAGGCGCCTGCTATTGCAGCAACGAAGCAACTACTCGAGGGCTCAGGATTTGGTAATTGTTACACTCTTTACTGCGACGACCATGCAGCAGTGCTACGAGCGATGCAGGCAAAGCACCAGCATAGAATAAGCGCTATAGTGTTCAATCTTGGCTACTTGCCAGGTAGCGATCACACCATTCAGACCAGTTCTACTACTACAATTACCGCTTTAGATGCTTGTCTGCCGCTACTTCGCGAAGACGGATTGTTACTCGTTACCGCCTACCGTGGTCACCCTGGTGGCGCCGAAGAAGCAGCTCAAGTCGATAAATGGATGCAGCAACGAGCAAGCTGTAAGGGCTGGAAGATGGAGCAGGAGGCACCCCAAGTGAAAGGGCCTCGTATGGCACCTGTCCTATGGCAAGTGCGTTCCCCTGTAGTTTCAATATAACTTTCTCTCAAGCAGCCCAAAGTCTATTTTTTGCAGCTCTAGGTAATCTCCCTCGTACTGGCGAGAAACTCGAAAGTGCAGGCGCGCTTCTTGGGCGCCTTGTGGAGAATGAAATGGAATTTGTATACGCTGCAAACCTGCTGATTGTCCAACTGGAAGTTGTAACGGATAATCGTAACCGATACGCTGCCCTTCTGCATCCATCCAGCGCACCGAGAGCTGGGTGCGATTATCGGGGCTTACCTTGTACGCAAGATGACAATCGAGCAAGTAGTCACGTGCTCCTTCCACTGCTACATTGGTAAAGATCGAAAATACATCTGCGCCACTTGCGCGTAGTCCACTAGGTGCTGTGCCCGAATGGCTCGCAGGCGAGAAATGCAAATGTTCCGACGGGCGAAAGTCCATCGACCAATTTGCTATACGCGGCAATTTTGGCGGCAGAAAACTGCGCGATTGACTCGCCGGGCTGAGATACTTCAAATCTGCGTTTGGCAACAGAGATTTGAAGCTCTGCGGCTCCTCCATCCACTTACGCGCGGCGTCGATTTGTGAGGAGTAATTCGCTGCTCCCGAAAATTCGATTGGCTGACCCGCCGCTGCTAGCGCAGCGATCGCAATCGGCACTGGGTCCGACTGCAGCAGGCCAGTGAAGTACTTCAGGCGAGCGTGAAGTGGCTCTTTTATAAGCAATTGGCCGTAGGATTCAAAGGCTGCCCTAGCTTGAATAAATGCAGAGATCTCGCCACCAGTCACAGCACCTGCAAAGCTTGCTTCTAGCAACTCCTCTCTCTGCGTCTGATAGGCTGCCTGCAGCTCGGTGAAAGTAAACGCATCCGAAACTATCTGCACGCGAGCGAGGCGCCTAGCATCCTCTGCTACCTCCTCTTTGGCGCGCTCAATTAAAGCACGCA
>TARA_Y200000002_G_scaffold37370_3_pt1 | contig 19366 bp, 12 predicted proteins | sample TARA_Y200000002 | Tara Oceans TARA_Y200000002 (sample SAMEA2619388) | marine metagenome | biome: marine biome (ENVO:00000447); feature: surface water layer (ENVO:00002042); material: "saline water (ENVO:00002010), including plankton (ENVO:xxxxxxxx)" | depth 5 m | reverse complement strand
TTCCAAAGGCCTGTTTTGTACCCACACTTGTCAGTCTCCGGAAACCTATCTTTGGCCTCCAAGTCAGGGCACGAGGAAGCGCTTGAGGAAGTCGGCCTCTCGGGGTTCGAGGGTAGAGCTGTTGAGAACCTATCAGGGGGTGAAGGTCAGAGGGTGGCACTAGCCAGAGCCCTACTCGCTGAGCCAGATGTACTACTACTGGATGAGCCTTTCAGCGCTTTAGACAGTGACTTATCCGTAAGATTGTTGAAAGATGTACGCCAGCTCCTAAAGAAAAGAAAATGCCCTGCTATCCTTGTGACTCACAACCAAAAAGAGGCCGAGATGTTCTCTGACAGAATACTGGAAATGTCAGGTTAGGTAACAATCGGTCAGTTCTTGACCTCATCCATGGTCGGCATCGTGTGGATCAGGACCTGCCATTGAGGATTCTGAGGCCTTGGAAGGGAGTCTGGAGGCCAATCTGGTCACGCAGGGAGGGGCTTGGGGGATTCTCCTTCCTCATCTCCATCTTCTTCGTCGGAATGTTCTCCATAGGCGCCCCCTACTTCATCTCGAACAACATCGCGGCGCACTACCTCGAAACTGTGTGGGATCCCGAGATTGCCCTGGATAGGAGCCTTCCCGTGATCAACTGGCTGATCATCCCCTATGTCGCCCTCTACCTGTTCTACCCCGTGACACTGGCCCTAGCCCCCAGGGACGACAGGGGGAGGATGGAGCTGGCACTGGGCGTCCAGGGCCTGTTCATGGCCACGATGTTCTGCGTGCTTTTCTTCCTCCTCCTTCCAGCTGAGATAGACCTCAGGGACCAGTTGGACACGCACTGGGAGGCCAATCCCCCGAACTGGCTGGAGGAGGCGCTGTTCACGTTCATACACGTCTCTGACAACCCATGGAACGCATGGCCCAGCCTCCACATCGTCCACTCCACCCTTCTGGCCAGACTCATCACGCATTGGGTCCAGAGGGACCATCACGAGACTCGCCTCGCCAAGCCCTTCTTGGTACTCCTCTGGGTCGAGTGGGCACTGCTCTGTGTCAGCATCCTGGCTACGAAGCAACACTACCTTTTCGATCTCGTCACAGGGCTGGTAGTCGCTTTCGTATTCTGGAGGATGTTCACCAAGGTCATCGACATGGTCGAAGAGGTGGGTCATGACAAATTAGCCTCCCAATATAGATGGAATTAGAAAATAATTTTTTATCCGCGTTATATGATCTAATTTATTTTCTCTCGAATTATCAAACTGCAATTACGCAGATTGGAAAATAAATTATTTTGTAAATAGTATATTTATGAAAAAATCTTTTTTTATATTATGTAGCAATATAGATTATTTAGATTATAATTAAACGTAACACTGTAAGCAATATCTAAGTATATATTCCAGTGCTATGTCCGAAGACCATGGCCTTGAGTGGGCGCGCGAAATCAGAAGTCAGGAGACTTCAGCTAACAGGAGGCTCGACATATATAGTCAGCTTACCAAAAAAATGGGTCACTGAGCACGGACTTGCCGCTAAAGACCAGGTCAGAGTAGAGTGGAGGCCTTCCGGAAATCTTAGAGTAATTCCTGAGGCCTCTTCAATAATTAGAAGGAGAGAAGTTGAAATTAATCTAGATAATATTCCAGATGATTTCATACTCGATCACTTGATAGGGGCATATCTTTCAGGAGCACAACTAATCAGAATCAGATCAAAGAACGGTTTTGATAGATCCAACCGCAAAATATTCAGGTCCTTTATTCAGACAACAAGGGGAATCGAAATCACTACTGAGACCGAAAAAACGATTGAAATGTTAAGCCTACTCAATCCTTCGGAGATGCCACTATATTCAAGCATAAACAGGATGTATCTACTTATTTCCAGTCAAATTAGGGATATCTCTGACGCCTTGTCAGGGGCCGATTCAGATATCTTAGAGGATGCCGAAGAAAGAGAGAAAGAAATCGATGCCCTTAGGTTCCTTATGGAGAGACAGGTCGGATTAATACTAGAATCTTCGAGATTAGAAGATTCCATGGGGACAAATAGATGGGAAGCTTCTGAATTCTCAAGAATAGTAAGGACGTTTGAGAGGATGGGAGACCACTCTTTCAGGATAAGCAATCTGATAATGAATTTCGAAGGTGATAGACTGCCCAATGACTCATTACTGGTTGATGTAATACCAATATGGCAGGCTTCAATGAAGCTCCTGATATCAAATCTCAGGAGAAATAAGATTTCTGAGGTCCATGATGCAAAGAAACAGCTCAATTCAGCCATAAGTTCCCTGGAGGATTACGAGACGAAACTATGGGATGATAAAGTGGGAAGAATAAATGCCCTATATCGATACAGGCTGTCTGAGTCTCTCAGGAGGATATGTGCGTACACTTCAGATATGGCTGAGATACTAATTAATATTCACAACCACAGATCTTCCATCGAAGTAAATTTGTAGCTTGACTCACTACATAGTTAAGAGGATTTAGCATCCTCCAAATTTTTCCCTCTAGAAGATATATCTACAAAATAAGCGTACTGAGGACTATAGTCATTTAATTATATAGATTCTATAAGATACAACTGCCTATTGTGTCTATACGGCTCTCTTTCATGCCCAGTACTTAGCACGGAGGGGTTAACGGAGATGAAACTCTTGAATGATAAACTAAAATTTTGGATAATGACTGTACTGATGCTGACGGTTCCCCTGGCGGGTTGCGTCGGAGGATCAGACGATAGCGATGATGAGCCCGCTCCCATTGACATAATGGGATGCATGGATGATGCGGCGAATAACTACGACCCAAGCGCCACATCGGATGATGGCTCATGTACTTATGATACCGACAACGGCGGTAACAACGGCGGTACAGATGATGTTATGGGATGCATGGATTCTAATGCGAATAACTACGACTCAGTAGCGACTGTCGATGACGGCTCTTGTGAGTATGACGAAGAGCCAACGAGCACCGACTTTGACGGGATAGCAGGCTTCGATGCCAGCTCCATCCAGTGCGGACCTACTGGAGATATTTCGATAGCGGGATCTAGCACAGTTTTCCCAGTTGCTAACCTATGGGCCGAGGCCTACCAGAAGTACTGCAACGGCGTCGCAATCACCGTAGAAGGCGGCGGAAGCGGAGCAGGTGCAGGTAGGGTATGTGCCAACTCCGAAAAAGGTACACCAGTCGACATTGGGGATATGTCCAGGGGATGGAAATCCTCTGAGGCATCTACCGATGATGGATTCACCTACGATTGCCTCAAGGGCGACACATCCAGATCTGCTGTACAGATTGATGTCGCTATCGATGGACTTTCTGTGGTAATGAAGAAGGGTGGAGCGGCTGACACATGTGTGTCCGGAATGGGCGGCTTAACCGTTGACCAGCTTCGATGGATATACAGCGATTACACAGCAGCTGAGCTAACTGCAACTGGATGGGACGCCAACGCCCTCTCCAACAGCGACAACAACGACGCTACTCACCTTTGGAGCGAGCTAGATGCATCCTGCCCCAATGCGGAAATCAAGATATCAGGAGCGGACTCCGAATCTGGTACTTACGAGTACTTCATGGAGACGGTTCTTTCTGATCACGACAATGGAGAAGCATTTGACGCCAACAGACCAGATGGATACACCAACAGCGCTGAGGATGAAGTAATAGTAAACTATCTAGAATCCAACGAAGAAGCAATTGGTTACTTCGGCTATGCTTACTATGATGCTAACAAGGACGCTCTCTCAGCGGCCGCAGTAGAGAATTCCGATGGGGAGATGGTTCATCCAGACACAGAAACAGTCGGAAACGGGGACTACAACCCCCTGGCGCGCAGGATATACATGAATCTGCACGTTGATGCTCAGGCACTTCAGAAGACAAGACCATTCTTGGCCTTCGGACTCTCTGACAGTGGATCAGCATTAGTTGCAAGTACAGGATACGTCGTTATACCAGATAATGACAAACTCCTGATGCTATCAAGGGCTGGGGCAGAGGGAGGCGTAGACCTTTCTTCAGTAGTATGTGGACCAGATGGAGCGATCAGTGTTGCCGGTTCATCTACAGTTTTCCCAGTAGCTAACCTATGGGCAGAAGTATACCAGACAGCTTGTGATACAACTCTGACTATCGAGGGAGGCGGAAGCGGTGCCGGAGCAGGAAGAGTATGTGACAACTCTGAGAAAGGTACAGCAGTTATGATAGGCGACATGTCCAGAGGATGGAAGGCATCCGAGGCCAGCGTCGAATCCAATGGATGGGTTTACAACTGCCTAAAGGGAGACACATCACGCAGTGCTGGACAGTTCCCTATAGCCGCAGACGGACTTTCTGTCGTAGTGAAGAAAGGAGGAGCTGCGGACGTATGCATAGAGGGTCTCGGAGGACTAACGACTGACCAGGTTAGATGGATATACAGCGATTATACAGCCGCTGAGCTTGTTGCAACAGGCTGGGACTCAATGGCCCTGCCAAACAGCGACAACAACGATGCTACTCACCTGTGGAGCGAGCTAGATGCATCATGCCCTTCAGCTGAGATCAAGATCGCTGGTGCCGACTCAGAGTCAGGTACTTACGAGTTCTTCATGGATGCAATGCTTACCGATGCTGATAACGGAGAGATCTTCGACAGCAACAGGCCAGATGGATACACCAACAGTGCCGAGGATGAGGTAGTCGTGAACTACCTAGAGTCTAATGCCGACTCTATCGGTTACTTCGGATACGCCTACTACAAGGCCAACCAGGACAAGCTATCTGCAGTTGCTATCAAGAATGACGCAGGAAACTATGTGGCCCCATCTCCAACATCCGTTGCCGATGGAACTTACAACCCACTTGGAAGGTTCATCTACATGAATCTGAACATCGATCCAACAGATCTGGCAATGACCTTGCCATTCCTCGAGTTCGGTTTCTCAGATGTAGGGGACTCTCTAGTGGAGCAGGTCGGATACGTCCCACTTACAGCAGGGGGAGATGCAAGCATGGAAATCCAGAGGATAGCATATCTTTACCACAGCCACGTATGGACACCAGCACAGAAGGATGCATACTGGTGCGGGTCCGACCAGACGATAACAGTCGCCGGATCCAGTACCGTATTCCCCGTGATGAACGGATGGGCAGATGCCTATTCGGGTACCAACAGCCTTTGCCCAGGTTACACCCTAACAATTGAGGGTGGCGGAAGTGGCGCTGGTGCTGGCCGGGTCTGTGACAACTCCGAGAAAGGAACCAAAGTAATGATTGGGGACATGTCTCGTGGATGGAAGAGCACCGAAGCATCTACCGATGACGGATACACATACAATTGCCTAGTTGGAGATACATCAATCACCGTAACTCAGCTACCTGTCGGACTTGATGGCCTTTCAGTGGTCGTCAAAAAGGGTGGAGCAGCGGATGTATGTGTCTCAGGTATGGGAGGCCTAACGACTGACCAGGTTAGATGGATATACAGCGACTACACAGCTGCTGAGCTAGTAGCAACCGGATGGGACGCAAACTCCCTTCCTAACAGCGATGGAAATGATGCTACACACCTTTGGAGTGAGCTAGACCCGTCTTGCCCGTCCTCGGAGATCAAGATCGCTGGTGCTGATTCAGAGTCAGGTACCTACGAGTTCTTCATGGGCGCAATGCTGACCGACTCAGACAACGGTGAGACATTTGACCTCAACAGGCCAGATGGATACACCAACAGCGCTGAGGATGAGGTAGTCGTGAACTACCTAGAGTCCAACGGTGACGCTGTAGGATACTTCGGGTATGCTTACTACGTAGCAGAGCAGGACGCACTATCCGCTTTGGCAATCCAGAACGATGCAGGAAACTTCGTAGCCCCAAGTGCCGAGACAATCGCAGATGGCAGCTACAATCCCCTTACCAGAGCGATTTACATCAACGTAAACAATGAGTACATGGACGAGGTCTATCACTATCTAAGGTATGCTTTCAGCCCCTTGGGAGATGAGATCGTCAATGGCGTGGGATATGTCCCACTGTCTGGTTCCTCAGCCGCATGGCAGGATACCTGGATGCGCGTTGAAAACGTAATGACATCCTGATTGGAACGTAAACCCTGCCCGTCCCTAGGGGGGCGGGTGGGGCCAACTCAATAGAGTATATATTTTGAAAATTATAGAGATTCGCACTGTCGGTTAAACAATGTCGGATGCGCGGAGCGGGGACCTGGAGCTCTCCAGGATAGCCTCAAGAATAGAGGCTGGTGCCCCAAGTGCAGTACTATTCTCCATGGCAATTTCCGTCGTACTGGTCACTGCAGGGATAATCTACGTTCTGGTTGCTAAGTCAGTACCCTTCTACCAAGCCTTTGGTTGTGGGGCGGACATGTTCGATCCCCCTGATGATTGGTCAGAGGGTGTGCAATCTGATTTATGGGGAGCGGCAAACTATAGTGAGGGGTCCATAACAGACCCCTTCTACCTGGACAGCCTCTGCATAGTTGACTGGGATAACGATTCTCTGATTAAATTAGGTGAACCACTTGTTGTTTTCGAACGGGACAGGGACTCCGATGGAGTGGCAATCTTGGATGATAATGGCGAATACACTGGTAATTGGACGGCCCACGAAAAAAGAGGCTATATCCTGACTTATCTAGACAATAATCCTCAACACAATTACTCTGAGTCTGAGGGAGAAGATATCCGCGATGCGTACATCCCATTGGGAGTAATGAGGGAGAATGAGGGGGCTTTGATTCTCCATCAAGTTGATGCGGATCTTAAGAGGGATTGGGTAGTTATTACATGGGCTGGTTCCGATAAGGCAAATTTAGATGTTGACGGTGACGGCAAACCAAATGTTGGCGTTGATGAAAGGGGGGCCGATCTCGACGATGATATTGATGATGACGGATTCGATAATTACAGAGATCCAGACATGGACAATGATGGGATTCCCAATGCCCATGACCCAGATCCCCGAGTGCCCAACGTAGATCGATTTGGCCTCTTTTTGGGGGCATTGACAATTTTTGTAGTATTGATGAATCTATTCTCTCCCGTTTGGCTATCAAGGCTCTCAACAGAGCATATAGAATCAGTTATATCTCCTCTAGGCTCATTCTCAATGGTACTGGTTTCTGTTGGATCGTTAGCCATTTTGACTCCTCTTTCACAGTCTACCATCTCATATCTTCTTATGATTAATATCATTGCAATCATCTTCCTATGGACTTCAAGTAAGAAATTCCCGACCAGTCCTATGGTTGTTGCCCTAGCTCTTTCATGGCTAGCAATCGAGCCAACACATGAGATCCAGACTGGCCACTTGGTTTCTTTTGGCCTTTCACTATTGCTCCTGAGGGTGACCATGTCGGACACTAGAAATCGTACTCTAGAGAAGATTAAGAAAATAGAGAAGTCCGAAGTCAAATTCAATCCAGTAAATACCCTCAAGCTGAGAGAACTAAATAGGGTGATAATTTTACTATTCCTGGGTCTTCTGAACCCCTATCTGCTACTTTTTGCTGTGTTGGCCCATCCACTGTATGACCTAAGAATATTCATTGGAGATCATATCGGGCAGTCTAGGCAGTATAACTGGGCGAGTCAGAGAATGGCATATCTTGACTCTGATTTCAGAGCCTTATTGCTTGTAGTAACAATAGTTGCTATAGTAACCAGCTTTTTCGATTTGGTTGCTAGAGTTGATGGAAGTTTGGGGGAGTTCTTGACTCAGACCCTATGGAGGACTGACATAAGGACTGTCTCAGTTGTCACAGTAACTGATAATCTAAGTATCGGCGTCAACGCGCTTCTTCAAACTACACTGCAAGTGGCTCTCGGTGCACTAGTTATTGCAATTCCACTGGGACTTGGAACAGCGATATTCCTTTCAGAATATGCAAGCCCTAGGACTGCTAACTTAGTGAAGCCAATTCTTGAGATACTAGCAGGAATACCATCTGTAGTATACGGATTCTTCGCATTCGTCGTTATCTCTCCAATCGTAATGGATATCGGAGGCATACTTGTTGATTGGGGATGGATGGCCCAAGATCCTCAACCTTTCAATCCTATTAATGGAGCAGTGGTCGTTGGAATTATGATCACTCCCTTAATCGCCAGTCTCTCGGAGGACGCATTAAGATCAGTTCCAAACAATCTGAGAGAGGCATCATATGCCTTAGGTGCTACTCCTGTTGAAACTACCTTCAGAGTCGTGGCCCCATCGGCGCTTTCGGGAATACTGGCATCGGTAATACTAGCATTCTCAAGGGCTATCGGCGAGACCATGGCAGTCACACTTTCAGTAGGAACAGCCGCATACTACACAAAGAATATGTTCCTTTCATCTCAAACTATGACGGCTTATATCGCCAAGAAGATACAGGGTGATCTTCCGGCAGGGACTTCAGCTTACTATTCTATGTTCGCTGTAGGACTCTATCTATTCATAATTACTCTAGGCTTGAATATAATCGGACAGAGAATTATGCATAGATTCAGGGAGGAATACGAATGACCGAAAAATTCAGTCTATTCGGAGTCTCTAATCTCCCTCTCAGATCAAGAAAGAGGAGGGACAGAGTCGCCAATGCAGGTAGAGTCACATTCATCACAATATCACTAATCTGCGCCCTTATTCTTACGACTATGGTTACCAGAATATACAGCGAGGCATATGTCCCAGAGACTGAAACAGAGGTAATAGGAATTGAAGAAAACAAAGACGTCTCCGAGACTGTTAAATCATGGAATGTCGAGACATGGAATGATGATTGGGTTCTCGATGACCCCAAAAGAGATCGCTCTAACGTGACTTTAAGAGCGGAATGGACGGAAGTAAAATTCGAAGCGTTCAATGATGATGGAATTCTTAGAGACGCCGATGGGAACGCAATATACTTTGATAGATCCAGGGACATTCAAAGATACCTCTGCGATCAAGGGCTGATGGCCAATAGTTACGCACCATATGACTCATGGAATCCTTCTCACTTACTTCCCTGGAATGAGAGAGAATCTGCCACATTTGATCCACTGGAGGATGAGAGAGTGGATATTTTCGTCAGAGATGAAGCCCCAACTCCGAGACTTGGGGACTTCTGGATAGACACATCTGATGACCATGCTCAGTACATATGGAAGGGACTAAGGTGGGAGCCTGTGAACTCAGAAGCTGACTTCACAACCGCAATATCACAAATTTATCCGTTCGTTGGAGAGGATAGACACCCTGTATGGGGCAATGACAAGCTTTGGATATATCATAGCTCAGTAGAGCCAATCTTCAAGTCCAATGGAGATATTTGGATAGATACTGATATTTCTGAGGAGATGGATGTCGTTCACATCTATAATTACTCCCTATGGCAAGAAAACAGGTTCACAACTGGTTGGGGTTGGGAAAATTTCAGCAGGTCCGAAATTCCAGAACCAATATTGTATCCCTCATCAGTTATAGGAGAAATGCAACCGGAATTCTGTACTCGTGCTGAAGTTGCCCAATTCATCTTAGAAAAGGGCTTAACCGGTTTATATGATGTATACGATCTGTCTAATTTGGGAGGTTACGATTTCAGAGCAGTCCCTGGGACCTCTAGGGATATTCACGCCGATTTATCAATTACTCTGACTTCAGATTGTTCTGAGTGCGATAGGATAACTCTAGAGTTAATTTCATCGGGAGAATTTTTGAGAGATGGCGAAGTAGTCGACTCTATTGTCCTACATCCAGCTCAGGTAGGACAATCGGGCCTGGGGGTTTTGACTCTCGAGCATCGTATGAACTATACAGTAACTTACTCACAGATAGGGGGGCCCCCAAGTGATGCCAGGGAAAGCTCGTATAAGGAAGTAGGAGAGTTTATTCTCGGCCCTTTTGAAACATGGTTCAATTCAAGGATTTTCGATGATGGAGATCAAGATAATGATGGTATTAGGGACTGGTGTGACAGCGACATAGATGGAGATAATCTCTTGAATCCAATTATCGGGGGGGATGAACAATGTCCTGATGCTCCGGTAATCGGATATGAAGGATGGATGATAGATGAGAATTTCGATGGAGTCCATGATCAGGTTTCTGATGACGACATAGATAACGATGGCATCAAGAATCTAGTAGATGGACAGGGTCACAATGTTGACGCGCTTTGGGCAAAGTTCGACCATGTTCAGCTTGATAATTCTCTGACATCCTCAGAGACATTATCTCATTATATGGATATCACTTTGGAATCCTGCGAGCAATCTCCTTCCTCAGAACAATGCGTGATAGATGAAGCCTCACTTTCGGAGCTTTTGGAGATTTGGAATTATGTAATTTCCGCAGAGGTCAGAATGTGTGATGAGACGTACAAAGACGACTACCCGGAGAGGGCCAAGGCCGATTGCCTCAGAGCAGAAGAATTCAATTCTAACCCGCCTACAAATGCAGATAATTGGTGCTACGAATCAAGATTATTACTCCAGCCACAAGTTTGGTCTGGTTTCTGTGGGATCCCAGCTAGCTATGAATCAGGTCTTGATTCATACGAGGATCCATTTCCAATCCAGGAGATTATTGCCTTCTCCTTACTCATCATAAGCTCCCTAGCAATGATTAGGCCTGGGGCAGTAGTGTCTATTTTTAGGAGGTTACTTACCAGAATAGACGATAAATTCGGATATGATGGCGAGGAGATTAGCGGATGGTCATACATAATTTATTCCTCGGAATTGATAGGTAGGATCGTCTCACTAGTCTTCAGAATAGTCGTACTTCTATTAGGAATTTTCATCATATCGTCTACAATATCATCAGAATTATATCTGATATTCAAATTGTTCCTGCTCACAATTGGGACATCGATCACTCTTCTTTCTTCATTAGGGGTGATTGCGAGTATTTGGTCGATATGGGGCCTGAGGCCTGAAGAGGGAGTCAGGCCATCTGAGGGATTCACTGAGGGGGCCTCGCTAATTGTTACAATTACCAGCTACTTGCTAGCAATTGGATGGGTCTTCAATAGTGGTTTCATAGTAGGATCAATATGTTTGCTTATGTCGGCCTCCGCTTTCAAACGCCTCATCGAGGGAGCATCCCAACTCACCCGTTCGAAGGATATTAATGAGGACAGAGTCAAGAGAGTTGTTATGGGAAGAGACGGATGGATTCTCGTTGCTTCAGTCGTAATGATAGTTGCTTTCTTCACAATACCGTTCGAGATAGTTAACTCCTTCATATTCTCGAACTATCCTTCACAGCAACCCTACAGAGCGGGACTGAGGGCGGCCTTCTGGGGCAGTGTTTACGTTGTGGGTTACACAATGCTGTTCGCAATTCCAGTTTCCATTGGAGGGGCTATATGGCTGGAGGAATACGCGCCAAAGAATTACTGGCAGTCGGCGATTCAGACATTAGTTACCAATCTAGCTGGAGTTCCCGCAGTAGTTTTCGGCCTATTCGGACTAGCTCTTTGCTCATCCAGCTCAGGATTCGGGCTAGGTCTCGGAGGGACAATACTCACCGCTGGAATAACGATGGCTACAATGGCAATGCCTACGATAGTAATTGCCAGCCAAGAGGCACTTAGGGCGGTTCCCCCATCTCTTCGCCAAGGGGCATTTGGTGTCGGTTGTACAAAGTGGCAGGTGATTAAGGACCATGTCCTTCCTCACGCTATGCCAGGTATGATGACCGGTACTATCCTAGCTATGTCGAGGATAATGGGCGAGGCAGCTCCCCTGATACTCGTCGGTGCTGTAACCTCTGTTTTCCAAGAACCCGACCCATTCTATTTCGTAGACTACACAGTACTGCCTACCCTGGATGGATTTATTTCTTGGATTCCTGGGCTTGAAGTTGCTCTGACAGAATTGCCTATGTGGGCCGATCGGCCAATAATGACTGCTGACCCTACATCATTTACCCACTGGGGCTCTAACCCTAGCGGGAAGTACACTGTTCTCCCAGTCCAGGTATACACATGGACCGATCAGCCAGAGGAGGGATTCAAAGTCGCAGCCGCAGGAGCTTCCTTGGTACTGCTGGGGACCCTAGTCATGGTTAACTCAGTGGCAATTTTGGTTAGGGCGCACTACAGAAAATTCTCGAACGCATAGAAGGTGATTAAATGACGGACCAAAATCAAATAGAAACAAAAAAGAAGCTAGAAAATACGGATGAGTCATCATTCGATATCGACAGGGATAGCATAGTATCGACAACCGATTTGAATATCGACGGCACTCCACATATTGAAGTGAAGGGACTTAATCTAAGATATGGCGCAGCTCAGGCAATTTATGATGTATCGGTACCAATAGAAAGGAATTCAGTTACCGCATTCATAGGTCCATCTGGGTGTGGCAAGTCAACCTTGTTGAGATGCCTCAACAGGATGAATGACCTTATTCCAATCTGTAATTATGATGGAGAGATACTCTATGATGGAGAAGATATCAATCAACCTTCTACCGACCTAGTCAGGCTAAGGAGGAAAATTGGAATGGTCTTCCAGAAGCCAAATCCGTTCCCCAAGTCAATTTACGATAATGTTGCTTATGGGGTCCAGCTGCACTACAGCCCATCTAGGAGGAAAATGAATGAGATAGTTGAGAGCTCACTCATAAAATCTGCACTCTGGGGGGAGGTCTCGGATAGGTTGCATGAACTCGGCACCAGTTTATCAGGGGGGCAACAACAGAGATTATGCATTGCTAGAACGATCTCAGTCGAGCCAGATATAATCCTCATGGATGAGCCATGCTCCGCTCTGGATCCAATAGCTACGGCTAAGATAGAGGATTTAATTCTTGAACTTAAGGAGCATTTTACTGTAGTGATAGTTACCCACTCGATGTCTCAGGCCCAAAGGGTGTCCGATTACACAGCTTTCATGTTCCTCGGGAGGCTGATTGAATTTGGAAAGACAGAGAAAATATTCAATAACCCTGAAAAGGAACTAACTGAAAGGTATATTACAGGAAGGTTTGGTTGATTTTATAGACCCGGTGAGGACTAGATTGGATGGCGACGTTGCGATAGTTGCTGAATGAATTGAGGATTTATGATGTCTAAAGGAGTTCTGATTGCAGTAGAGGGACTTGATGGAAGTGGCAAGTCCACTCAGGCCCACTTATTGGTCGAATGGCTCAGATCCATGGGAGCACCGGTACACCATACTGAGTGGAACTCAAGCCCATTGGTTGCATCGTCAACGAAGAAGGCAAAGAAGCAAAAGAGGCTGAAACCCGAAACATTCCACCTAATACACGCTGCGGACTTTGCAGACAGATATGAGAGGCAGATTCAACCGCTTATAGAAGTCGGAGGCATAGTCGTCTGCGACAGGTACAAATTTACAGCATTGGCAAGGGACGGATCAAGGGGAATTGACAGTGATAGGATTGAGAAGTGCTACAGTTTCGCCAGAGAACCAGACCTCACACTTTACTTCAAAGTAAGTCCAAACGTATCGCTTTCAAGAATAAATAAGGGTAGGTCACAACTGAAGTACTACGAGTCTGGAATGGATATGAATCTATCAGAAGATCCATTCGAATCATATCTATTACTACAAGGAAGACAGAGAGAAATCTATGATGGCCTAACTCAATCTGGAAGAATGGTAGAAATAGATGCAGACAGAACAATCCCTGAGGTCCTAAGGTCAGTTAGGGAAATCATAAATGATAAATTTGACATCGATTCGATATCCATATTGGGCCCCAAGGATAGGATGAACGAGACATTGGATTTTTCCATTAAAAAGTAACATTGAGGTGAAAAAACTTGGGCACTGGACGATTGATTGTTTTCGAAGGACCAGACCACGTTGGCCGCTCAACACATGCGGAGGCTTTACGCCAGAAATTAGAGGCCAATGGAGTTCCTGTCATCATAACCGGCCTAGCACGGTCAGAAATCCTAGGTGACCTGATAAAATCAGGAAACAAGGACATCCATGACTTCGGCCCAAAAACAAGGGCACTGCTTTACGCGACAGATTTAATGGATCAAATTGAAAATATCATCAAACCCTCAATTGATGCGGGCTTCGTGGTGATTGCTGATCGCTACATTTTCACACCCATGATCAGAGAATCCCTTCGAGGAGTAGATACGGATTGGAGTATGAACCTCTATGCCAACGCGCCTAATCCGGATCTTACCATCCTCCTCAAGTCGGGGCCTAGGAGATTGCTACAGAGGGTTATCTACAGTGGCAATGTAGGTACGTTGAGCAGATTTGAAAGCGGTATGGATCTGGGATTCTCTACCATACCCACAGTGTCTTTCTTAGAATACCAGTCGAAGCTTAAGGATGCATTCGATAGATTCGCAGAAGAGAGGGGCTTCCTTTCGATCTCAACAAGTAAGAGCAAACCTGAGGTCTCAGGAAAAATCTGGGATGAAGTTTTCCCTATCGTCAAGGACCTTATTTTCAATGACTCCTGAGTTAGAATTCTTAAACGAATATAGGTGGAATTGAAATGTCCAAAATAACAGTAGAGATCGAAAGAAAATTCTCCATCAAGGATGCAAAATCTTTGCCTGAAGGCCCAGAATATTCAATTAAACAGTGGTACCTCCCCAAGAAAGCCTACTCCTTCGATGGTAGAAATCTGACAATTTCTAATTGTATCACAGTTTTCGCAGTATCCAAATCTCTGTCAGACGCAATCAGTAAGGCACTTTCTCGAAAAAGACCCACGGTTCGTATCCGAATTATTGATGGAAATACGGCATGGCTAACTATCAAAGGAAAAACCAAGAATTACGCTCGTATTGAATTGGAGTGGCCAATAGATATCGATAAGGCAAAAGCGACTGTTGAATCAAATGTTTGGCCAAATGTTGAGAAAATTCGGAGGTATATAGATACTGACGATCTGACCTGGGAAGTCGATAGGTTCCTTGGGGATAACGAAGGACTATGGCTCGCGGAAATAGAAATTCCCTCAATCGATACAAAATTCAAGGCTCCTTCTTGGGTGAACCGTGAAGTTTCCCATATTTCCGAATTATCTAGTCACAAACTCGCAAAGAAACCCTTTACTAAATGGGGAAAAGGACTCATTTCCAGAGCGCTGTAGAATAAATATTGACAGCAAAATGTTACGAATCCGGCAGAAAACAACACACAATCCTCTCCATGTGAAAGCAAGTCACAACCCATGAACCACGACATTAGAATCATGTAATCTATAATTAGTACAGTTTCTGTTTAAACTATCATGGATGACTTAATTACTTGGTCAAACCAGTAAATCCCTTTGAAAGCCATCAAAGTATATCAGATGTAAAACAATACAGGGGTATTGTGTAACATAATTCGAAATTAAGTATAGATTGAATATAGTAGGAAATAGTTTTCAATTTACAAAATAGTATACGTGGGGACATGATATGTAAGGATTGTATTCTGGAAATAAATAGTTGATACTATGCATAACAACAAGAAGATAAGTACAGCTTTAATGCTGATAATGATGACCTCAGTCCTAGCGGGCTGTGTAGGCGGAAGTACAGATGTGGATGTCGATACCAGTTTAGTCGATCTCCAGCCCGCCTCAGCAAATGATTGCCCCGAGGGTGGAATATTGATCCATATTGGGATAGATGACAATGAAAATGGAAACCTAGATACTGCAGAGAGAACCGAGACTCACGCCGTCTGCAATGGCGCAGATGGAGAGGATGGAGAAAGGGGATTCCGAGGCCTCACTGGTGCATCCGGTGAGGATGGTTCCAATGGCGCCAACGGAGACTCAGGACTCCCTGGAGAGAAAGGGGAACAAGGAGAAACCGGTGAGACAGGAAGTACAGGTCCAGTGGGCCCTACGGGAGCAGATGGTACCCCTGGAGCAGACGGACAGGACCTAGTCCACTGTCTCGCAGGAGACGGAGCAGCGAATGTTCATTCAATGGTGGAATACTGCCCCGACAGCACGACTATCCTTTCTCAGGGCTATTCACACACGTGGTCACTTGTCGGGAGCTTCCACTCAGCACCAATTGGTTGCGACATGGGAGAGGACGAGTGTGAGGGATACGCGGAAGTACCAGCTTACGACGTAGTGTCGCAAAGGGCCTTCGTGGTAAATGCTGAGGACAGTTCGGTAGACATCATAGACATGAGCACACCGAGCATGCCAACACTCCACTACAGACTCGTGATTTCCAACGGAGAGCCAAACAGCGTGGCAGTCAGCTCTAACGGACTAGTCGGAGTAGCAGTGGCGGTCGACCCAAAGCAGGACAATGGGCTCGCAATGTTCTTTGATACCGATGGGACCCTTGTTGGCTCGATCGTAGCTGGCGCACTACCAGACATGATCACCTTCACAAACGACGGAACCAAGGCTTTGGTCGCCAATGAGGGAGAGCCAGACGATGACTACGTCGTCGATCCAGTTGGCTCAGTTACAGTGATTGATGTATCCGATACTACAAGCCTAACAGCAACACAGGTTGGATTCACATCCTTCAATTCACAGATGGCTACTCTGGAAGCTAACGGAGTAAGGATATTCGGGCCAGGTGCAACAGTGGCCCAGGACTTGGAGCCGGAGTACATCGCCGTTGCTGGTGACGACTCGACTGCAACAATAGTAATGCAGGAGAACAACGCGGTCGCTACTCTTGACCTATCGACCAACACCATAACAGGAATCCATGCCCTCGGGTTCAAGGATTACTCAACACTATCACTCGATCTTAGTGACAGGGACGGAGGAGTCAACTTCCAGAGCTGGGACAACGTCAAGGGCATGTACCAACCCGATGCAATGACCTCATTCGTGGCTAGTGACGGAATCACCTACTATGTCTCTGCCAACGAGGGCGATGCAAGGGATTATGATGGATACTCCGAAGAGGAGAGAGCCGATGATCTAAGTCTAGATGCGACCTCCTTCCCTAATGGTGTTTCAGATGCCGATCTCGGCCGCTTGAAGACGACCACCGCTGATGACTGTGGAGACACAGATGGTGACGGGGACATAGACTTCATTTGCAGTTACGGAGCTAGGTCATTCTCTATATGGAAGTATGACAGCAACGGGGACTTCGTACAAGTATGGGATAGCGGCGACGAAGTCGAGCACCTGATGGCAGTGAATGATCAGTGGCTGAATTCATACACAGGATCAAGGAACGACGACAAGGGTTCTGAGCCAGAGGGTGTTATCACTGGCGAATTCGCAGGCAAGACCCTCGCATTCGTAGCTTTGGAGAGATCAGGCGGAGTGATGATCTATGATGTCACTAATCCCGCCTATCCGTTCTTCGTCCAGTACGTGTACATGCACGACCACGTATCTCCCGAGGCAATGGCATTCGTATCGGGAGCAGATAGTCCCAACGGAGCACCAATGCTGATAGTGGCAAACGAGGTCAGCGGTACGGTTGCCGTATTGCAACCAATGGTCTGAGACCAACGAAAATGGGCAGGGGGGCAAGGCTCCCCTGCCCAAACATTCTCATTTGTCAGCCGAAAGATAGTTACATTCGGCACCGCGGGGAAATGTAATGGAAATCCTCCTATTGGCTTTCATAGGGACCTTTTTTGCAGCAGCGCTGACCGTCCCTGCTGGATTCGGCCTCTCAACAATGCTGACTCCGATCGTACTTCTGATCATGGGCCCACATGAAGCAGTGGCTGTAGTTGCGGTCGTCCATGCGGCTCACAATGCTGGCAAATTCATCGCCCTGAGGGATAGCGTGGACTTCTCGGCATTCAGGCGCTATGGGGTATGGCTGGTATTCGGCTCTATCGCAGGAGCGCTGCTGCAGAACCGCGTTCAACAGGAACCGCTATTGGCTCTGATCGGGGCCTTCCTGATAATCCTCCCAATATTGACCCTCAGCGAGTCATGGACTGGGTACAGGATACCCGAGGCCAATGACAGGTTCGGCGGCCTCGGATCAGGATTCATGGGGGGTCTTTCAGGACACCAGGGTGCACTAAGGGCGATGTTTCTGACACGTCGCTTGCCAGACAAGATGTCCTATGCAGCCACTGCGAGCGTTCTAGCCCTCTGCGTCGATCTCTCAAGGGTCCCAGTTTACATCCTCTCTCGACCCGAAGAAATCTACCAGCACCTACAGCTGACTGCGGTACTGGTGATTTCCGCGCTGATAGGGGTCAGGGCAGGAAAGAAGTGGCTAGAGTCACTGAAAAGCGCATGGGTCAATAAAATGGTAATGTCGGGAATAATTGCCAGCGGCGTATTCTATATCTACATGGCACTTCATTGATGTTGAGAGGCCGAATCCAGCAGGGACGGTCAGCGGAACAGTAGCAGTTCTTCAGCCATTAATTTAGGCCGAGTGACATAAGGGGGCCGGGGGGATATCTCCCCGGCTCCTATCAAATCATCTGGAGATTAGGGACCCATTTGACTGCTTTCCTAGATTTATCTTCGAGTATTTGATAAATCATCAATACTACTCCCTCATCTGGGCCCGGTCTAACTTCAATATCTGCGAAAGAACCCTCATTGGTCCTCAACCTCAGAATCTTCACTTCATCATCTCTATTCATTTCAATATTCAGTACATCATCACTCATCTATTCATCCTCCAAATCCAATATTAATGCCTTGAAAGGTTGACCCGATCCCGGCGTTGGAATGTATTCCTGGTGGCATATAAATGATGTATGATGCACCTTCATCGTCAAGAATTAGTAACTCTGTTTCGAGACAGCTATCTCCTATGCAGAAAATTTCAGTGGTACCAATCCCATCGATATCACCCGAAACAAACCCTCCTTGAGATACTAAAAATGAGAGTATTGCAATTGAAGATATGAGGATCGAGGAAAAAATAACCATGCCCGAGTGGGAATATCTCATGTTGTCGCATCGACGTCTCCTTTATATCGATTATTTAAACTATATAGATTATATACGTATTTTCCCCAATATTTCATTAGAATCAAACAATTAAATCATCAAGTAGTGAGTAGGCTCCAATTCTTGCCTCATTTGGAGCTATGTCATCCGATTATTCCGGAAACTGCCTCGGTCTGCGTCAGGTAGACCAGGAGCCCCAAACCAGCGAAGATCATCATCCAAGAGCCAGTCGCCTTGACCACCCCGGTGGATCTCCTGAGGAAGCTGATCATCGCCTGCCGCCCCATCCCGACAAGTACCGTTACCATCACCATCAGCAGGGTCACAGAGAGGATCAATCCGCCGAGGCCAGCCACGAAGGCCCCCTCTCCAACGACCGCCAACCATGCCACGAACGGGAAAACCGCGGCGGCCGTACAATCCACTGACGCGGCCGAGTAGCCTATTCCCCACAGGAACATGTTTCTCCGTGGTGTGAAAACCTCATCGGACTCCACCGTCTGGTACCTGTCCAACCACCTCTGCACAAAAGAC
>TARA_Y200000002_G_scaffold193136_1_pt1 | contig 19402 bp, 22 predicted proteins | sample TARA_Y200000002 | Tara Oceans TARA_Y200000002 (sample SAMEA2619388) | marine metagenome | biome: marine biome (ENVO:00000447); feature: surface water layer (ENVO:00002042); material: "saline water (ENVO:00002010), including plankton (ENVO:xxxxxxxx)" | depth 5 m | reverse complement strand
TAGGGTTAACCCCACCGGTACTATGCCAGTTCTGAGCGTTACCACTTTGACCCCAATTTGTCTGACCAATAGGCGAACCCCATTTACCACCAATACCAGCACCTTGGACAGCACCCATAAGACCAGCCATAGCTGGGTCATATAAGTTTGGCTGAATGCCTGATTGTGAAGTTGGAGAGCGACCCATTATATTACCCATGAAATCACCATATTGTTTCATTCTAAAGTCACGGTCTCTGACAAAGGCATCTCTTTCTTCGTTAAGTCTTTGTTGGGCATCTTTTTGGAAGGCACCACCTGATAAGGCTCCCATGTTTGCAATGTCTCTTCCAAAGCCGTATGTATTTTTATAGGTATTAGCTAAGGCGTTATTAGCTGCCATTGCATTATTAAAGTTAGTAGCATCCTGATTTAGATATCTAGTTGCTAGTTGATCGTTGATGTTAGAAGTAACATCGGCACGACGATCATCATAAGACCTACGAGCCAACGCTTCTGCAACCCCAGCTCTAGAGGAGTTAGTGTTTCCTGAACCAGTCGCAGCCAAGTCGATATTACGGAGTGTAGTTTCATCCAGTTGTCTTTTACTGTCTCGCATAGCAGCGTCAATGAGGCTAGGGGAATTAGCGAGAGCATAATCTGATGCAGCCTTGATTTTATCTTGTTGAGTTTGTCCATATAAGTTTGCATAGTTTGTTCCGAACCCTTGGCTATTAGCTAATAAATTTTGAATATTACCTTTCTGACCTAATCCAAATTGATTGAGGTAGTCATAAGCATCCTTGGACATTTGTGTCATAGGAGCGTATGTCGAACCACCATATGCACCTTTATCTAAGGCATAGTCCAAAGCTCCTGATCCACCTGAGTAACCTTTTTCTAAATATGGCTTGGCTAAGTTAAAACCAGCCATGTTAGCTTCAGTTGCTCTATCCATAGCTGAGGCACTTCTCTTAGCAGCTTTGTTTGCCATTACTCCACCGATGACAGCACCGGCTATTTGACCCCACATATTATTTTCCTTCCATAATTAAACAGCCACCCATGCCGTTCCGTTGTAGACGACTAAACCACTGAACCCATTTGATAAAGGGTTCCACGGTGATACGGCATACCTGACCATTCCTTTTACTGGACTGTCAGGAGGTGTATCTGTCACAACTGTTGACGCTTGAGTAAGCTGTCTTATTGCTGTTTCAATTCTTTGTAGCTCTTCTTGTAAGTATCTTCTTATGCCTTCTTCAAATACTGGAAACTGACTTCTAATATAAGGGTTTACCGTGGCGTTGGTTTTATCATCAACTGCCATTACCTTGACCCAGTTGCCTCGATGTCTACATCAAAACCTGATAGATCGAAGTCCTTGTTATCCGATATTTCTACTTTATAGCTGAGATACCTTCCGGCAGCTCGACTATCTATTTTGTAGTCTGTAGACATATCAAAACTTGTTGAACCCTCATAAGTCGGAGTTGAGTTCGGTATATCCGAGGCTCCGAAAGTTATCGTCAGGGTTTTATCACCTGAGTGAGTTGTTGAGGCTTGAGGGTAAATTCTCTTAATTACTTTGTATCCACTTAGAGGGGTTCTTGTCTCATCTAAGTCAATTCCTATTCTTTCTACTTTAGCTGGTTTTACTGATTCACTATCTAACTGAAAAGCCACACGACCTAAGTCGGATAAATCTAGGGCGAGTAACTTATCTGAGGTAATTCCATCTGAGGAGCTATCCTCGCAGACCATTAAAGTATGTCTGTCATAACTGTCTTCCTGAGCATAGTATGTTCCACCGACTAAGGCATAAGTTAAGTTCGTTGCCGTAGCATATGTGTTAATTGAGTTAATGTTTGCTACAGTCGCTGAAGAAACATTAGGTAAGTCCATGAAAGACCAAGTGTTATTTCGATAATTAAATACTGCTGCTCTGTTACACCTTGTTGCATTTGGAAAGCTAACGAGGCTATCTCCGGATAGGTAGCAGAAGTATATCTCATTTAATGTTGGGTTATGTTGAACAAAGAACCTTTCCTTGGCTGTATTGTTCAAGCCGTTATAAACGAAGCTTCTGACTTTCTCATCTGAGATTGACTGCTTGGTTGTTCCATCATGAACATAAATATCGAAGTCACCAAAGCAGTAGTGTTTGCCGTCTACTTCAACGACACAATTTTGGTTAATTAAACCACAGTCAGTAAATAGCTTTCTAAAGTTAAAGATGAATGTTCCACCGACAAACTCCATAAGCCAAACTTGGTCACTTGAGTATATGATAAAGTTTGAACCTAGTGGAAGACCATCCACGATACCTGATAACATCTCACCGAGGTCATTGAAACCAGCAGACTTGGTTGTATCTGTTTCATCCCAACTGTCAGGTACTGCATTTGCAGTTGCCACATTAGACCACCTAACCCTAGTAGGGAAGTTATTAGAACCTTCAGTTGTGTTAAGGGCAACTAAGAAGTCATTATAGGATCTTAGTGAGGTGCATCTATAGTTAGCCGGAAAATTTGTTAAGTCAGCAAAGTTAGTTCCTGAGGATGTTCTGAATACCGGTACACGGTCTTTTCTATTTATATAGTTTACAGAGGACAGAGTTGTTCCAGTAAAAGGTCGTGGATCTGAACTGCCACTAATTGAACCACTTCTGTCCGATACTGTGCCTGAGTTATATTCTTTTATCGCCCAAGCATCAGAAATCATAATCACACTGTCGTATCCGGTACTAGGAACTATGCCGTATGTAAAACGAGGGGTAAATCCCAGTGATCCTTTTATTTCTCTGAAGATTGGTGACCTACGGACTTTCCCCTCGTCAAAGCGTACATTAATTGCTTCCGAGAAGCCGTTAATAGGTAAGTTGTAAGGACTTATGTCTGTAATAGCTCCTATGGAGCCTAAGTCTCTAATTGGGAAGTTAGCCATATCTTGTTCCTTACATAGAGTTTGTAGCTGAATAAAAGTCTTGTAAGTCTATAGCTCCTGAAGTTGGAACATTGGCGTTAACACCGACTGTAACAACTCTTGTGCTAGTACTATCTCCACCAAAGGAGAATGTATTGGATGACCAACCTGAGCTAGATCCTGAGAATGACATTGATATAGTGTCACCGGATTGAGCTGAGACAGTAGCACTATGAGACTGGCTAGAATCATTCGATGCTAAACCTTGGTTAACAACATTAGATCCATTTTTAGCTAACACGATGGTTGCCGTATGGGAGTTCCCAAAGCCACCATAGTAGTATGTGAATGAGAAGTTATAGGTAGCTGTTTTATCTACAGTCCAAGACGCTGTCTGAACATTAGCAGCTCCATTGTCAGACCATAGGGAGTATTTTACTAAAGAGGTATTCGTATTAAATGCAAATGGTTGATCGACACCACCCCTACCACTGTTGTTACTAGAGGACGATGTACTACCGGCTGTAACTGTATCAGTCAGTGACGATGGAACAATACCACCACCTTTATAGAGCTGATTAAAAGCTAATTGACCAGTTCTACCAAACTCAGTTCTTATGTTATCTACAGATATCGCACCACTACTCTGAAGAGCCACAAGAGCATCCTTTACTTTCAAGTCGGTCTATATCATTCTTGAGTTCTTTTATAGCCTCTATAAGTAAGGGTACTATTTTCTCATAGTGGACTGTCATATATGTTGGGTCGATAGGAGCCTCTGCGATAATCTCAGGAAGAACCTTTTCGATATCCTGAGCCGATACACCCACCTCGACTTTATCTTCGTATCCTAGGTCTAATGCCTTTTGGTTAGGCTTGAAGTAAAAGCCTCTTAAGTTTTCTACTTTAGATACGGCATCTGTAATTGGGTTTATGTCGGTTTTCAGTCTTTCATCGGAGTAGTATGCAGTCACGTTTCCGGTAGATCTGACTTCAGCAAAAGTCACTGTATCGGAAGTTGCTACAGCTTGTCCTATAGATACTGTAGGAGTTGCACCCTCAGATCCTGAGTTCGCTACGGTCACTCCAGTACCACCGGTTATACCGGCAACATAGTTTCCTGAGGTATCCGTACCTAAGGCAATGCCATCTCCGGTTACTGATATATTACCTGAAATCGATAGGTTCCCAGTTACTGTAGCTCCTGAAGTTGTAGCTGCTACTCTTGTAGCTCCATTGCTATCTATCAGGGTCGTTGGATCTTGGTTTAAGGACGTATGGGTAGCTGTTACTGCTCCAGTAATGTTAGGAAAGGTAGCTTTTATAGTCGCTTTGATTAACCGTAAATGGTCATCTGCCTGAGCCAAAGCATCGGTTGCAGTAGGGTTAGATGTTACTAATCCATTGATATAGGTCGCACTTTCTAATGCCATAATATTCTCACTCTGTTTAAAAGGGTCGGAACAACAATAACAACAACAACAAGTCTTTAACTCTTTTTTGAAATTAGTTGATTAAATAGACCCTTGGGGGTCTCAATTCCTAGGTATGGTACCAAATTTAAACGACATAATCAGCTAAGTACTTGATAACATAGGATACTCTAGGTAAACAGATGTATTATCTGATGTCCAAAACAAATAGCCTAACCTAAGACATTAGTCATTATGTGAAAGTTATTAGTATAGGGTAGATTGTAGTCGTTAAAAAAAGGGAACTAAACACTTAAGTCAACCCAAAGTAAACCCATAGTCTACCATAAGTACCGACATCGACACCAAGTGCTTTCTCCTAAGGGTGGACACAAGTATCAAGGGTCTTAGTAAGACCTCTTGATAAATCTATGTGTAATGCTTATTCTATTTATGTGAACTGCTTTTGAGATAACCTGAGTTAGCCTTGTTGCTAACACTTTTACAGTTGGTATTCAGTGGCAGTTCACGTCTCCTAAGGTCGTTGTAGAGAACACCGTCCTTCTTCTTAACCATAGCCATCATCTCCTCATACTTAGCGTCTAACACTGCTTGTTCATGAGCCTTGAGACCATTGTCAAAGGTATCATCCATAGATGTCATACCTTGCCTTAGGGTCATCGATAAACAACTGCTCCTCAGGACAATAGGTAGATGGCTTGAAGTCACTGGTGTTTATCTTGAATGTTGCATGGCGACCCTCTCGTATCCTATCCTTAGCACATTGACTACATCGTGTTGGTCGTACTCGATACCTCTTCAGTGGTGTTAGGTCTATGCCACAGTCACAGCATTGCTCATGTTCCTTAATAGGGAACTTCCTTGGTCTCATAGTCTCTCCTTTTTACTATAAAGTTCTAGGCAAGTACTCTTAGCCACAAAGCTATCAGGTATAACCTGAGTTACTTTATTCTTAAGGTCTTCTAGTCTTGCCTCACATTGTTTATGGGTTGGATATATCGACTGTGTGTCTTCGACAATAAGACAGACATTCGGATCTGATAATCTACATATCAATAGAAAAGCTTTAAACATCAGACCAACTCACAGCTATTACCTGAACAAGCTAACTCTTGTGAGGATGTAGTTGTATCCACAACCTCATACTTCTTAAGCTTAGTCCAGTCGATGTCGATAGGTAATGACTTAGCTACCTTATCGTATCTACTCTTGTCACAGTCTTGGTAGGGTGCTTGTTGATAGGTATGTTCATCGAAGGGAAGGAAGGATACTCCTGACATCCACTCGAAGTTCTCATAAACCCAAGCACCGACATCCAACCACTCATGTTCCTTAACTGATATTGTTACCGATGGCTTATGTTCACACCAATGTTTCTGATAGAGTAACCATAGCTCAAGCTGTTCGATGGCACTCATGTCAGTCCTAAATACAGCTCCCTTATCAGCCTTCATTGGAAAGCTAAAGACTGACACATGATCAGGTTGCATTACATCATCCTCAACTGGAAATCCCTCGTCTATCATAAGCTGAGTTAGAGGGTCTTTCTTATCACCTCGAACTGTTCTGATGTAATAGGGGTTGTGCCTTGCATGAATACCTGAAGAGGCATCGACAAGCTGAGACACAGTTCCTGATGGCTTAATGCAAGTGATTGCCACTGACTGGTTTATCCCTAGCATCTTAGCGTATTCTTTATTCGTATCTATTGCCATCTTCTTCAGCTCTTCCAAGAGCTTAGGTAAACCCTCTTTAGATGCCAGTGACTTACCATTAGTTAGTGAGCAATCCATGATACCGGTTAGACTAACTCCGAGTAGTCGCTCCTCTTCACAGTTCTTACTCCAGTCTGAAGAGACATACTTAAAGTTTGTCAGTGTTGACTGTAGTGTACCTAAAATAGTAGCTAACCTAACTTTATCTAGAAGTGTCTCCCTAGTGTCATAGGGTCTGATGACAACCTCGGATAGGTTACACACCTCTCTGTCTCTTAGGAGTATCTCAGAACATGGGTTACAACCTAACTCATATCCATCGACATTCCTTCGACCTGATCGATGAGCCATCTTATTGGCACTATCACGGTTAAAGATCCCTCGTTCTCCTGACTTAGAATCATATAGAGACTTCCACTCTTCCATGAATATCCCTATGTCAGGTGTCTCGGTATAGACGGCTGAGTTATTAGCAAGTGATCGTTGCTTGTTTGCCTTCCACCACTCACCACTTTTAGCTTGTCTCATTCTATCGTCAGATAAGTTCGATAAACTAATTAATGCACTTCTACGGACACCACCAACAACCACAACCTCGGCAATCTTACAGACGATGTCATGACACTCTAGTGATGTTAGCTTTCTACCCTTAGCATTAGATATTGTCTGTACGGTAAAGTTGAATAGGTTCTCCAAGGGTCTAGCTCCTGATGCTCTACCACCGAATGTCTTCAATGGTGAACCCTCAGGTCTAACGGCACTTGTATCCCAGTTAGGGATCTGTCCGATATAAAGTAAACCAACTAATTCCTTATATGCCTTTGCCCATCCAAGCTTACTGTCTCGAACCTTAATCACTATGTCTGATGGATAGAAACTTTCAGCTATAAGAGGGAGTTGGTTAACATTCTGTCTTTCGACACTAAACCCAACTCCGGTTCCGTTCATGAGAACATATAGGATCTCATCAAAAGCTTGTAGACGGTTCACTGCTACATAAGAGCAATTATACCCAGCCATGTTGTCCTTCTTAAGAGCAGCTCCTGATGTCATGAGACACCTCATGCTTGGCATAACTTGCTGAGATAATACTCCCTCTTGGAGTTGCTGTTTGAGTTTAGGGAGGAGCTTAAACCCATGCATCTCCAAGAGGTGTTCCGAAAAGAAGTCAAAATACCTTGCAACAGTCTCGCTCCACGTCTCTCTTCTACCCTCATCAGGTAACCATCTAGAGTACCTAGATAGATGTATGAATTGCTGATAAAGGGTTGGTAGGTAGTTGTTAGTCTGTTGCATTTGGTTCTTTTCCTTCTAGTTGATTGATTCTCATTTCACAGTAGCGAATACACTTCTTTAAATCGGTTATCTCAGACTGGTCTTTTGTCTGACCTTCATATCTCTTTATCCCTGACCTCATGGCGTACTTAATGATGTTTCCTCGCCAAAACTCCAAGCCGTTCTTCATGATGAAACTAACCGGTTCTATGGTGTAGATTTCGTAGTGTTTAGGTTTCTTGATAATGTCGTGAACTATTTCATTCTTTCGAGTTGGCTCATGAACTATTTCATTTTTCATAGGCTCAACATCTGAGGGTAATGTGTCGTCTAATTCGTTGGCAGTTCCATTATCGTGGTGCATATCTTCCTCATGTTTTTGGTTGATATATTTATTGTTCTTATCTCTTATCTCCTGATACCTTTGACGGATCATTTCTCTATATTTCAGGGCAACCATAACTTCACCTCATTCTTATTTTCATCCCAGTCTTCAACTCTTAAAATACGAGCTAACCTTGCCTGAGTTATTGCATCTTCCCTTGTCATCCCATGTTTGATATAGGCTTGTTCAACAGCTCCCCAATGTGGACGGATACCGAGAATTGCCTCAGCCTTCTTAGCTCCAATACCGGCTATTCCCTTATAGCCATCGGTGGCATCTCCGGTTAATGTCTGTAGGAAGAAGTTCTTATCAGCCTCTTGTTTCGATATCGTCATTCTCTCCTGAGACAGAGGTCGATATAAATTACAAGGGATCGTCTTCATGTCTTTATCGTCAGAGATAATGACAGTTTCTTTTGGGTCTCTAGTCGCAAAGATACCCATGACATCATCAGCCTCTAACTGAGGGAGCCTGACGGTGGCGAATGTCTTCTTGCACCACTCAATCATGTCAACATAGCCAAGTGGCTTTCGGATCTTTTTCCTAGCTGCTTTATACTCAGGTGATACCTTCTTCCTGAAGTTTTGCTTATCGGAAAAGCAAACGGTAACCCACTCTGAATTTGTATCTTCAGCTAGTCTTTTAATTAAGTGTTTGAAGTCTTTCTTAGCCTTCTTGATGTCACTGGTTAGAGACCAAACATCGTCACCCCAATCAGTTTCATCCTCAGTGGCAGCTAGTAATCTGTAGAGATAAAGATCTCCATCAATCAGTGCCTTCATAATTCTCGTTCTCCTTTAAATATTTAATTCCGAAGTCGGTAGCTAACCAAAATCTACCCCACTTACCTTCCTCTAACATTGTCGTGATCAAACCCTCAGTAGCTGCTATAGCAACTAACTCAGCGTATTCTCTTGCTAGTCTAGATCGAGTTGTGAAGGGGTATGTCCAAGCCTGATAGATAATGAAACATAACCCCTCAACAGCCTCTTTAGTTTTCTCTTCAAGTTGATCTTCTTGTTCTTTAGTGAGTTTCTGACCAGTTGTTTCCGATGGTAAATTCGGATTCGATGGGGATCTTGAAATTGAAGTAAGACCCAGCCTCTTTCGCCATTCTTCGAGTGATATTACCGACATCTTCCTCTATTCCTTTCTTACATCTGATTTGAACCTCGTCATGAACCCAAGCTATAATCTCAGCGTCTAAGCCTTGCCTATGGATCTCCTGATGGATCAGCAAGACCCATTTCTTGGAGATCGTTGAACCAGTGTTTTGTAGTAGTGTGTTTAGCGAGGCATGAGCTGATCTAATCTTAACTTGCTCACCTAAGAGACCCTTGATGTAACCTTTCTGAGCCTCTCTTTGAACTTTATTTCTAAGGTTCATAAAGGACGGTAGAGCCTTAAAGAACTTAGCTTTAATATCCTTACCTTCCTTTGCTCCTTTACCAAGTACCTGACCAACTTTAAAGTCTCCACCACCATAAAGAAGGGTGTAGATAAACTTCTTAGCTAGATCTCTTGTTGGTAAACCAGCAGCTTTTTGATTGGTTGTATGGATGTCGCCTTCCAAGATTTCCTTGGCGTAGTCTCCATCATCCCAATAAGCTAGAAAGTGAGCTAAACATCTAAGCTCTAAACCTGATAGATCTGAGCCGACTAAAGAATATCCCTCAGGAACTGTAAACAGCTCACGACACTCCTTGCCGAACTCTGATCCGACACTAGGAACCTGACCTAAGTTTGGATATCGATGAGCAGCTCTTAAAGTAACTGTTCCACATGAGATAATAGAGTGCCTTAGTTGACCGTCTTTATCGACTAACTTTAACCAAGCCTGATATCCCTCAGCTAACTGTCCTATCCTTTTATTCAATAGAAACATATAAGCTAACTTTTTAGCCTCAGGGTAGGGTAGCTCAGATAAAACTTTTTCATCTATCTGAGCGTCACCTGAGGGGGAAAACTTCTTAGGTTTCCAAGCATACTTTTTAGATAGACATATATGTATATGCCTTCTTGAGCTTGGGTTAAACTGAACCTCTTTAACTTTAGTGAAGGGAACACCTTTCTTATAGCCTAACTTCGAGTTATTAACCTTAGGTACAATCTCTGATTTTATCTCCCAAGGCTCAAACAATGTCTGAAGTTCATTCTGTAAGTTGTCTCTTGCAAGAGCTAACTTTGAGTAAAGCTTAGTCGCCTTACCCTGATCAAATGTCCAACCGACATTACCTATTTTATTACAAACATCTGACATTAGATGCTCGAATATAATGCTATTTTCTGACCACTTATCAGGAGCTAAATACTTCCAAAGTTCGTGGGTGACTTCGACATCTTGCTCACAATATTCTTGCATTTCAGCAGACCAATCAGACCAGTCAGTAGTACTCCCAAAGTCTCCCTTAAGAATACCTAAGCGAATACCCCAAGCCTTTAGGCTGTGAGATCCACTTAGTTTTCTAGGGAGCTTTGAGTGGAGGAAATCTTCGTTGTATATGTCAGCTTTTATTAAGCGACTTAATACAAGTGTATCTCTTATCCGAGCTTTTACTGTAAAGTCAGGATACAGTTTCTTAATAGCCATCAGGTCAAAGTTCATTATGTTATGACCGATTAAAAACTTAGCTTTAGATAGTAACTCTAAACCCTCTTTAATTTGACTGGGGTTAAAGCTAGTTACCTCACCTGAGTTAATGTCTTTTACTGCTATACAATGTATCTTGGTTAATGTGTCAAGTAAGCCGTCAGTCTCTAAATCAAAGACTAAATTCAAATTGCTCTCTCGTGTAATTTCATTCCAAAGTTATTAATTTTGTTAGTAAATTCTATAGATGGTTTACGCTTAATATATAAATCTCTTTTAAATTCTTTGTAATCCACATGATGATGCCACCTATTAAATCGCCATACTACTTTTGCGACATCAGGGTGCATCTCCTCTAACATTTTTGATTTGTTATAAGTTCCTTCTTTGGCGTAGAACTCTTTAGTGTTACCACCTTTCATTTTAGTAGTGGACATTTTACCTTGTAAAAAGGCATTGAATTGAATGGTACATAGACCGTGTTTCATAATTCTTAAAGAAAGGTCTGTGTCTTCGTTATAACGACCTCTCCACCTGAAAGGAATTTTGTTATTAATAAGAATGCAACTGTATATTCTAGAATTTACTAGAAAGGGCGGCCTTAATTCATGGCTATGACAAAAGTTAGCATAGTTAAATCCTGATTGACCGATGTTTTCATACCTCAGAGTAAAGTCTTCGCATATATAAAAAGGAAAACCTGAACAGCATTTAACTTTCATATTATTGTTAAATCGTTCAAAGCTTTCTATGTTATCATCAAGAACCCAATGCCAATCAAAACCATTATCTATGGAATGTTGCCAAGCAAAGTTTCTAGCACAACCAGCTCCAGTTCTCTTGTCTCCATCTTTCCAAAATGTATCATAATCTTTCTTATATTCTTTAGGTAAAATCAAAAGCTTTTCTTCATCAGCTAAAGGCAAATAGTTTAAATATTCCTCTTCTTCTACAATCATATAAAAAGGAACACCTAATGTCTTAAGAGTTGTGGCAGTTGGGTTCCTTTTCCAACGACCTTTACTTACTATGTAAACTGGAAATCGTGGCTGTAGGTTTTCTGAGCAAGTGTAGTAGTAGTTACTTTGTTTTTTTTTCAAAGGATACCATGCTTGTTTAACGTCAACTTTCTGAGACCCATCAAAAACTTTTTCACTATTATATAAGCTCTTAGCAACCACATTTTTAAAGTGTAAGTAGTCTTCTTCGTTTCTAAATTTAAAAGTAGCAGTTATTTTTGGGTCAGGCTGTTTTACATTATTATACTCAGGCATATTAACCCACTCATCTCTCCAACTCTTTTTCCTATAATCTATTGTTTTATCAAATAAATCTTTAGTCATGTGAACTCCTTATTTCCATCATACAAAACTCTCATCAGGTAAAAGCCGTCCAGTGTCACGGTTATATTGAATTGACCCTGAGTATCCGACTTCACCGGTAAATCTATTTTTAAGAACTGATATATATCTTTGGTCACCATCGGAGTTTTCTTTATCAACTTCGAGTGAGATACATATATCTGACAGTTGAGCTATAGCATGAGATCCTCTTAATTGACCTAAGCGAACCTTAGCTCCATCTTCATGACCTCTATCTCCCTCAGGTCTTCTGAGGTGAGACACTAAGATTAAACCTATGTCTATCTCTTGGACAAGGGTTCTTAGTTTTGTCATAGCCATGTCGATTAATTTACGCTCATCGTTGTTGGCTAACCCTGAGATCAATATAGATATATGATCTAGGATGACCCATTTAACACCTAAAGCTTTAGCCATAAACTGTATTCTTTGACATATGACATCGACATCAGAAGAGCCAAAGTGATCATATAGATAAACCTCAGGTTTTCCCTTGTCGAATATATCTCCAAAAGCTACTCCGATTTCCTCATCAGTAGCCTTGGATCGATCTACAGTTATATTCTTAGACATATGAATGCCTACTAAACCGAGTAGAGTTCTTTTATTACTTTCCTCAAGCATGATCATGCCGATGCTTTCACCGTTCTGTTGTAGGTGATAGGCAATCTCTCTGACGAAGGTTGTTTTACCTAAGCCACTTCCGGCACATACAGTGACAAGCTCAGAAGTTCTTAATCCTCTAGTTATGTCATTTAACCTTGGGTAAGGGTAAGTGACGGCACTAAGCTCATCAGCAATCGTGATAACATCCTTTAAGTCTTTAGCTCCAACAATGCCATCAGGTCTAAATGATCTAGCCTGAAATATAGCGTTAATTATTTCATCAGCTTTGCCTTTCATAAGGCATTCATTTGGATCTTTATGTGGTAGTCGAGCTATCTTTGCAAAACCAACCGGTAACAACTCTGCGACAGTGTGAGCTGCTTTTTGACCTGAATCATCCATATCGAACATGATAATGCATTCATCGAAACCGAGAATGTAATCCCAATTCTTCTTTATGGCGTTCTTCGCAGAAGCTGCACCGGTTGGAATACTAACGGTTGCCCACCGATGACCTTGAACTTGGGAAACTGTCATACAATCAATCTCTCCTTCGCATATGACAAGTTTCTTTCCGTTAGACCATAGATGGGAACCGAATAACGTCATTTTACTGGCATCACCAGTGATACTAAAATTCTTGTTACAGTCTCTAACCTTCTGAGCAACGACCTTACCTTTATCATCTCGATAACAAGCTAACTCTAAATCCAGTTCTGTCGTTAGGTAGCCAAACTTTCTACAAGTCTCTTCAGTTAGTCCTCTGTGTTTAAGTGCTTTAACTTCGCCCTTGAGTAAATCTTTTTTGACTGTTTCTTTCTTTGCCTGAACAGAGTGGATAAGAGAGTTCGTGATATTGGGTTGCGTGGTTTTACTACACGAGTAACAGTGCGTGTGTCCGTCATCATAAATGCTCCTAGCATCTGAAGATCCACAATCAGGACAAGATGTTTTTCTTATCTCCTTCGACTTGTGATCTATTAATTCCATTTCTCTCTCCCTTATTTGCAAATATCTTTAACCAACATTTTGCACAGTAAAATAAACCCATTTCCTTAGCGTCAGCAAAGTTGGTTTTACACTCTCTACATCGTGGTCTCGTCATAACTATTTCCCCTCTAAAAGCCACGCCTCAGGTATTGTCTTGTGGCTAAATACAAAGCCATGCCTACTACAAAAGTCTGCATATGATGTCTTAGAACCTTTGTAGATTTTGGCATTGGCATTACTAAACACGAACCTGATGTCTAACTCAGGGTGTTGCTCTTTAATGATAAGATGTTTCTTCCTATCAGATGGGAGCCAACGACCCTTCGTTTCGACATAAAAAAAGCCACCTTTCTTAGGTAGCTTGAAGTCAGGGGTGTAAGTTGTTTTTCGTGGTGGATATTCAAAGGCTATTTTCTCTTTCTCATAAATAACCTCTAAATTAGCGTTAGCTATCTGATCAGCAATTATGTTTTCAAGTCCTGAACGATAACCTCTTATCCACGCTGCCTTACTTCCTTTCTTAGAAGTTATAGGACGATGCACCAGCACTGTCATTTTTACCTTTCACAACTGGGTCATCCTCGCTGATGTCATCTACAAACGATGAATTATCGTGGACGTAGCCATCTTCCTCAGCGTCAAAACCACCATCATCTCCGGCTTGAGATACTGGCTCTATAATCTGAACTTTAGTAAGCCTCAGACTAATACCGGTATTCCCAGCCATTGAATAAGGTGAGATTAATCCACCTATCTTTAAGATAGATCCACCGAATAAGTTAGGTGGGTTCGTGACCAAGTTTCCCTTAGTATCGTAAAACTTAGGTTGAAACTTTGACTTAGCTTTAATCAGTAACATCCCAGTTTCCTCATCGGTCTTCCAAGGCATCTTAGCGTTATCGCCTTTCTTACCAAACTCATTCATGGCGACTTCTTTGCATGAATCCATTAGTGCCTTAGCCTGATCTAAGGGAACCATAAGTTCGGTTTTATAAACTCCTTCAGGGTCGAACTGAGTATCTGCTTTATTTAACCACGGATACTTAGCTGTGCCTTTATGTGTTACAAAGGCTGTTCTTTTTTGTTCTGCCATTAATTATTCTCCTTTTCTAATATTGGCTCTTTTGGTTGTTGTTGTATTTGAAAGTCAGTTACATCAACTCCGTACACGTCAGCTTTTTCTACTAGTTCTTCAGGGAGTGAATATCCCTTCTCGAACAATAGACGAGCTAACCCCAAGACCTTTTCTCTAGGGTGCATTTAATTTCCTTTTTAAATTGGTTTTGTTTCTCTAATGGGTGGACACAAGTTTAGCAGAAACAGTATCGACTATCCTTGATTGCCTCTAAGTCAAGACCACCCTTAGATGGGATCTCAGGGAGCTTAACTTTATCTATGTCTGTAAATTGTTCTTTATTTTCCTTCAATACTTCAGTGTAAAGACAGTAATTTGTATACATTTCTACAAAGGCTTTTCTTATTAACTTTGAAAGTTTAGCTGTATCTGTCGGTGTTGTGGCAAAGCTATCATGAATTAAAAAGAAAGACCTGATGTTATTGTATAAACCCTCTATCACTGTTTTAAGTAAGTGTGAGGCATCCATAGAGTGGATCACATTCGGTGATATAGCTGAGGCACTTTTTGTCTTATCAACTTTCCTCAGTGGCTTATCTCTTAATGAAATCTGAGTTCTAACATTCTTCTGCAAAGTCCTATCATAAAGATAAACTTTAATCTCCTTAGTGGTAAACTTCGTATAAGACTGGACAACCGGAAACCCCATAGGAGTTACCCATCTAGTGTGTTTGTTTTCATGTGCTAATAACCGAGATAGCGTCTTAAAGAACTTCATTCCCTCAGAGGCTCCGGTTATAACTTGGTTGACTGCACTCCAGTTTTGCTTTGCTAAAAAGTTACTCGCTTTAAAACCCTCATCCTCACCAAAGGGATGTTCTTCTAGGCGACCACTCAGTACATCATCCCTGAGAGGTTTCATTGTGTCTTCCATGATTTGCTCTTTAAAACCATAAACCTCACTAGAATATCCGAATGTCATTACATTTCTTTTAACTAGCTTTCTACTAATACCAAACTTTAACCAGTCTTCGGCTAGGGCATCATCTGATCTATCTAAGGAGTGTTTAACTTTATCAGCTACTGCTTGATAAATGTCCTGAGGTTTATCTGAGGGTATTAAGTTTACTAAAGCTCCGTCACCCTCTTGAAGTGATGACGCTGAGTAATGTTGTATTCCACTGTTAGATCCATCTAGATTAATAGGTAACCCTGATAAACTACCTTCACCTTCTACAAGGTATTTTGTATAGGCAACACAAGCAGCTAAGAATGCAAAGGGTTTATCAGCCTTAGACCAAAACTCAAAAGACTTCTTGTAGTCTAACCCAGTCTCAATGATCTTCGTGTCATTCTCAAGAACCCAGTCTACTCTTTCTTTAAGAGATTTCTTGGAAACCTTGTCGAAGTCTCCGGTGTTTGCAACTTGAATGGCGATCCAATAAAAGCTCTCTTGGTCTACTGGTTTTGATTCACCTAGCTCAAACATAGCTCTAATATGATCATCCCTATGGTGGCAAAAGTGAGGTATTGGATATATCCTTCCTCGGTGATCAAAGTTATGAGGAAGGTAGAAGTTTTCGTATTGCATTAAGTCTTTAGCAACTTTCAGATCTTGGAGCATTACGGCTCTTGTGCCATCGATCTCTCTGTTTTTAATCGTAATCTTTCTGTTTCTAATCCTAAGACCCTTCTTCTGATCATCGTTCAGCTCATCGAAGTTGTCTACTTTAGGTGGGTATTTAAGGTGGTTTTTCAAAGGAAAGTTATGTATCTCCTTATCCTCAGACCAACACCACTCAACTGCCTCTACAATGATAGGGTTAAGCTTTAACTTAGTTCTTTGAACTGCATTAATGGCATCTATAGCCGGTCTTATCGTATCGTTCCTAAACCCTCTTTCAATAGCTTTACGATGTTGAGGCGATACATATCCCTTAACTAACTTCACTTGTTCTGCTAATGCCTGATCCATATAGCAACCACTATCAAAGGTATCCCATCCCTTAGGCTCAACGATCATAGGAGCAAACATTGGCTCTCTCCAAGATGCCTCAAAGTCTAAGTCTGCTAGACGGTCACTTGCCTCAGGTAAAATCCCTATCTTCCTCACTGTTTTATTCTTCCGAGTGTCTTCCCAAATGTCGAAGATGTTAGACACCTTAAGAATTGCATTCACGATAGGTGTGCCGACAATAACCTTCCTCTTATCTTCCCATTTATCTATCTTAAATCCACTTTTGAAGGCTATAGACCGAGCAGCTTTAACTCGATAACGATCACTAGAGTGGTCTTTAACAACCTTCTCCTCAATCCTCTTAGCTAGACGACTATTATATTCTTTAAGCCTTGCTCTAAAGATCTCCATCTCAACTTTATGTCCAACTGCCGTGATAGTTCTTGTCAGTGTCATAGACCTACCTACAGAATCAAACATAGTCGTAAGACCTGAGTAAGCGATTATATCGACATCAACTTCCTTCAAGTCCTGATACCAAGAGAATGCTCTTCCCTTAAGTTTACTTTGGCTATCTATAGTTTTCTTTAATTCCTCAGCTACAAGCTCTTGAACCTCAGACATAAGTTTCTGAGGGTTATTTTGTATAGAAGTTGTAGTGGTTAATTTCTCTTGTCTCTTAAGAAACCTATCACGACCTTCGGTCACCATCTGTCTCTCACGAGTTAATTCATTTAGTATGTTCAAAATGCTACTCCCTAATTTTATCACCCAGTTCTCTAAAGGGTGGACACAAGTTCTTTATACTAAATTAGGGAGTGTTTCATAAGGGGTGTAAAGTTGACAGATACCTCTAATCTTCTGTCAATTCATTTGACATTAAATCCTCAAATTGAACTAACTTTAACATAGATGGAACTGTTAATTTCTGAGACAGTGCCTTTCTCCATATGGAGTACTCTCTATGAGCCTCCCACAATACGTCAGATGCTCTACACATGGTACGGTTCTTGTGTTTAACAATGTCAATCCAACCTTCTGCATGAGTTTCCTTGATAATGGTCACTACTGTCTGACGATTTGTGTAAAGAGAGTTTACAATATCCTTTATTGTGTAGAAACGGTCTGTTCCTTTTGCCTTTACCATTAACCGAGCAAAGTAATACCTTTTGTCACCTGAGTTGAAGTATCTCTGCAGCTTATTCGTCCTTCTTTCCTGACGAGCTTTGTAAACCTCAAGCTCCATGTCGGCATTCTTAAGTGTCAACTGAGTTATCAGATAATCATGCATCTCATTAATAGTTTTCTTCTCAGGTTTACGAATAATGTCGTCAAAGTTAAATACTTTGCAAGAGTTTCCATCCGTAGCTATCTTTGCAAATTGCTCACGGACATCTTTGTTTGATGATTTGCTATTAGTGAACATCACTTGTTTAATATTATTCATTGCTATGCACTCCTTCCACTGTTGTAGGTAGACAATAATCCGTCTACTGCAATGCGAATTAAACTCGCCATACTGACTTGTCTTGATGAGAGTTTGGAGTGCTTATGGGCAAGAAGACTTAAATCTTCCCACACTTTTCTTTCTAAAAAGACTTTCTTAGATATTAAATCATAACTCTTCTTAGGTCGTCCAATGTTTTTGATATTGATTATCATTACTATATCTCCTTTATGTCGAGTTTCTGCCATTCTTGAAGTTTAATTTTATGTCTAACACCACAAATGGGATGGCATATCCTTACCCATTTGAGACCGACTACTGCCCAAATGATTCGCAAACCACCTAGAGGATGGGTTGCACTACCAAAGTAAACTTGGAACCTCTTAGAGGTTTTCCAAGTCTTAGCTGAGGGTTTTCTTTTGGTCGTACAAAGTGCCTCTTTTAGATTAGGCATCTTAAATACTTTAGCTCTCCTAACTTTAGTAGGTTGAGCATAAAATGATGTTTCCATTGATCCGTCCATAACTAAGCTCCTTTACTCATTAACTCTGCAACAGACTTTTTGGTCTCGCTATTCACATGAACATACTTCTGAGTAGTTTTAATGGAACGATGACCCAACATATCGGCAATCACTAGAGTATTAACTTGAAATTGATTAGCTAACTTAGATGCACAAGTATGTCTTAGTACATGGAATACAAAGTTTCTGTCGCCTCGTGCCACACGGTGTCGGCATTCATCCCATAGTTGGTAAAAGACTTTATGAGAAAACCAATCTTTAACAACTCCAACCTTTTCAACACAGTCTCTAGTCACGTCTGTCAGGGCAATATCTCTGTCGTCACCGTTCTTGGTATTCTTCAGCTTTAACCACTGTTTACAAGGCGAAATAAGAGCCGTGGAGCCTATCTCTTGTATCTCACCCAATCTCATTCCAGTTTGTTCTGAAAGTGTCACTAAAAGGCTTATACGAGGCTCCTTAGATCTATCAAAAAATGACTTAATCTGAAGTAATTCATCATCAGTGAATGACCTAGGTCTTCCGGTATTTTCAGTCTTCATTTTAATCTTAGGAGCTTGGGTTATAATCTCAAGATCCATAGCATGAGTGAAGACAGACTTAATGGCAGCTTTATACCTATTAACGGTACTTTCAGATAGCTTTCTATTCTCCTTAATAAAGGAAAGAAAGTCAGCTATCTCAGTAGCAGTAAAGTCAGTTAAAAGCTTATCACCGTATCTCTTATAATGAGCAAACATCATAAGCTTATTTACGGTTTGGTCTCTATGCCGACCAACCCAAAGTTCATCGGCATATGATATAAAGAATTTCTTAAATGTATCCATTACTCTGTCTCCTCATAAGTTTGCAACGTACCTTTCGTATCATCAGGTTGTCTCATGTACTCTGCACCAAAACCAAAAAGATAGATTTGGGTTTTCTGTTGTTCGGTACAAGTTTCTATAGTGTTTGCTCTGATGATTTTAATCATTTGATCTTCAGTTAATTTAGCCATTACTCAGCTCCCTTAATTTCTTTAATTTTAACTCGCTCTAACCTTGTTTGCTTAATAGAAAGAACATCGAAGTTCTTAGGGTTATAACGCTTATGTTCCTTAATTTTACCATCAAGAGTTACACGGTGACCCTTACGAGCCTTA
>TARA_Y200000002_G_scaffold152853_1_pt1 | contig 19432 bp, 8 predicted proteins | sample TARA_Y200000002 | Tara Oceans TARA_Y200000002 (sample SAMEA2619388) | marine metagenome | biome: marine biome (ENVO:00000447); feature: surface water layer (ENVO:00002042); material: "saline water (ENVO:00002010), including plankton (ENVO:xxxxxxxx)" | depth 5 m | reverse complement strand
CGGGTTCTCCCTCTAACTGGTGAAAATCTTGACGTGAAGGCTCACTTTGTGAACGGCCAGTTGCGACTTCGTTGGTAATTGATCAGTACTTCTTGTAACTCAATTCTGTGATCATCTTGTCCAAGGCACCTTGTGCAGATTGCTGATGGGAGGCACCGAGTTCTTCTCGACTGTAACGAGCCATCTCAAACATGTTGTCCAATGATTGAAGGGCATCATCGCTGATTCCAGGAGTTGCTTGTCGAATTGCAACCTCGAATTCACGTACAGTTTCAAAGTCACGACGAAGCAGGCCGCGGGTCTGCAACGTTCCACACAAGTTCTGATAGCAGTTGAAAATCGCTTCACGTATCGAATCTCCTGCAGCGAGGAGTTCCGCAGTGTATTCGAAAACTTCCGACATTTCCGAGAGCAGCTCGTCCTGTCGTCGGCGGCGGTACAGAACTGTCCCAACCGCCATAGCGGCAGCAAGGAAAACAAGAACAACGTAGGTCCATACACTCACTTGGGAGGCTTCGGCTTCAAATTGATATTCGGGGAAAAATCCTGCATCACGCTGGATATTAAACTCCGTAATTGTTTGATCCGAAAGCCTCGGGTCATTAATGTTGATGCCAACCCGAACAAAGCCGAATTCCAAGGTGTCACCGTATGGCGTAGAGTCACTGTCGAATGTGAACGCTGCAACACCGTCAGCATCTGTATCGTAAGCTCTTGACTTAATCACTGAACCGTTGTTCCCGTCATAGAGAATGAACTCGACAGTAATGCCGGAAAGACCCGCTTGTGTGTCTTCAGCGATGATGGTGACTTCTCCATTGATGTTTTCATCAATGTTCTCTTCGACCTTATCGATGTCGACCGTAATTTCCGCATTCACCTTGATGTAAATCGAGTGGGCTTCAGAAGCACCGTTGATGTAGAGAATAGAATCTCTCGGCACGTCAAGACTGATGAACTGAGGCCCTGGTGTTAGTTCGATTGGAGAGGTAACGACAATGGAGAAGTTTCCGACGTTCCAATCAAGTTCAACATTATTGAAACAGAATGCGCCTTCGAAGTTGTTAACACAATTCGAACCGTTTCCAACGTACATGACAACGTCTTCAAACACCTCACCAATTCCGCCAACTTCTGTAACACTTCCTGTGAGTTGGATTCGATTCGCTGGGTCAGACCGCACAGACTCAGGGGAGGAAGAGGAATCGATGGTGATGATGACATCGGACCAGACCGTGACGCTACCGTTGGTGAGCGTACTCAAATGCTCCTGTGTACCTTCGAACACGACCTGGATGATGTGACCGTTGCCTCGCTCAAGGTCCATGCTTGCATAAACCTGACCGGAAAAGATTCCATCCGAAGCAGTGGTCACGGTCGAGATGTATTGGCCATCAAGATAGACGAGGACGTTTTCATTACCAATACCATCTTGATCAACTGTGTCGATATCATACAAACGTCCTGAGAACGTCCAGAAGTCACCTCGGGTTGCATCTGTACCGTCGTCAAATTCGAGTGTCATTGCCGAGCGATGTGCTAAGAAGAAACTCTGATTTGCATATCCCTCACGATAATATCCCTGAGCAATGACATTCGCCTCGAGCAAGTTATCTCCGAAATTAAAGAAATCTTGCACGGTCCATTCATATGAGAACGTTCCGTCAGCAGCAGTTGTAACCTGTGTCAATACAAAGCCATCAACCTTCAATTCAACAACGTGACCTTCGATCGGTTGCAGTTGATTGTCCAAAACGCTTCCAGTGATTGTGGTCGTATCTGTTACAGCGAGTGGAGAAGGAACAGAAACGGACACCAAGATTTGACTGTACACAGTCCACGTTCCACTGGCCTCACTCGACAAGTAGAACACAGTGCCGTTGAATCGAGTATCCAGGGAAATCGGACCAAGCACTGCATCCGCTGGTACTGGAATGACCGCAGTGAAAAGTCCGGTTGCATCGGTGGAAACATTGGTCATCCAAACATCACCGAGATAGATGTCAACACTCAGGTCCGCCAGAGGGTTGTCAACGACATCGAGCAATCGTCCTTGAACGGTCATCGTCTCTTCTCTGTTGACTTCACCCGTCGGTGTTATGAGCAAGATTTGAGTTGGAACGCTGACATTGAAATCAACCGTTGCACTGCTTGGCATGTAAAATTCTGGGTCTACAGAGTCACCTATTCCAACGGGATCAACCCAGTCACGGCCACCGGTAAATCGGACCTCGACCATGTGTGGGCCTGAAGTTGTTGATTCTGGTACAAGATAGGAGACTGCGTAAGCGCCCGTTAGCGCATCGCTCTGCACACTTGCGACAGGAACACCGTCCACGAAGAGACGAACAATGGCAACAGATTCGACACCATCAACGTACAGTGGCATGTTGAGGTCATCGAGGAGCGTCCCGTTGACATAGAGCATTTCACCAGCAACGAGGGATTCCGTGTGCTCAAGAATCGTCATGTTTGTTTGTGCAAGGGTGACGAATTGAGTCGAAGCGTTGTAACCGATGATTCCGGTTGTACCAGAAATACCAGCGTAAGAGGCAAGAATGTCACTAAATCCAACCGAGGCATTGAATGGAACGAGGAGACTACCAGCTGCAGTTCCGTTTGCAAACGTGGTAACCGTGACAGAGACTTCGTCTGTCGTTCCTGTAGCAGGCAATGAAAGGGTAATCTGTTGTCCATCGATCGGTGCACCTGTGTTGTCTTCGAGGAGAACGCGAACATCGAGCAGGTTACCGCGTTCCGTTCTGTCGTTTAACGAAGGTTGGCCCAATGCATCCAAGGAAGGTTGGAGGAACGTAATCATCGAGAATCCTCTGCTATCAAAGGTTGAGTTGTTTCTCGAGCCGACGTAGAAGTTAACGGTCGGAACAATGGATGCTTCCAACACGTGGGTTCCAGCTTCAAATCCAGGTGTTAGTGTGATGCTAGCATTCCACCATCCTCCATCTTGAACAGACCCGTTGCTCACAGCGAAACCGGTTGGAGCATCGTTGATTGTAAAGAGGACGTTGGAAATGAGCAGCGAACCATCTCGGTTCATCAAACCGCTTCCGTTGTCCGACACAACACGGCCAGAGACGTTGAAACTTGAACCGGCTACGGGGTTGTCTGTAATCGGGTCGACGACCATGAATGTCAGAGAGCGTACGGTAACACTACTGAGATTGGCTTGCGATGGTAGGAGATCGGAGCTTCCGTTGTAGTAGTAACTTACAATGATAAGTCCAAGTGGATGACTCGATGGAATCGAAAACGATGTGTTTGCAATTCCCGAACCATCGGTCGTGACCGAAGGAAGCCAGGTTTCATGGAATTTGGTGGTAACCGATAAATTACCCAGCGCTCTGAAATTGAAACTTGCTTCAACCAAGGTTGCGCTTAGGTTGACGGTCTCACCTCGGTTGACGAGTACCGGATTTCCAGGTTGCAAGCCCTCGAGTTGGGTTACACCGAAAACAAAGATTGCTGACGATACGTTTGATGGCAAATAGTAAGGTGAGGAGTCTTCGAGAACCTCAACAACAAGGGTTCGTGGTCCGCGGACTGTTCCGTTGTTGGACGTATCCGTTGGAACGGTTAGATTGAAACTGCCGTTCGAGAGAGTTGGGACACCGCTTCGAAGGAGTTCTTCTGGGTTTGATTGCCAGTAGACATCGAGTCGAACGCCTGAGATGAGGGCTCGGCTGTTGTCATCATCATCAAGAATTTGTCCTTGCATGTTGAAGGGAATGCCAGCTGTAATGGTTGATGGGAGGACATCGAGCCGAATATCGGTTGGCACCTGTACAGTAACATCGACGAATGTACTGTTTCCTGTGCGACGACTGTTACCAACTGCGAGAGGGTCGGTGAGATCGTCTGCAACCAGCATCTGAAGAACGTAATCGCCCGGAGCGATGCTGGATGTCACCCATGTGAATGAAGCGTTTCCTTCTGCATCTGTTGCTGCTGTACCGAGGCTCTGGTTGGAATTTCCATAATCCCAGATGTACTCGACCGACACACCAGATACGTTTGATTTATCGGCTACATCAAATACTGAAGTGTTGAAAAGAACCTGATTCCCAGATATAAATTCCATCGAGGACAATTCTTCTTCAACCAAGAATTCGGATTCGATTCCAACGGTAACAGTTGGCAAGGTTGGTGGATTGGGAGGTACCGAGGAATCAACAAGACGATAGAATGAACCATTCTCCGGAGCCATCGCTTCGAAGTTAAAGTCAACGAAGACCTCGTAGCCGTTTGAAGGCAGGGTTGTAGGCATAACGACTGTCAGATTAAATTCACCCGTTGTATTGTCCAGCATACCGTTCGCAAGATCGAAGGGGAAACCTTCGCTATCGAGCAGACTCATTGAGATGACCGTATCGTTGCCGAGTACACGTTCATTGGTGTACTGTGCATCAAAGATATCACCAACGATGTACGTTGTGTTTCCTAAGTGTGTCCAGTCTTGCAACACGCTAAGATTCCAACCAATTTCAGCCTGCACTCGAATCAATCCAGAGGAAGTTCCGGGTTGGTAAAGCGAAGAGCCGTTGTATTGAATGTCGAAAACGTAGTCGCCCGGTCGAAGCGTTGAGTCGAGTTGCCAAGACAGGGTGATGAGTGACGAGTCGGGGTCAGAGGTTGTGTTGACCCAAGTTCCATCAAAGTTGAACGTATAGTTACCAGGGACTGCGAGTCCAACTTCAACACCCATGTGATCAGAGATTTGAACCAAGATGTTGGTGGGTTCACCACGCAATTGTGGAGTCGCAATGACTTCGAAATTAAGGATGCCAACCAAGGAAAATGGATCGCCAGTGCTCAAATTTGCTTCGTCCGTAGACTCGTACAGGTCCGGATAGAAACGCAATCGAACTTCAAGAATGCCTGCTGCAACGTTGACGTCTGTAGAATTGAGGAGGTGTTGAATGTTGAATGCTCCATTGACGGATTGATTGAAAATTTCAGTCCATTCACCACCGCTGTTGTTCTCACGCATTGAGAACGAAAGATTACCAGACATAGCCGTTGGAGACGCTCCAATGGTCAATGCACTACCGTTTACCCAGATGTTGTCATCGAGAAGGAGGAGACTGGAGTTTGAACCCGGTCCTTCCAATGTTGCAGTTAAGTTAGGAGCGTCTCGAATGTCGAGCGTGAATGATTTCTCGACTGGGCGCAGATGATAATTTGGCCCAGTGATGCCATCCGCTGTTTGCAACCATCCAGAGTAACCAATCGTAGCACTGAGATTGGTCTTTGTTTCAAGCTCATCCAGCGTTAGTTCGAACGACCACGTCCCCGATGGGCTAACCAGTGTGGTTAGGTTTTGTGCACCGTCGACCGATGATGTAAACGACAGCCAGACGGTTGAATTAACGACCAAAGAAGCATCCTCGAATGGGAGTTGTTCATACCCAATGAATCCTTCAACCGTCGTCGTGGCTCCGGCGCCAACAATGGGGGCATCGATCGCACCCGGAGAGGTATGATTGAGTGTAGCATCATCTGTGACGTTCATCCACCATGAATTTGCTGGACCGACGACACTTGAATTCGCGGTGAGAATGGTTTGACCCGATACGTATCCTTTCTGTTCGACTTCGATCATGATTGCCCCAAATCCGGGTTGAATCATCTCGACAGGTGCTCCTTCAATTGTGAAGAAACCGTTGGAATCGGTAATGTTGACTTCCATCAGTCGTTCAGGCGTGTTTAATCCTCCAACACCATTGAATGCATCGACCAGAGGAACAAGGTATGCTCGGACAATGTGTTGTTCAACTGCAGTCTGGTTTTCCAAGAAAAGGAGGTTTCCACTGATGGTTATGTTTCCATCGCTTCCATCGCGGTCAAAATTTGTTGGCGAGTAAATGACGTTTCGCACATCGAGCTCCGCAGCATCGGGGCATGGGTCGAACGGAACCCATCCGAAATCCAATCCTCCGGATGCGGATGATTGCTGCAGTCGGACCTCAGCCCAGGTTCGCAAGTGTTGCGCGCCGACAGCGTATCCGTTTCCAGTCCAATCACCGCCCTTGAATCCGCTCACCAATCGTGCAGGCAGACCAAGGATGCGAGCCATGGTGACATAGGTGGTTGCAAATTCAGCACAAGTACCCTGGTTCGCAATTTCGAGCATGTATTGCGCCAAATCCTCACCATCAACCAGCCCAGAGCCATCAAAGTTGAGTTTGAAATCCGTGGTTGCATTACCATCGCGCAGGAATGTTTGCAATGCAAGAGCCTGGTCGTAAGCATTGACTGCAGAGGCGTCGTTGATGACCGCATTGGTTATGTTAAACACGACAGAACGCGAGTCGGTCAAATCCGTGAAATAAGCAGGCAATGCTGTTTCGTAAGGGAAGCCTTGGCCAGCGATGCTTGTGCTTGCAAGCGTGGCCCAATCGAAATAGTACTCGGGTTGCTGCACAACGATCTCTTCCACAAAGCCTCCGTCAACAATGTAGCGATGGGTGTCGTTTGTTCGAGAAAGTACAACGGCAGAATCGGCCCAAAACGAAACGTTTGTCGTGGATGCTGGTAACGTAAGCGCACCCTCACCAACCGGGAAATTGTAGGAAATTTGCCACGTAATGGTATCGTTCGCAAAGCTGGTGCTTGCCATGTGTGTAAGATTGGTAAACGGAGGTACAACCTCCTCAGCTGGATGCACTGCATCATCGTGGGCATATGAGTTACCTGTTGGTATGTCGTTCGTGTACTTTCTCCAGTACTTTTCGAGGTCAAGGTCGACGACACCGGTCGTGTTGTTTGCCCAGAAGATGACCTCGTTCTGAGGCATGTCATCGCTTGGGTCGAAGAGATTGAATGGAGCGCCTACGCAATTAAAGAACCAGAATTGTTGTGGACATTCTGCCCCATCCAACATTCCTCCACCGTCTGTATCCGGATTTCTCCAGTCCGAACCGGTCAGGTTTTCAACAGCATCTGGAATTCCGTCGTTGTCAAAATCGTCCGGAAGAATATCATCCGTTGGGTCGTTTTCCGGATTGGTGCTGTCGAAGTATTCAGTCCGGTCATCCACTCCACCGCTGTCTGTATCCACCGACTGATAGTCGGTGACCCAAATATCGGTTGAACCGTTGTTGATACCAATGAATGCAAGATTGCACCCTGTCGTGTTTTCGAAGTACGAATTGATTCCGTCACCGTCTGGATCCAATGTATTGAAACAGGGCTCGGTCGGGTCCGTGTTGTCAAACACTTCGTCGTAATCATTGACGCCGTCACCATCTGTGTCTGCAAGGGTCGGATTGGAGAACCATCCATAGGTTCCAAGAAGTTCTTCCCAGTTGGCAAGGCCATCTCCATCGCTGTCTGTGTAGTCATCGTCGCAATAGGTTCGCGTGGTTCCAATGGTCCCGTCTTGGTTTGCGGCTGTATGACAAAACGAACCGTTTCGGCTTTCAATCGACGTTGGTGTACCTGTCGGTGCAGGAGCAACGCCTTGCAGCGCGTTACTGGTCAGCGATGCTGACAGGTAACCGAACGCAGTGTACGTGCCCGAATTGTTGTAGTAACCGATACCTCCGTTCGGATTGAAACCGCTTGCATCCACCAAGAAGAGTTGGTTTGCAGCGCTAAAGGAAACGAAGGTTGTGACGAAATTGACCAATGAGTCACACGGGTCTGTTCCGTGACTAACGTTACGTTCGTCCCCGTCATTTACGCCTCCAAAGTCAGTATCTGCAACGTTCCATTCGGTGCATGAGAGATTTTCCTCCCAGTTTTGTATACCATCGTTGTCTTCGTCACCTGAATCTTCCCTTCGGGTGGGATCTGTTTCACCCGGGTCGACAAGACCGTTTCCGTTGGGGTCCTCATCGCCATCGTCAAATGCATCGTCGTCCGTGTTGTTGTCACGAGGATCGGAAGCTTGTGGAGGGTTTCCATATGCACCGTTGATTTCCACACCGTCCGGAATGCCATCGCTGTCTGTGTCCGAACTGGTTGGGTCGGTCAACAGCGTTAGTGCTTCGTATGAATCGTTTAATCCATCGTTGTCGGTATCGCTGTCTTGTGGATTTGTGGATGTGATGCCGTCGACCTCTGCAGTGAGTGTAGCGCATGCACCAGGTCCAATGCCCTGAACAGGGTCACAAGGAGAGACTGTTTCGGTAGGAACACCATCAGGGCCTTGTCGGAAACAAGGAACGCCACCGCAGTTGGTGGTCCATGCAGGGTTGACGTATTCCATGAGATTGATCAAACCGTCACCGTCAGGGTCTCCGTTTGCACCATCTGCGTTGGAAGGGCTCGTGGCATTGAGTCCGTTCGCAGCTTCCCAACCATCTGGCATTCCATCGCCGTCGGTGTCCCAACCATTCGGGTCTTCGTCAGCAATGCCATCACCGTCATCGTCGTCCGATGAACAATCTGCATCACCATCATTGTCGGAGTCTGAGCCATCAACTTGTCCGTCTTTATCATCATCAAATCCGTTGGCACAGACATTGCCTACTGGGTCCTCATCGCAAAGAATGGTGTTTCCTTGACCATCTGCACCTGTATCTCCGCACTTCGGTTGATTGAATTGCATGGAATCTTCTTCGTTCCAGTCATTGACAGGTATGGTTCCGTTCCACCATACGCCGTTGTCGAGAAGACCGGTTGTTGCGGGGTTGTCCCAATTTGTTGGTTGCAAGTAAGAGTATTCCTGAAGATTCGACATACCATCGCCGTCTGGGTCGCCTACGGCGCCATCGCCACCTGTTGCGGAGAGAGGATCAAGTCCGTACTTCCATTCCCAACCATCAGGCAATCCGTCGTTGTCTGAATCCCAATCAGTGGCTGCTGTGTTGATGAGGTATTCAAGACCGTAAGTAAGGCCATCACCGTCCAAATCTGAAGCGGCGCTCACCTCTTCTGTAACGAAATCGACTGCAGTCATGGTTGAGAGAACCATTAGTGCGACCAAAAAGATGGACTGCGCCACAGTTCTACGTTGCGAGCGGACCAGTTTGGTTGTCGCAGAACGACCAGTCTTCGGCGTGTCCGCTTCAATCATAGGCTATGGTCGTCACAATAGCACATAAGGGAAATGGTGCGTTGTTCATACAAACTACGATTCATCCTCGATGGATTCGATGTCAATTAATTCCAGTTCAATGTCGTCAAATTCGTCATCTGATTGATCCTCACCGTCCATATCAGCAACAACAAATTCGTCGTCTTCGTTTGATTCCATTGCGGTTGGTTCAACCATGGCTGCAAACATCTGAGCCTTGACCTTGTTTTGGCCACGGCGGTAAAGCCCAAACCCTGCGAGGACAAGAACGGAGAAGAACAAGACAATTGTGGTTGACTCAGGGTCTTCTATTTCGCTAAGAATCGAATTCAGGATACCTGAATTCTCTGTCTTGAATTGGAAAGATGGTTTCTGTATGTAACACAGACTCGCTGTGCACTCTTGATAGTTGGTCGGCGTGACGGTGAGTTCAAACTCAACAATTTGACCGTTTTTCACCTTATCAGGAGCCGTTATTTGCATTGTGAAATCATCCGATGAAAATGCATCGAGGGTGAAGGAGATGATTTCCCCGTCGTCGAGCGTTGCGTCCCAACTATCAGGGGCTTTTACGGACACGACAACATCAACTTCGACATTGTTGAGATTATCGATCCGGTAATCGATTTCGATCGTTTGACCAGCCCCAACCAACGAGGTTTGCGATTTCTGCTCGACAACGAGATTACCCGGAATCACTTCTTCATCCACCTCAATCGTGAGAGGGAGGTCAAAGTATCGAGGTTCTTCTTCACCATCGGATTCTTCTGCAACCTGGAGGTAAACGACGTGCAATCCCGCTTCAACTTGCTGACGAATAGTGACCTGAACTTCGATATCGAAATATTGACCACCCGTCAAAGGCGCAACCAATGCAATGTTTCCTTCAATGTCGGTAATTTCGTAGAGCCAAGTTGCATAACCTGGGTCGTTATCGATGTTGCGTTGCAAAGCAGCAGGATTCTTGATGACCCAGTTTGTTGTTCCAGCATCGTCGGACGAATCGGTAATGCGAACGTTGTAGGTTACTGTCGAACCTGGAGAAACAGGACCGATTTGCCCCAGCGTACCTCCGTCCGAGTCGGAAATAACCTCTCCAACAATTCCAAATGTGCGGTGGACGGTCCAAGAGACAGGTGTTGAGAAGACTTCCTCGACGCTGTTATCGGAGGTGACGCTTAAACGAATTAATCCTATGTCAACGGCATCGCGCTCGAACGGAGGGTAGACCTCAACCTTGAGGACCAACTTTTCACCTTGTTCGATCACCGGCGTTAGCGAGTCAATACCCTGTTCCGTAAGTTCAGTTCCAGTTCCATTGATGAGGAATTTTAAACTCCATGCGACCGGGATTTCCTGAATTCGAATTCGATAGCTGTCGTCGTCAAAACCAACGTTGCTGATGCTGAGATAAAAATCTCCTACCTTGTCATAGTCGATGTAGTGGGAGAGATTTTCATTGTACAGATCTGGACGATCGGATGCAAAAATCTGTTTTTGTTGTTCAACATCTTCGTAAACATCGATTTGTGGGGGTCCAAATTGATTGACCTTTTCGACGTCAATTGCCAAAGAAACCAAGCGGACTTGTGAACCGCTGTCAGCACCTGTAGTGGAGTAAGCGTAGGCTTCAACCACGATCTGGTACGAATTGGAAAGTGAACTGAGATCCTCTGGAGCTTGGAGTGTTAGAAGCGGACGTGCTGTCGAGCCACCTCCGTTAAGCGTGTAACCTCCTGGATTGTCCCAGTTTGGATCAGACCAGCCAGAAGGAAGGGATTGTTGCAGTTCCAACTCAACCCGTAGGTCAGAGGTTACGGAACCGGTGTGCAGAACGGACAGTTCAATCGACGAGGTTTGGCCCGGGGCTACCAACAATTTCGGGATTTGGTTGGTCGGAAAATCGAGGTATATGTCGTATTCAAGGAAGGTAATACCTTCGGGGTGAAGATACTCGATAACGTGACCTTGCACGTCGGTTATCAACAGGCGAAGTGGATACTCACCGTGTTCAATTCCGGATTCGTATGTAAAGGTAAAGTTACCAACCAAACCATCGTTGTCCAACTTTAGTTCGTTGTTTCCAAACTCCTTTTCAAACACTGCTGAGGCCTCATTGGGTGTGTAAAGAACCAATTCCACGGAATCGATATCATCTCTTCCAAAGGCATCTCGAACATCGACAGTGAATTGCATTTCTCGCTTGTCTGGACGGTGCGTTGGCGACCATTCTGTTACTTCGGTTTCGCTCCACCCATCGCCAACCTCGTGCACCTTGACTTCAGAGCCGTCAAGTGCGTTGGCGCGGAATTCCATTCGCGAGTATCCGTTCCCTACTTCGCCTCCGTAGGCAAGAGTAACTTCGCACGATGATCCAAATCCACCGCCACCTTCGCAGTCAGCAGTAGCTTCAATATCGATTTTGATTTGTTCACCGTTGGCAATATCGTATCCATCGGAAGAGACATCGAGGTTGATTTGGTAAGAAACCCACGCACAACCGCTGCTGAAGAATCCCCCACATGGGTTTTCGAGAGTCTCTGTAAATTGGTCGATGAGCGCAGAACCTGCATAGAGTTTGAAATTGACATCTGCTGTTGATTGATTGTTCGAGCTTTCAAATTTCATGTACGCAAAGACTCGAACTTGGTCAGATGATTTACCCTCAATTGTAAGGTCTGAAATCAATTCGTCCGTATCAAAGACAACACCAGAACCAAGCAACGATGTCTCATCATAACTTCCAGATGGTTCGACCGTCGTTAGTGAAGTATCGCCGTCTAAGTACAATTCATAGTCCTCAAGCACACCTCCGACCGATTGGACATTCGTTTCTTCGCTTAGTATCTCTGCAGGATTATTCAAAGGAAGTACCGCAAGAAATAGCGTAATCAGAACCGCATGCACAAAGCGACTGGAAGACGTGGTCATGACATCCCTCAAGTCATGCCAAGCGAGCAGGTGTTAAACGGTTTTGCATGAAATGTTCAGACAACTGTGATTCCACACAGATGAAAATGGTATCGAGGGAGGGATTTGAACCCTCGAACCCATCTGGGACCGGATCTTAAGCCCGGCGCCTTTGACCACCTCAGCCACCTCGATGGTTGGTGGACAAGTAGCCCGTATGAAATCCTTACGAAGAATTGAGAGCCCATCCACCGTCAACAAACAACTCTTGTCCTGTGAGGTACGGCGAGTTGGCAAAGAAGTACACAGCGTTGGAAACGTCTTCGACATCACCGGACCTCTTGAGTGGAATGGATCGAATGATTTTGCTGAAATGTTCGTGTTCCCAGTCTGCAGATAGAATCGCCCCTGGTGCGACACAGTTCACACGAACCTTGGGCGCGTACTCGCCTGCGAGATTGAGCATTAGTTGTCGAAGTCCCGCTTTGCTTGAGGTGTAATGCGACAGTTGGTCCCAAGCCTTTCCAGCAGATGTGTCTGTCAAAGCAACGATGGAACCGTTTACGGAGCTAAGCAAAGAGATCAGGCCTTGGGATAATTGAAGCGGTGCTTCGATGTGAAGTCGGTTGAGAAATCGCATGGTTTCCATCGACAATTCTTCGATTGGCTTTTGGCTATAGACCGATGCATTGTGTACGAGGACATCAAGCCCATTCCGTTGTTTGACGAAGGGATGCTGGATGATGGCTTCAATCATTCCTTGGGTCTGATTTTCATCCGTTAGATCAGCCTGTAGAAGGTCGGCTTGGGCGCCGCTTTCAATCAATTCAGATTTCAGAGATTCACCCGCCTCGACAGAGTTTGATACATGGATGAGGACGGAGTAGCCTTCACTCGCAAATTTCTTTATGATGGAGGCACCAATACGACGGCCACTTCCTGTGACGAAACATACCTTGGCTGACATGAATTTACCATCGCATTCTCACACATATATGCTCGTATCCTTGCAAAACGCCTAATGGCTTGTCTGCTTACCTTTTTCATGTTCGCTCTTGTGGGTTGACGCAAGGGGGGCGTTAGTTGGCAAGAAATCTCAAAATGGCGAGCCAAAAAACGGCACGGAAAAGGCTCCCTTCTTGGTTTCGAACAAAACTCCCATCGGGCGCTCAGCAAACCGTATTCAACGATACAATGGATGCCGTAAAAGACAACCAACTCCACACCGTTTGTCAGGAAGCAAAATGTCCCAACATCCATGATTGCTGGTCCAGTGGAGACGCAACATTCATGATTGCAGGAAAGGAGTGCACGCGTGGTTGCCGTTTTTGCGCAGTGGGAACACGAAAAACGCCCCCACCGCTTGATGTTGATGAACCAAGCCACCTCGCTGATGCCGTTGGTTCCATGAACCTTCGACACGCCGTCATTACAGTTGTTAACAGAGACGATTTGGAAGATTCCGCAGCAGACCACTACAAACAATGCCTTGCTGCAGTAGCAGAACGCTGTCCAGAGGTTAGTTTGGAACTGCTGTGCTCTGATCTCGCTGGTGACTTGGACGACTTGGCGCATCTGCTCGAGGACAGTCCTTTGTTGGTTTTCGCCCACAACGTTGAATGTGTCCCCCGCCTCGATTCGATTGTTCGCGACCCAAGAGCTTCCTTCGGGCAATCGCTCTCAATCCTTCGAGAAGCGAAGCGATTGCGCCCGGACATACTAACAAAATCATCGCTTATGGTTGGCGTTGGTGAGACGAACGAAGAGATCGTCGAAGCAATGCAACTTCTCAGAGAAGTTGGTGTCGATTTGTTGACCATTGGCCAATATCTTGCTCCATCAAAAAATCATCTTGCTATCGATCGTTTTCCTGAACCTGAACTCTACGATATTTGGGCTCAAAAGGCCATTGAAATGGGCTTCTCAGGCGTTGCCAGCGGCCCGTTGGTCCGGTCCTCCTACAAGGCAGGCCTTCTAACGAGGAAAACCCTTGATGAAAGCAATACAGAGGAAATGCCGGGAGCCTACGTGTTGGTTCAGCCCAAACCAATGAACCAACATGCCTTAATGCCGAGTCATGGTGAGGTGGAACAATGACGGAGAGATTGACGGCTACTACAGCCCCATACACCATCGGCATACCTCCGTTCCGACCAGGTGAAGACGCTGACTTTGGTGGTGCATTCAAGGAACAACCCGGCGATTTGTGGCGACCGGACCCCGCTGCATGCACGTCTGACGACACCACTCCGCACGCTCGCGGCCTATTGCGAGTTTTGAACGATAAAGGTGAAGCAAAGGGTGAATGGGATCCTAAACTTGAATCCAGCGAATTGATTCAAGGTCTTGAATACATGATGAAACTTCGAATCTTTGATGATCGAATGATCAAAATGCAACGAACAGGGAAGCTTTCTTTCTACATGCGATCGTTTGGAGAAGAAGCAGTTGCGATCGCCCAAACAATGGCTCTCGAAACTCAGGACTGGGTCTTCCCATCGTACCGACAACCAGGCGCTCAGTTTGTTCGTGAACGCGACATGGTCAGTATGATATGCCACTGCATTGGTAACACAGAAGACAACGTTCGTGGGCGGCAGATGCCTGTCCATTACACCTACAAAGAAGGTCGATTCATTTCGATTTCATCACCAGTTGGCACGCAATTCTCTCAGGCCGTTGGCGTTGCCATGGCGAGTGCATACCAGCAGAAAGACGAAGTTTGCATATCGTGGCTAGGCGATGGAACCTCCGCGCAAGGTGACTACCATTACGCACTCAATTTTGCATCAACCTTCAAGCCGCCCGTGATCCTCAACGTTGTCAACAACCAATGGGCAATCTCAACGCACGCCAACCTCGCCACAGGAGGAAGGACATTTGCAGAGCGAGGACTTGCATACGATATCCCATCCTTCCGTGTCGATGGAAACGACTTCCTTGCCCTGTACAGCATAACAAAGTGGGCTCGTGAACGAGCGAGTGCTGGATTGGGGCCGACTCACATCGAAGTCTATACCTATCGCGCTGGAGCACACTCCTCTTCCGATGACCCCTCCGCTTATCGGCCAAACGATGAAGCGGCATGCTGGCCGGGAGGCGATCCGATTCAACGCTTGAAGGAACATCTCATACTTATCGGCGAGTGGGATGAAGAGAAGCATGAAGCATTGGCTCAGAAAATCGATGATGAAGTCATGACTGCGTACAAAGAAGCTTGTGAATTTGGAGACCTTGCATCCGGTCCTTATCCTCCTGCATCAACAATTTTTACCGAAGTTTACGAGAGTGTTCCGTGGCACATTCAAGAACAGCGAGAGGAACTTGGGAAGTGATATCATGGTAGACATGAACATGATTAAATCACTCAATTCTGCGCTCTCCATCGCCTTGAAGGAAGACCCGAATGTGGTGATTTTCGGAGAAGATGTGGGTTACTTCGGTGGCGTTTTCCGAGTCACAGAAGGGCTTCAGAAAGAGTACGGTCCACATCGCGTGTTTGATTCCCCACTTGCAGAAGGAGGCATCGCTGCCATCGCCATGGGCATGGGTCTCAATGGACTTCGACCGGTCGCAGAGATTCAATTTGCAGACTACATCTTCCCGGCATACGATCAAATCGTAAACGAAATTGCCAAACTTCGTCATCGTTCTGGCGGTGAGTTTTCTTCACCTGTGACGATCCGAACGCCGGCAGGTGGAGGAATCAAAGGCGGACATCATCACTCACAGTCACCCGAGGCTCAATTTACGCACACGCCTGGTCTCAAAGTCGTCTACTGTTCAACTCCATACAACGCAAAGGGCTTGTTGCTTTCTTCCATTGAGAGCAATGACCCCGTTATTTTCTTTGAACCCAAGCGATGTTATCGTGGACCTTTCTACGGTGACCCTCACAATGTACCAACATGGAACGGTCATCCGGATGCAGATGTCCCCGAGAATCACTACACCGTACCTCTTGAACAAGCACGGATCGTTCGGGAGGGTTCAGCATGCACCGTCATCGCTTACGGTACGATGGTTCACGTCGCAGAACAAGCCATCAAAAATTCAGAAATCGATTGTGAATTGATCGATTTGCAGACACTTGTGCCTTGGGACAGAGATACAGTTGTCAACTCCGTCAAGAAAACCGGTCGATGTGTGATTGTCCATGAAGCGCCGAAGACAAGTGGATTCGGCGCAGAAATGAGTGCGTCGGTTCAAGAGCGCTGCTTCTACCATCTCGAAGCGCCAATTCAACGTGTCACAGGTTGGGACACACCGTTCCCTCATACAACGGAATGGGATTACATGCCGAGTCCTCAGCGAATCGCTGAAGCAATTAAGAAAACACAGGAGGAATAAACATGGGAACATTTGCATTCAAATTACCAGATATCGGAGAAGGCGTCGTCGAAGGTGAAGTTGTCGAGTGGATGGTTGCAGTCGGTGACGTTGTCAAAGAAGATGACCCTATTCTCTCAGTGATGACCGATAAGGCAACCGTTGAGATTCCCGCACCATGTGACGGGACGGTCACGAAAATTATTGGCGATGCTGGCGATATTCTTCCTGTTGGAGTCGTGTGCATTGAATTTGAAGTCGATGGAGATGGAAATGCATCAGCAAGTGAAGCAGAACCTGAACCTGCAGTTGAGGAAAAACCTGAACCTGTTGCTGAACCTGAACCCGCTCCAGAACCAGCGGCTCCGTCTGAACCTGTTCCTGCACCTGTTGCTGTAGCAGGGCCGGCAGTTGAGCGTGCCCCTGGCACCAAACCGCTCGCAAGTCCAGCAGTTCGACAACGCGCACGTGCAGCTGGTGTGGATCTTTACCATGTGGCAGGATCTGGGCCAGCAGGACGTATTTCCCATGCAGACCTTGATGTTCACCTCAGTGGAGGAGCGACTCGCGCTTCAGCATCGATGCCGATGGGAAGTACTGCGAAGGTAGCCAAAACTGGCACTGAAGAAATCAAGGTCATTGGACTGCGGCGTAAGATTGCAGATTCAATGATGGCGTCTTACAGCACAATTCCTCACTTCTCCTACTTTGAGGAGGTCGATGTTACCGAACTCGAATCGCTTCGACAACACCTCAATGCCACACGACCAGAAGGAGCGCCGAAACTTACCTATCTGCCGTTTATCATGCTTGCACTCGTCAAAGGACTTGGCCAACGGCCGGAATGCAACGCTCTGTTCGATGACGATGCTGGTGTTGTCACTCGCCACGAAGCAATCCATTTGGGAATTGCAACACAAACCGACCGTGGACTCTACGTGCCGGTTGTAAAACACGTCGAGGCCATGGATGTCTGGACCGCTGCAGCCGAGATGGGGCGCGTTACTCAAGCGACCCGGGAAGGTAAGGCTGGTGTCGACGAACTTTCTGGTTCCACATTCACCATAACGAGTCTTGGCCGAATGGGTGGTCTAGGTGCAACCCCAATCATCAACAAGCCAGAAGTCGGAATTCTTGGCGTTCACAATGCAAAAGACCGGGCCGTCGTTGTCGATGGACGTGTTGAAGTCCGTCGAATCATGAACCTCTCGTCTTCATGGGACCATCGCGTTGTTGATGGACACGATGGTGCAAGTCTGGTTCAATTGCTTAAATCGATGCTGGAGCACCCAGCAACCATCTTCATGTGAGGCAATGAAATGAAAACTCGAAATTGCAAAGTATTGGTTATTGGCGCTGGACCTGGCGGCTATGTTGCCGCTATTCGAGCTGGTCAACTTGGAATGGACACCGTTATCGTTGAAGGTCAACGTGCTGGCGGCACATGCCTGATTCGCGGGTGCATTCCCTCCAAAGCATTGATTCATGCTGCCCACACCTTTCACAAACTTGCAGGACATGCGAAGAAGGGCGGGCACATGGGCATCAGTATTCCAGGGCCTGCCGAACTCAAAATGGAAGGCACCATCGCATGGAAGGACGCAATCGTTGATCGACTCAACAAAGGTGTTGAAGCTCTTCTGAAAAATGCGGGCGTGGAACTTGTTCATGGTTGGGCCGAATTCCAAGATGCGAAAACCGTCAAGATTGGTAAGGGCAAAGATGCATTGCTTATTGAAGCGGAAAATGTCATTCTCGCAAATGGATCGATCCCGATTGAACTCCCGTTTATGAAATACGGTGAACATGTTCTCTCATCCAAAGAAGCGCTTTCTTTGCAGGAATTACCAAAACGCATCGCTGTCGTTGGAGGTGGCTACATTGGGCTCGAACTTGGCATTACCTACCGAATGCTCGGAAGCGAGGTGACAATCATCGAGGCGATGGATTCGATTCTGCCAATTTTCGATAAAGAACTGCGTCGACCGTTGGAGATTGCTATTAAGAAACAAAAAATATCCGTGAACACAAACGTTTTCGCAAAAGGCATTGAAGAAAACAAAGACGGTAGCGTTGATCTCCTCTTCACGCCTAAGGATGCAAAGGAAGGAACAGAACCAGAACGGCTCACCGTGGATAAGGTCCTTGTCACCGTCGGACGACGGCCGATGAGCGCTGCACTTGCACCGACTGGAGTTGCTCTCGATGAGCGCGGTTTCGTAAAGGTCAACAACAAGTGTGAGACCAACATGAAAGGCGTTTATGCAATCGGGGACGTTTGTGATTTAGGCGAAATGCTCGCCCACGTTGCATCGTTCCAAGGTGAAATGGTTGCTGAGATTCTTGCTGGTGAAAACCGAGTCTACGAACCTGCGGCTGTTCCTGCAATCGTCTTCACCGAACCTGAAGTTGTTGCTGTAGGTCTTTCTCCCGATGAAGCAAAAGCAGCAGGGCATCCAATCATCACGGGCAAGTTCCCACTTGCAGCAAATGGACGTGCTCTTACTCAAGAAGCAGAAAAAACCGCTGGTTTCGTTCGCGTAACAGCACGAGAAGACGATCATCGGATTCTTGGTATTCAAGCGGTTGGAACCCATATCAGTGAACTTGTTGGAGAATGGACGCTGGCTATAGAAATGGGGGCGCTTCTCGAAGACATTGCTCAAACAATACACGCTCACCCAACCATGACCGAGATGACTCACGAAGGTGTGCTCGCTACGCTTGGTCATGCAATTCACTCGATGTAAACTGTGTTTTTACCAAACATGAACTGAATGACGGGAACACATCCGGATAGAATCATTAACAAACTGTTGTATACTCATGTTTTGTGTGTCAACCAAGGAGGATTTGGGAATGTCTGACTTATTGGTGAAACTTGAGGCTCTTGCCACTGGCATGCCCTCTGATCCCAAACATGTAGACAAAGAGAAAATGGGTGGGAAAATTTGCCTGCTCTCCCTCAAATTTGATTCGAGCAACATCGATGTCGCTAAACGCCTTACAACCGAAGGACTGCGTCTCTCTGAGCGAGTTTCATTTATCCAAAACCTGAGCAAATACGTCGATGCTGAAGTGTTCGAGTTCTCAACATGCAACCGAGTACTCTATGCAGGCTTCGACATCGATCCTGAGACACTCGCTTCAGGA
>TARA_Y200000002_G_scaffold370038_1_pt1 | contig 19803 bp, 15 predicted proteins | sample TARA_Y200000002 | Tara Oceans TARA_Y200000002 (sample SAMEA2619388) | marine metagenome | biome: marine biome (ENVO:00000447); feature: surface water layer (ENVO:00002042); material: "saline water (ENVO:00002010), including plankton (ENVO:xxxxxxxx)" | depth 5 m | reverse complement strand
TGAGCAAACAGAATGGCAAAAGAAAGAAAATTTAAGTTTACTGATAATAAAGAAATTAATGAAGAAGTAACTGCTATGAGTTGGAAAAAGGCAGTTAAATCTTTTCAAAATAAAGTAAAAACACCCTTAATCTTTATTGAATGGATAAGTAAAAAAGGTGTTGAAATGACAAAGTGGCAAAAACTACCAATTGGTAGAAAAGACAAGTTAGGAAGATAGAATATGTCAAAATTAGAAACACTAGTTGAAGAGTTAGGTAAATTAACAGTAGTTGAAGCGGGTGAATTAGCAAAAAAATTAGAGAAAACTTGGGGTATAGATTTAGCGGCTATACAAGGAAGTGCTCCTGCACCTGTACAAGAAAAAGAAGACTCTTTATTCAAAGTTACGTTAACAGGATTTGACGCAGGTAAGAAAATAGGTGTTATTAAGGCAGTTAGAGCATTTAAAGATATGGGATTACTTGAAGCAAAGAATTTTGTTGAAGGCGTTCCTTCTGTAATTGCAGAAGACCAACAAAAAGAAGAAGCAGATAAGATTAAAAAAGATATAGAAACAGCTGGAGGAAAAATAGAGGTAAAATGATAGAACCAATAGACACAAAAAAAGTAAAAGAATGGTTTACTAAAAGTTCAGTACCAAATTGGGCTATAGTAGTTATCGTAGTTATTTGGATAATTGCATAATGCCAAAACTTTGTAGAGATTACGATTTAGGAGCAACTGGTCACGGTTGTGATCCTGTAATAGGTGTACAAGCAACACAAAATAAAGTTAGAGCAAACAATAAACCTGTTGCTAGAAAAGGTGATCCTACAAGACCACATACCATACCATCACTAATACCACCGTGCATTCCACATATGGGTAAAGTTAATATGGGATCCAAGAGGAATGTTAGAGTTATGGGAAAATTAGTTGCAAGAGTAACAGATTCTTATGATATGGGAGAAATGATTGAGGGTTCTCCTACAGTAAGAGCGGGATAACTGTTATAAATATTACAGTTATGGCACAAAACAACCAAGCATTTTTAGGCGATTATACTCCAGAAGTTAAAAGTTCTAGTAAAAGGCAATCTAGGAAGTTTAGAGATATAGATTTAAACTTTGATAGACATCCAGTTACTAATGATATTAATGTGGTTGAAGACGCAATAGCAATAAAAAGGTCTGTTAAAAACTTAATACAAACAAATTTCTATGAAAGACCTTTCCATCCAGAATTAGGATGTGGTATAAGAGAATTATTGTTTGAAAATTACTCACCAGTAATTTCAGTATATATCAAAAGAAAAATAGAAGAAGTTTTAAAAAATCACGAACCTAGAATAGATTTAACAGGTATTGTTATAAATGGAGATGATTTTGAAGATGGAGAGGCTAGTGAAATAGTGGACGCTGGTAGATTAGCTTCTAATGATATAGACGGCAATAGATTACGTATAGATGTTTATTTTAATATCATAGGTACACCAAGTCCACAAACAGTTTCAATGAGTTTACAAAGGTTAAGATAAAATGGCACAACATAAATTAGAAGTATCAGAATTAGATTTTGATAAAATAAAAGTTAATCTAAAAACTTTCTTACAAAGTCAAACACAATTTCAAGATTATGATTTTGATGGTGCTGGTTTATCTATTTTATTAGATGTATTATCTTACAATACCCATTACTTGTCATACATTGCTAATATGTCAACTAATGAAATGTATTTGGATAGTGCTGATATTAGAAAAAATATTGTTTCATTAGCAAAGATGTTAGGATATACTCCTACATCTCCTAGAACACCAAGAGCAGTTATTGATGTTGTTGTTAACAACGCAACAGGTTCATCCGTAACTATGCAGAAGGGAACAGTTTTCACAACTACAGTTGATAAAACAGATTATCAATATGTAACTAATGCAGATACAACAATTTCACCAGTAAATGGAATTTATAAATTTGAAGATGTAACTGTTTATGAAGGAACATTGGTTACATTTAAATATACTAATGATGTAAATGATAAAGACCAAAAATTTGTTATACCTAGTTCTTTTGCAGATACTTCAACTTTAAAAGTTACCGTTCAAAATAGTTCTACAGATACAACACAATCAGTTTATTCTTTAGCAGGTGGTTATAATAGTGTATCAAGTGATTCAAAAGTTTATTTTATACAAGAAGGTCAAGATGGTCAATACGAAATTTATTTTGGCGATGGTATTGTAGGTACTAAATTAGAAGACGGTAATATTGTTATATTAGAATACATTGTAACTAATACTTCAAGTTCAAATGGTGCTTCAAAATTTTCATTATCAGGAAACATTGGTGGATTTACAAATGTAACTATAACAACTGATTCTAATTCTCAAGGTGGTGCAATTGCAGAAACAAATCAATCAATAAAATTTAATGCACCTTTACAATATGCAGCTCAAGATAGAGCAGTTACAGCAACTGATTATGAAACTTTAGTTAAATCAATTTATCCAAATGCAAATTCAGTAAGTGCGTGGGGTGGTGAAGATGATGAAACTCCACAATACGGTGTTGTAAATATTTCAATTAAAGCAAAATCAGGAACAGTATTATCAGATACATCAAAAGCAGATATTGTAACTCAATTAAAACCATATAACGTTGCTTCAGTAAGACCAGTTATAAAAGATCCAGAAACAACTTCTGTATTAATTGTTTCAAATGTTAAGTATGACGCAAAGGCAACAGCAAAAACTGCTGCTACTTTGAAAGCAGATATTATTGATAAGTTAACAACTTATAATGCTTCTACTTTACAAAAGTTTGATTCAGTATTCAGATATTCAAAAGTTACAGGTTTGATTGATAGTGCTGATGATAGTATTTTATCAAACATTACAACTGTTAAAATTAGAAAAGATTTCCAACCATTAATGAGTACATCAGCAAAATATAATATATATTTTAGAAATGCATTATATAATCCACATTCTGGTCATATGTCAAGTTCAGGTGGAATATTAAGTTCATCAGGATTTAGAATAGAAGGTAATGCTAACGAATGCTTTTTTGATGATGATGGCGCAGGAAATGTAAGATTATATTATATGTCAAGTGGTGTAAAAAATTATTTAAATTCAACACAAGGTACAATTAATTATTCAACAGGTGCAATAACACTTAATTCAATGAACATTGCTAGTATATCAAATATAGATGGTGTAGCTTCAACAGTAATAAGATTAACTGTAGTACCAAGTTCTAATGATGTTGTTCCAGTTAGAGACCAAATTGTTGAAATGGATATTGCAAATTCAAATATAACAGTTACAGCTGATAGTTTTGTAGGAGGAAGTGCTGAGGCAGGTGTAGGATACACAACTACTTCCAGTTACTAATGAATAATGGCAAAGTTTAATGATAAGATTTCAACAATACTTTCGGGACAACTACCTGAATTTATAGTTAGTGAACATCCAAAGTTTGCAGAATTTCTTAAAGTCTATTACCAATTACTAGAGTCCGCTGAGTTATCAGTAACTTCTGTTAAATCAACAGAAGGTATCTTACTAGAAACAGAAACAAATCAAGCAAATAATTTAGTACTAAACGCAAGTGCTTTAGGTAGTGCAAGAACATCACTAGACGCAGGCGATAAAATTATTTTTGAAACTTATTCTGGTACTGAATATGGAAAATTTGAAAGAGGTGAAACAGTTACAGGACAAACTTCTAATGCAACTGCTGTTTTATTAGCAGAAGATTTAGATAATGGACGTTTATTCATAAGTGCAAACAGTTCATTTATAACTGGTGAAATAGTTGTAGGTGCTACCACAAATGCATATGCAACAATAGATAATTATAAACCTAATCCTGTAAATAATATTGCTGACCTAGTTAACTTTAGAGACCCAGACGGAGTAATTAGTAATTTCTTATCAAATTTTAGAGATGAATTTCTTGCAACACTACCAGATAAATTAGCAAACAATGTTAATAAAAGAAGTCTTATAAAAAATATTAAATCTCTTTATCGTTCTAAAGGAACAAATAGAGGTCACGAAATATTTTTTAGAGTATTATTTAATGAAGAATCACAAACATTTTATCCTAGAGAACAATTATTAAGAGTATCAGATGGTAAGTATGATACATTAAAAGTTTTAAGAGCAATTGGTGATAGTGGTGATACAGCACAATTAGTAGGAAGAACAATATCAGGTTCAACTAGTAATGCCTATGCAATTATTGAAAATGTTAATAAGTATCAAGTAGGTGCAGATACAGTTACAGAATTTATTTTAAATAATGATTCTATGCAAGGTACATTTCAAATTGGTGAACAAATAGTAGGTACTGCTTCAGATGAAGACAATTTTTATATTAAAGCAACTGTAACAGGAATTCCAGGAACAAAAGTAATTTCAAATGACGGAACATTAAATGAAACAACTGATACAGTTAAAGTTGTTGCAGGTGGTATTGGTGCTATATTTAATATTGATGAAATTGGTTCAGGCGCATTAACAGAAATTGTAATTACAAACAAAGGCGCAAACTATTCAGTTGGAGATGAATTAGTATTTGATAATAGTGGAACAAGTGGAAAAGACGCCGCTGGATTTATAAGAGTTATTAATGGTGGTATTGCAGCTGAAGATTCTGACCAAATAGTTTTAGAAGATGGTACTAATGCAGGTGACCAATATTTTGGTAATAGTATTATGCAAGAGAAAGATACAGGCAATGGAACAATTGAAAAAATATTTTTAACTTATGGTGGTACAGGATATACTTCTTTACCTACTGTAACTATAAACTCATCAACAGGTTCAACTGGAACCGTAAATGCGTGGGGTAACGAAATTGGAAGAATTACTAAATTAAAAACAGTTGAATTAGGAAAAAATTATCAAGACGCTCCTACTCCTCCAGTATTAGAATTTTATAATAGTGCTATATTATCAAATGCAACAGGAAACTTTACAATAGGATCATCTTGTACAACATCTAGTGGACAAGGAACAATTGTTGCCTATAACTCTAATACAAATGTATTAAGATTAAAAGATATTACAGGAACATTTACAGAAGGTCAAGCATTATCAGCAGATTCAGGTGGTTCAGGAACCATTGCAAAAATTGATCCTACAACAGCAACAGTTAATGTAGTTTCAGTTGCAGATACAGATGGACAATTTATTAATGAAGATGGTAAACTTTCTGAAATAACAATGAAAGTACAAGATAGTAAATACTATCAAGATTTTTCTTATGTATTGAAAGTTGCTAGTTCTATTGCAGTATGGCGGGATGCATTTAAAAAGACAATGCATACAGCAGGTTTTTATTTTACAGGTCAAGTAGATATTACAAATAGAGTAGACGCAAGAGGATCATTACCTATGGTTGGTGCTGTTTCTGGTAGAAGTGAAGTTGAAATACCATTAATTGCAATTCTTAATACTTTATTCTCTACGATATTTGGTAGAAGATTAGGAACAGATAGTGATGGAACATCTTTAAGAGCAAATGCTCTTGAATCAGGATTAATTGACCAAGACCCACAAACAAATGAACATTTTGCAGCTAATCAAAGGGATGTAACTTTAACAGCTGCTGGAATAGACTTTGATTATTTAAGTAGAAAAAGGTCAAGTATAAGTGGTCAACTTGTTAAAGCTGGTCACGCATATGCAGGACCTCGTTGGGGAACACTTAACAAATACGCAACTACTATATTTGCAAATGATATAGGATATACATTTAAAACATTAAATGAATTAAAAGTATTTGGTACAAGGACTAGTTTAGACGGACAAAGTGGAATATTCTTAATGTCTTCTGACCCTAATGGTAAGGGTGTTAAGATGAAGACTGCTTTTCCTTCAGAAATTACATTTAACCAAAATGACTTCAGTAATACAGTTGTTACTTGGTCTGATACTATGCCATTATTTGATGATACAACACCGTAAAAAGATTATAAATAGTAAAGTAATTTAAAGGAAGAAATGGCTAAACAATCAATATTTTTAGGAACAGTCGCCAATGACGGAACAGGTACTAACCTGCGTGGTGGTGGTAGTATCATAAATCAAAATTTTGATGAAATATATACTAATTTAGGAGATGGTAGTAATCTACAAGGATTTATTACTATTGAAGATACTAGTTCTACAACGGATCAAGTAAATCTTGGTCAAAAAATACAGTTTATTGGTGCAAATGGTATTACAACAACCGTTGGTAGTAATGAAGTTCAAATAGCAATAGACGGTACAGTTCTTACAGAAACATCAACAGATACACTAACAAATAAAAACATTGCTTTAGGTACTAATATAATTTCAGGAACATTATCAGATTTTAATACAGCAGTTTCAGACGCTAATTTAGTTTCAATTGCTGGAACAGAAACCCTTACAAACAAGACATTAACAAGTCCAGTTATTAACACACCAACAGGTGATGTTGCAACTAAAGACGGAACACAAATCCTTACAAATAAAACATTAACTAGTCCAGTTATCAACACACCAACAGGTGATGTTGCAACTATAACTGGATCTCAAATTCTTTCTAATAAAACAATAGATACTGGATCAAACTCAATTACAGGTACGTTATTTACTTTTGCTGATGATACATCATCAACTAATACTATAGTACAAGGAGATACTTTAAAATTTTCTGGTGGTACTGGTATACAAACAACTTTAAGTGGAGATTTAATTGAAATTAAAGCTTCAGGAATTACAACTACAGAAATAGACGCTAATGCTGGAATTGTAAATACACAATTAGCAAACAATTCAGTTACTCTCGGTTATACAGCAGTTGAATTAGGAACAAGTGCAACAACAGTAAGTGGATTATCAATAACTGGTTCTGCTTACATAACAATTAACGGACAAGGATCAGCAATAAGATTTAATCATCCTAACCTTGCTAGTTTTCCTACAGCTGCAACTTATTCAGGTTCACCTGCTTTAGATGAAGCAACACTTAAACCTTATATCGCTTCAGCGTCAGGTTGGATAAACTTATTAACAGAAAATGATCCTGTTGAAAGACACTCAAATGTTAATGTAACAGGAATTTCAGATGGACAAGGACTTGTTTGGAATGCTTCAACAACAAGATTTGAAGCAGGTTCACTTGGTGGAACAATTGGTAGATACGAAGACGCTTCAGCAAGATTTGCAGTAACTTATAATAGTTCAACTTCATATAGATTTACTTCACACTATGGAACAACTGATAATCCAACACTTTATATAAAACAAGGTACAACTTTTGCTTTTGATTTATCTGCTTTAGCAGGATCACATCCTTTTGCTATACAAACTTCAAGTGGTGCTTACAATTCAGCAAATAGAATTGAAACAGGATTAACACACGTTGCTACAGATGGAACAGTTACAACAGGATTAAATGCTCAAGGTAAAACAAGTGGTGTATTATACTTTGATGTACCAATAAACCAATCTGGACCTATATATTACGTATGTACTGCTCATTCAAGTATGGCAGGTACAATAGAAGTTAATACAAAAGGATCAGGAAAACTTTTACAACAAGTTAATACTCAAACAGGTGCTGTTAATTCAGGAACAACAATATTTCCAGAAGATGACACAATTCCTCAAAATACTGAAGGAGATGAGTATATGACTTTAGCAATAACTCCTAAATCTGCTACAAGTACATTAATGATTGAAGCACATATATTCTATTCACAATCAGCAGGTACTAGAGGCGGTGCAGGATTATTTAAAGATTCAGACGCAGACGCATTATCATTTACATCTAATTTTATAAAAGACGCAACCAGTATGGGTAATATGCAAGTGTTTTATTCAGAAACATCAGGCAATACTACTGCTAGAACATATAAGATAAGATGTGGTAATATACAAAATGCAGGAACATTTACATTTAATGGTCAAGCAGGTTCAAGAAAGTTTGGTGGAACAGTTTTAAGTACAATTAGAATTATAGAAATAGAAGCGTAGAATAACTTGTATAAATATATGAAAGAGGATAATTAATGCCAGCAATTATAACAAATAAATTTAGAATTCATAACTCGGAGCAATTCCAAGAAGCATTTTCTGAAGCAGCAGGAAATACTTTTTATTTAGGAATAGGAAGACCTCAAGGTTTTACTACTTCAACAAGAGGAGATGGTAGAACAAATAACGAGGGTACAGACGCATTACCTGTTATTCCTGCAGACAATGAAAACACACAAAATTTTATATATGATAGTATGCTCGCTTGTAAAAAAATTGCAAGTACAAATGCTGGTTTTGTAATTCCTAGAAGAAATTGGACGACTGCTACTGTATATGATTATTACAGACACGACTATGGAGAATATGTAACAGGTGGAACAACAGCACAAACTTCAACTAGTGGTGCCGCTACTTTATATGACGCAACTTTCTATGTTTTAACTACAGCAAGAAACGTATATAAATGTTTAGATAATAATAACGGTGCAGCTTCAACTGTAGAACCTACAGGAACATCAACAACATTATTAACAACTGCTGACGGATATAAGTGGAAATATATGTACACTTTAACTGCTTCTCAACAAGCAGATTTCTTATCTGTAGATTTTATGGCAGTTGGTACAAACTCAACAGTAAGTTCGGCTGCTGTAGATGGTGCAATTAACATAGTAAAAATTAAAACAGCAGGTTCAGCTGGTACAGACGGAACACACGCAGGTGTTTCAATACGAGGAGATGGTTCAGGTGGTATATGTTCAGTAACTATAACTTCAGGTGCAGTTACAGGTGTAACCGTAACTACTCCAGGATCAGGATATACTTTTGGGTATATTAAACTTGCAGATATAAATTCTGCTGGTGGTGGTTCATTAATTAGTACAGAATTAGATGTAATAATTGAACCAAAAGGTGGACACGGATTTAATTCAGTACAAGAGTTAGGTGGTTTCTTTGTTATGTTAAATACAAGTTTAGAAGGTACTGAATCAGCAAATTCAGGTGACGTAACTGTTGCAAACGATTTTAGACAAGTAAGTTTAATAAGAGACCCTAAAGCAAGTGGAACAGCAGCTTCTGCTAATACATTAAGAGCAACAATGGCAGCTGTTGGTTCTGGAAATACAGGAACATTTTCTGTTGATGAAAAAATTACACAAGCAAGCACAGGTGCAGTTGGAAAAGTTGTAGAATGGGATCCATCAAATAAAATATTATATTATATTCAAACAAGACACAATGATGAGGGAGTAGATAGCAACGGTAATCAAACAGCGTTTAGTGGTACAAATATTATCACAGGTGCAGATACATCAGCGACTTTAACACCTGATACAACAACAGGTACAGTTAATAGCCAAACATTTGTAAGTGGATATTCTAGTTCAGAAATTGACCACGGTTCTGGTGAAATAGTTTATGTAGAAAATAGAGCACCAATAACAAGAGCTGCGGATCAGACCGAGAATATCAAACTGATTATAGAATTTTAGGAGAGATAAATGCCAAGTCCAACAGATTTTAATTTATCGCCCTATTATGATGACTTTAATGAAAGTAAAAAATTTCATAGAGTTTTATTCAGACCAGCATTTGCTGTACAGGCGAGAGAATTAACACAAGCACAAACTCAAATACAAAATCAAGTAGAGAGAGTATCAGACCATCTATTTGAAAAAGGTGCTATGGTTATACCTGGAGAAATAGGGTATGACTTAAATTACCATTCAGTAAAACTTTCAGCAAAATCAAACGCAACATTATCAGATTATAATGGATTAGAAATAACAGGTGCAACTTCAGGCATTGTTGCAAAAGTTGTAGGTGTTGCAGTTGCAGATGGTACTGATCCAGATACTTTATTTGTAAAATATACAAAAACAGGAACAGATAATACTGCTACACAATTCACAGCTACAGAAACTTTAGATTGTACAATTAATAGTTTAGCTGCTACAGCAACTGTTGATTCAGTTCATACAGGTTGCGCTGCCGAAGTTCAAAAAGGTGTTTATTACATTAATGGATATCACGTTGAAGTTTCACAACAAACAGTAATACTTGACAAATATACAAACACACCTTCATATAGAGTTGGTTTATTAGTTACAGAATCTTTTGTAACTCCAAATGAAGACGCAAGTTTAAATGATAATGCTCAAGGATCATCAAATCAAAATGCTCCAGGTGCTCATAGATTTAAAATTCTTTTAACATTAACTAAATTATCTTTAGCTTCAACAGCAGACGCAAACTTTGTAGAGTTGTTAAGATTAAAAAAAGGTATAATTCAAAATCAAGTTAGAACAACAGAATACGCTGTAATAGAAGATACTTTTGCTCGTAGAACATATGATGAATCTGGTGATTATGCATTAAGAGATTTTGATTTAGATTTAAGAGAACATTTACTATCAGGAGATAATAGAGGTATTTACGCTTCAGTTGATGGTGGAAACGCAGATAAAATTGCCGCTGGTATGGGACCAGGTAAGGCGTATGTTCGTGGTTATGAATTAGAAACAATAGGTACAACTTTTATTGATATTGATAAGACAAGAGATTTTGAAACAGAAAATAATTTTAAAACAAGATTTAATCTAGGTAATTACTTTAACGTAAATAACGTTTATGGTTCGCCAGATGTTGGTTTCGTTTCAGGTGATTCAGAATCATTTAAAAATGTAACCTTATTTGATACAGCAACTGCTGCTAGAGGTACTCCTAATGTTGGCGCTGAATCAAGTATTAATTCAATAGGAAGAGCAAAATCAAGAGGGATGGAATATTCTTCTGGTACTGCTACAAATAATGTATTTTCAAGAAATACTTTAACAAGTGCTGTTTATAAACATTATCTATTTGATATAGAAATGTTTACTCATTTAAATATTTTAGAAGCAACATCATTTACTACTGGAGAAAAAATAACAGGTGGTTCTTCAGGTGCTACTGCTACACTTCAAGGAATTTCTACAGCAGAAACAGTTACTATTAATAATATAACTCAAGCAAATCCTGGTGAAGTTCAAATTGCTAGCACACACGAATTACAAGACGGACAACAAATTACTATTGCAGGTGTAACTGGTTTAGCAATTGATTCAGTTGTAACTGCTGGTGGAACATTTACAGTTAGAGATAGAGATAGTGCAAATTGGAAATTATATCAAGCAGATGGAACAACTCCTGCTAATGTAACCACTCCAGGTGCAGGTGGTACGGCAACTCACGGAGTTGTAGTACTTTCAAATGTACAAGGTGACTTTGTTGCAGGTGAAACAATCACAGGTGGAACATCAGGTAATACAGCAACTGTACAAGCAAATACAATAGGAAGAAAAGGCGTAAGAAATTTTGGACCAAGTGATGTTAAACAAATTGCAATGGCAGGTTCTCCTACCTATACTTCAGATGTAAAAACAACAGATGTAACTTTAACTGGAACAGTATCTAATACTAGTGGTCAATATTCATTTACAGGATTTGGTACAAGATTTACAGATGAATTAAAAATTGGCGATAAAATTACAGTTACAACAGATAATAATTTACAAGAAACAAAAATTGTAAGTTATATTGTTAGTGATACACTTATGTTCACAACAGACGCTTCTGGTGCAAGTATGACTAAATCATCTATCACTAGAGGACGTGGTACAATAAATGACGCAAACAAAAATATTTCTATATTTGAAATGCCAAATGAAACTGTTAAGACTTTAAAAACGCAAGTTAATTCAGGAATTACAGATACAAACTTTAAAATACGAAGAGCATTTACATCAACATTAGGATCAAATGGTGACGCAACTATAACAGCAGGAACAAATGAAACATTTAGTGGATTAGTAGAAAAAGATTTTATTGTTTCTATTATGACAATGGGTGCAGGTGCAGGAGGTGAAGTTGGTGCCGTATTAAGTTTAAGTGGTACTAACCATTTGGCAGGTGATATATTTACATTAGGTGGTTCTCCAACTGGTAAAACTTTAACATTAAATTTTGGTACTGACTATGCAGGTCATAAAGTAAAAATTTTAGCAACAGTTAATAGAGGAGTTGCAGGTTCTAAATCTAAAACTTTAAATTCTTCTCAAACAGTACAAATTTCTACACAAGCAATTATTGAATCTGGTATATGTGGATTAGGTAGAGCAGATGTTTATGCTGTAGCTAGTGTTCATATGGCTGCTGACTTTACTACAAATGCAACGACAAGTGATACAGATATTACAAATAGATTTAATGTAGATTCAGGACAAAGAGATAACTTCTATGATATTGGAAGAATTAAATTAAAAAATGGTGCATTAACACCTACAGGAAGATTACTAGTTACGTTTAGTTATTTCTCACACGGTTCAGGAGATTACTTTGATGTAGACTCTTATTCAGGTGTTGTAGATTACGCAAACATACCAAGTTATTCTTCTGATACAACAGGAAAGAAATTTGAATTAAGAGATTGTTTAGATTTCAGACCTAGAGTAGATGACGCTTCAACAATAGATAGTGGCGCTCAAGACCGTTCTTATGATGGTACAGGTGCTTCTACAGTTGATATAATTAAATTTGGAACAGATATTACTTCTGACTTTGAATATTACTTACCAAGAATAGATAAAATCTTTTTAGATAAAGAAGGAAACTTTAAAGTAGCTAAAGGCGCAAGTGCTTTAGTTCCACAAGTTCCAAAAACTTTAGATGGTGCAATGTTATTATATACTTTAGAAATACCTTCTTATGTTTTATCTTTAGACGATATTAAAATTACAAAAACTGATAACAAAAGATATACAATGAGAGATATTGGTAATTTAGAAAATAGAATTGAGAGTATGGAATATTATACTCAATTATCATTGTTAGAAACACAAGCACAAAATTTACAAATACAAGACGCAAATGGTTTTGATAGATTTAAAAACGGAATTATAGTAGACAACTTTAGTGGTCATAATATAGGTGATGTAGGAAATGTAGATTACAAATCATCTATTGATATGGCGCAAGGTCAATTAAGACCTATGTTTAATGAGGACGCAGTTAAATTAATAGAGTCAGATGATGATGGTACTGTTATTCAAGCGTCTGATAGAACAGATGGTAGTTATCAAAAAACTGGTGATTGTTTAACATTACCTTATACTGAAACTGCTTTAATAACACAACCTTTCGCAAGTAAAACTGTCAATGTAAATCCATTTGATGTATTTACTTGGGCAGGTACAATAGAATTAACTCCACCTTCAGACGAGTGGAAAGAAACTGAACGAAGACCAGAGTTAGTTATCAATAACGTGGGAGGTTTTGATACTTTAGTTTCTGGAATTCCAAATAATGATTTAGAAGGTGTTGAAATAGGAACAATATGGAATGATTGGCAAGATTTTTGGTCAGGTTCAACTAGAGATGTTTCAAGTAGACAAGTTGGTGGTGGAAGAAGTGGAAGAAGAGTATTTGCTGTTGATGAAATAGAAACTGCTCAAACAGTAAGACAAACGAGAACAGGATTAAGACAAAGATTAGTTCCTCAAGTAGTAAGAAATTCAATAGGTGACAGAATTGTTAATGTTGCTTTTGTTCCATTTGTTAGAAGTAGAACAATATCTTTTGTTGGAACAAGAATGAAACCAAATACAAGAGTTTATCCTTACTTTGATAATATTGGAGTAGCAACTTATTGTACACCAAATGGTGGTTCATTAGGAGGCAATGTTGTAACAGACGCCAACGGTGCGTGTTCAGGTACTTTTGCAATTCCTGATCCAACTGTTAATACAAATCCTAGATGGAGAACAGGTCAAAGAGTATTCAGATTAACAAGTTCACCTACAAATGATACAAGTTCAGATGTAGAAACTTCAGCAGAAGCAGATTATGTCGCAAGAGGAATTTTAGAAACTGTACAGAATACAGTTCTCTCAACAAGAGAACCTAGACTTGTTAGACAAGCTACAACTGAAAACAGAAGTATTACAAGAGCTTCAACAAGACGAAGTGAAAGAACGGTTGGTTGGGTTGACCCATTAGCACAAACATTTATGATTGATGATGTTGGTGGTGTATTCTTAACTTCTGTTGATTTATTTTTTAGTACTAAAGATAATAATATTCCAATTACAGTTCAAATAAGAGAAGTTGTAAATGGATATCCAGGATCAGTAATTGTACCATTTAGTGAAGTAAGTTTAAATCCAAGTTCAGTAAATATAAGTACTGATGGAACAACATCAACTAAATTTAATTTTTCAGGTCCTGTGTACTTACAAGAAAATGTTGAGTATTGTTTTGTTGTACTTGCAAACTCAAATGAGTATAATGCTTATGTTGGAAGATTAGGCGAAACAGTAATAGGTTCTGATAGAACAATATCACAACAACCATATGCTGGTGTTATGTTTAAATCTCAAAACGGTTCAACTTGGACTGCTGAACAAAACGAAGATATTAAATTTACATTAAATAGAGCAGAATTTTCAAATGCAATTGGTAGAGTTACCCTTTGCAATGAATCATTACCAGCAAGAAAACTTAAAAACAATCCTATTAGAACAACACAAGGTTCAGATGTAGTTAGAGTTTATCATCCAAATCACGGAATGCATAGTACATCAAACAATGTAACTATATCAGGAGTTCCTTCAGGAACATACAACGGATTGGCACATAGTTCTATTAACGGAACATATACGACAATATCAAACATAACTTTAGATAGTTATGATATACAAATACCAGGTTCTACAAACGCAAATACTTCAGGAGATATTGGAAGTAATGCTGTTTATGCAACACAAAATAGATTGTATGATGTTATGAATTTAAATTTATCAACAATGAGTGTACCAGGTACAGCTATATCTTATAAATTAAGACCTACTACTGGTCAATCAATACACGGTTCAGAATCAGAATTTAGTACAGTATCAGTTGCAAACTCTGGTTCAGTAATTGCAAATGATAATATCTATTGTACTTCACCTAAAATGGTTGCAAGTCAAATAAATGAAACAAATGAAATGAACGGTTTAAAATCATTGTATGTAAATGTAGAAATGTCAACTACAAATACTAAACTATCACCACTTATAGATTTACAAAGATGTAGTGCATACACAATACAAAACAGATTAAATAGTCCAACAACTGGTAATACACCAGACTTTGTTGCTGATACTGCTCCAACTGGAAGTTCATCAGCAGCTGTGTACTTAACTAGACCAATAGTTTTAGAAAATAATTCTACTTCTCTTGATATAAGACTATCAGCAAATGTTCGTTCAAGTTCACAAATTAGACTTTTCTATAGAACATCTGGAGGTGCAGAAACTAGAAAAATTGAAGATATAAATTGGTTGCCATTTAATTTAGATGGTAGCGAAGATATTACAATTGCTCCTGCAGAAGACGATTTAACATTTAGAGAATACAAATATTCAGCAAGTGGATTAAATGATTTCACTTCATTTCAAATTAAAATTGTAATGAAAGGAACGATATCATCTTATCCACCAATCTGTAAAGATATGAGAGGTATTGCATTGGCAATATAAGAAAATGGCAAACGGAATATTGAAAGTTGAAGGACATACAGATTTAGTTAGAGATATAGAAACAAATGCTATAGTTAGAACAAGTAATGAATATGCTGTTTATATGAGAAGAACAAAACAAAGAGAAGAGAACGCAGACAAATTAAGAGGTGTGTGTTCCGAGATAAATAATTTAAAAAAAGAATTAAGAGAAATAAAAGATTTAATTAAAAAGGTTGTAAAATAAAATGGCTGTTAGACAGATATTACCAAATCAAACGTTAGAAGATTTAAGGCTACAGTTTAACGCCTTATCTGCTCAAGACTTTGGAGATATAGGAACGTTAGACGCTTCATTGGCGGCAACAACTGTTATAGGTGCTGTAAATGAATTGTCTGCTCAAGTAGGTGCCGCTGAGGGTTGGAAGATGGAAGATTCTTCTTCAACTATACAGCAAATTGGTGCAGGTCAAACAGCTAGATTTTTCGGTTCATCAAATCAAATAAATGCTATTGTATCTGTTCCAGATACGTTAACACTTTCACTAACAGATAGTGTAACTCTTGTAACTTCTTTAACAGCTCCAACTGTTAATGCAGGTACATTATCTATATCAAGTGGTTATATTACAGACTCAAGTGGTTATGTAAATTTTGATAACGAAAATATACAAACAACTGCTGAAGTAAATGCTGGTACAGGTACTTTTGGAACAGTTTCAGGTACAGGTGCAACTCACACATTAGGAACAATTCAGTTTTCTAATAATCAAATTTCATCTACAGATTCTACTGAATTAGTTATTAATGATAACTTACAAATTTTGGGAGATGTAAAAGCAAATAACTTTGTTCCTTTATCAGGAGACCAAGTTACTATAAATTCTAATTTAGAAATAGGTCAAAATAAAGGTATCTTCTTTGAAGGTGCAACAAACGATAGTTTTGAAACTCAATTAACTGTAGTTGATCCAACAACTGACCGAATAATAACATTTCCTGACGCAACAGGAACAGTTGCTTTAACAAACACAACAGGTTATGCGACAGGTAGTATTTTTACTGCTTCAGTATCTTTAGTAATATACAATTCAGCAGGGGTAGCGCAAAAGACGATTGTTGGTAGTGCTACATAGGAGATTAAATTATGGCTATACGAGCTCCTTTATATTATAGCGCAGGCAATTTGAAAGAAATGACTTCTACGGAAGTTGATGAAATAATTTCACAAACAATCTATCAATATTCATTAGGACCATCTGTTGCATTATCAGTAGTTAGTTCTGGTGGTAATGTAGGATCAATAACAGATACAAGACAACAAGCGGGTGCCCATTCAACACACGCTTCATCTTTTCCTAGTGAGGCAACAACAGCAGAACCTTCAACTGTAACTGTTACCTACGATAAAATAAGTCAAAGTATAAATTCTGGTTCAGCGCCAACTGATTCAGGAAAAACTTGGCCTTGTTATAGAACAGCAACTAATAATATTCAAGCAATGTCATTGGAAGATGTTAAAGATACTTTTCTTCATCCTGCAATAGATTTATTAGTAAGTTCAAGTTTAGGAACAGACCAAGGTGGAACGTATCATATTAATACTTCAAATAGTATTGCAGGTTCTACTTTAGTTGACGCAACACCAATTTTTGTAAATACTCAAGCAGATACATCTGCTTATTCAGCAGGAACAATTGGAGACCACGATTTGGATAATCCTACAACAATTCAAAATTATTATTTACATAAATTAGATGGTAATAATCAATCTACAAAAACACCACTTTATGTTACCGCTGCTAATGATTTAAGAGAATATGTAACAGCAGATTTTAATACTTTAATAGGTAATGCTCTTAAACATACTGCTGGTTCTTCAGCAGATGGTTATAAAATAACTTATAGTTATTCAACAGGAACAAATAGAGGTTCTGGTATGGCAGATACAATATTAACAGGTTCAGGAGATTATCAAACTCGTCAAGTTGGCGGTAATGATTATAGAGCGCAAGAATTTCCAAATGGTTCTGCCAATACAGCAAACACTTGGTTTTTGAAAATAAACAAGAGTTAAACAATGAGAATTTATTATGAAAATATTATTAACTGGTTCTGATGGATTTATAGGAAAAAATCTAAAGACATATCTACAAGTAAGAAATCATACTATTATTGAGATAGACCGTAATAGTGGTAATGATTTATTAACCTGTGATTTAAAATATGATGTTGATTGGGTAATACATTTAGCGGGTATAGCTGGTGTAAGAGATAGTTTAGAAAACCCTACCGAGTATTGGACACAAAACGTTATCGCAAGTCAAAGAGTATTTGACCATTTCAAAGATACAAAAATTTTATACGCAAGTTCAAGTACTGCATACGAACCCTGGAGAAATCCATATGCAATGAGTAAGTATTCTATGGAACAAATTGCACCAAAAAAATCTGTTGGTATGAGATTTACTACAGTCTATGGACCAGGCGCTAGAGATAATATGTTGATACCTAGAATATTACGAAATGATGTACCCTATGTTAATACAAATCATTGGAGAGATTTTATTCACGTAGATGATGTATGTTCAGCAATAAACACTTTAATATCTTTAACTGAAAGTATAATACCATTTAAAGATGTTATAGATATAGGTGCTGGAGAATTACATAAATTAACTGATATGCTACAATACTTTAAGATTGATACTAAAGAACAATTAGCAGGTGAATCTGAAAGATTATGGAATAAAGCAGACATATCATTTTTAAAATCTTTAGGTTGGAAACCAGAAGTGAATTTAAGAAAGTATATTACAAAGAACAGGAGAACAAATTAATGGAAGATTTTTTTGATGCTATGAATAAAAGAAAAAATGTTAAAACTTTTATTCAAGATAGTTATCCTGAAAAAGCTGAAATTGAAAGTATATTACAAGAAACAATAGAAATAGCTCCTATTAAAAATAACATTTATAATTTTTGTATAGAGGTTTATGGTCCCGAACATCTAAAAGAAAAAGACAAACTTGTATTAAATACTGTTAGAGATGAAAATAAAAAAGATTTACCTATTGATTTATTAAGAAAACATTATATTAATAAAACTGCTTTATTTAATGAACAAGTAAAAGCACCTTATCTTTTATTATATAAAAAATCTATTAATCATTTTAACAAAAATGATTTTGAAGAAGGTGAGCCAGAAATATCTGCTATGGGTGCAATGGTACACGGATATATTGTTAGCATACTTGCAAATAAAGAAAATATATCTGCTTCATTTTGTGCTTGCTTTAGAAGTAAATATAGTCATAATTATATTATAAATAATAGGAAAGATTTTTATTTTATGTTGGGATTAGGTTATGCTGAAAAGAAACCTGAAAATTATTCTAGGGTAAAAAAAGAAAATTACTTACCAAAATTAAATGAGGTTATTAAATGGAAATAAATAAAGAAAATTATCTTACAGCTAGTTTTATAGATAACGAAAGAAAAACTATTGAAGTTTTGCTAAAAAGTGATGATGGAAAAGCAGTCAATCCTTTTATATTAGAATACGATCCAAATAATTCTATCTGTAAACAATTATTAAGTGTTGTTACACTAGATGAATTACACGAAATTACTTGGGAAAAAAAGAAAGACGAGAGAAAAAACTTTGAGGCAATGATAAAAAAAGTTGCTGTAAAAGAAGGTCTTATGAAAAAAATAATAGAAAATGTTGATTCTGATTTTTTTAAATTGTTGATGGATTTTCTTTTAAGTAATAAGCAAGAACATATAGACAGATTGTTCAATTTTAAAATCTTTTTATTTGAACAAGATATAGTAAAAAATTGTAAAAATGAAGATTTAAAAACTGCTATAAGAAAATCTAAAACACCATTAGAAGCGCTTGATAATTTTATTATTATTTGGAAAGAAAATAATTAGTCCACCAACCAGTCCAACCTGGTTCCATTAAGTATTGTCTTTGATTAAATAACATAATACTATAGTTATCATCTTTAGGTTTATATTCATTACCTTGTATAGAATAACAAACTTTATCATAAGTGTTAACAACTAACTTTTCTTTTTCTAACATTTCATCAATACCTTTGTTGTATTTTTCTTGCCACATATTAGGGTCTTTTTTAAACGTATCATAGATATAAGACTGGTCGCCAGTCCAAGATATAATAGATGAATTGAAAGATGTATGTTCTCTATCTCTCCACCAAGCGTGTAAAACGGTTGGGTCTTTTCTAATTAAATTAG
>TARA_Y200000002_G_scaffold379251_1_pt1 | contig 20011 bp, 19 predicted proteins | sample TARA_Y200000002 | Tara Oceans TARA_Y200000002 (sample SAMEA2619388) | marine metagenome | biome: marine biome (ENVO:00000447); feature: surface water layer (ENVO:00002042); material: "saline water (ENVO:00002010), including plankton (ENVO:xxxxxxxx)" | depth 5 m | reverse complement strand
TAGAGTTAAACTTTAATACTTCATTTCTCCAGCAGTAATTAGTAGCATTATAATTATTGAAATTAGTATCAGTTTCTACAATAGTTCTTTTATTATTATTGTTGTTATTCCAAGTAAAATAGTATCTAATAGTGTCATTGAATAAACTATAATATGAATCAGGAATATGTACAGCAGAATCATAAACTAAAGTATCGAGCCACCCATCATTTTTTTCTGCGTAAAATTCTACATAATCTTGTTGATTTAGAAATCCATTATTGTTTTGATCTTTAATTAAAATTGAAACTTCTTTTTCTCTTCCAAAAATTTGGAATTGGTCATGTGGTATATTGCTAATGTCAATACCTAGGTTAGATAAATAATTATTAAGAACATTGTACTCAATTCGATGAATTCCAGAATTACTAATTGGGAAATGAAAGTATTGTTGATTGAAATTAATCCACTCATTTCCAAATCCCTGAGAAAAAAAATTAAAATGGGAGGCAAGTAATAGAATGAATAAAATAATTTTTCTAAATAAAATCAATTTATTCAGGATTTAAATTAAATTTTAATGAAAATATATTGCTGTATTCTGCAATTGAAACATCTCCAATGTCGGTGAGAGCATATTCTATTTCTACCCCTTTTATATTGATTCCTAACCCTAAATTCGGCTGTATGGTATATATCATTTTTCCAGTTAAATCGGGTGTTTTTTGAATATTACCAATTCCACCCCTTAAATAAACAATATTTTTTATGTTTACTTCTGCTCCTACGTGAGGGTCTAAAGAAAAAGGATTGGCAGATATTAAGGTATTTCTTTGACCATCTGTAGTTAAATCCGAGTTAAATTCTAGTAATAAAGAAACATTTTCTTCCAATTGATATTTTTTATTAATACCTAAAATAATTCTAGGAAGAGTCAGCTCAAGCCCATTTTGAGGAAGGTCATTCCCCGTTGTATTAAAGACATTAATCATCTCATCAGTTAACTGATAATTCCATACGTTGAAGGTAGATGTCACATCTCTAGCGACAATGGCAAATCCCCAATTATTTTTTTGATAAGTTGTAGAAAGGTCTAATCCAAATCCCCATGCTTGAGCAAAATCTCCTGCAGTTCTATTTATGATCTTTACAGATCCGCCAATGGAAAGATAGTCACTGATTTTTTTTCCGTAGCTTCCTATAAATGCCATATCAGCTGCACTAAAGTAGGTAATCCTGTCGTAATTTAAATTTCCTTGAGCATCAATTAAGTCTGTAGTATTGGGAATATTATCTACACCAAATCTTAGAAAAGAAAATCCAAAACTGCTTTTATCGTCTATTTTTTTAACTATACTTCCAAAATCATATTTAGCTATCCCGGCAAAATATTCAGCATGCATTAAACCAATTTGAATATCATTTTTGGTATTAGAAAGGTTAGCAGGGTTCCAATATCCAGACATCGCTCCTTGCGTACTAGTAATTACTGAATTAGACATTGCTAAGGATCTTGCCCCAACTCCAATATTTAGAAATTCATTACTGTATTTTGGAGTATTAAGCTGACTTATGAATTCTACAGAAATAAAAACTAAGGTGATTAGGAATATTTTTTTCACAATTAAAATTAACGATATTTATCAAAGTAAAAACTAATTTTTAGGTAATTCTATCTATCAAAACGAAGTTTAAAGTAATTTAGTTTTCAATATATGAAAAAACATATTCCAAATTTGCTGACACTGTGTAATTTGATTTTAGGGTGGGTGTCGATTTATTTCGCATTTAGTTTAAACCTAAAAATGGCTATCTACAGTATAATACTTGCATCTATATTTGATTTTTTAGATGGATTTACTGCTCGCATTTTGAATGTAACTTCTAATTTAGGAGCTCAGCTAGACTCTTTAGCAGATTTCATCACTTTCGGAATTGCGCCTGCTTTAATTGTTTATAATCTTATTATTTCCCAAACTTCATTTCTTTTATTAAATAGCAACCTTCTTCTTTTTTTATGGATAGGCTTGATCCCTGTTTTTGCAGCAATAAGACTTGCAAGATTTAATTCTAACCAAGAAAAAACGAGCTATTTTATTGGACTTCCTAGTCCAGGGTTTGCATTATTAACCATTAGCTTAATTATCATTTTCTTAGAATTTCAAATTGAGAGTATTAAACAATTATTCCCTTTCATTGTAGTTGTAGGTTCTTCCCTTATGGTTTTAAAAATAAAATTCATAGCATTTAAATTTAAAGAATTTAGATTTAGAGAAAATAAACTGATTTTTAGTTTTCTATTTATTTCTATTATTTCTATTTTATTATTAATAATTTTTGGATATGCGGTACTTATTCTACCTATTGTTCTACTTTTGTATTTATTATTTTCAATAATTTTTAATTTTATTTAATGAGATTCAAAGCAAGTATTAACATTATGCCCCTTGAAGCACTTCTTGATCCTCAAGGAAAGGCGGTTAGTCAAAGTATGGGTAATTTAGGAATAAACGATATTAGCAATGTAAGAATAGGCAAACATATTACTTTGTTTGTTGACAGTGCAGATGAAAATTTGGCAAAGCAAACAGTGGAACAAGCTTGTACAAAATTACTTTGTAATCAAATTATGGAAAGTTTTGATTTCTCTTTAGAAAAAGTTTAATTATTTAAAGCCAATTCCAATTTATCAATTACCATTTTAGAAGTTATACCAGTCATTGATTTTTTGGCACAATCCAAGTTATTACTATTAATCTTTCCGTAAACACTGCACGGTCTACATTGCAAGTCATTCAATTGAACAATTAGATGGTCGTTAAACAACGGTCCAAATCCTAAAAATGGGTGAGTGGGTCCCCAAACTGAAACTACTGGAGTGGAAGTTAAACTAGCTAAATGCATATTTGCACTATCCATAGAAATAAAAACACAACATTTATTAATTAATTCTATTTGCTCTTTTAACTCCATTTTCTCAGAAATAATTGCTACTTGGTCATTTTGTGAGAACTTTTTGGAAGCCAATATTTTTTCTTGTTCTCCAAATGCAAATATCTTGATCTTGTAGTCATTATATTTTTCAAAAATATGATTATAGTTCTCTAATCCCCATTGTTTACTGCTATGTGCTGAAAAGGGAGCAATACCTATTATTTTCTCCTTCCTAATCTTGATACTTAAGGACTGTAGTATATTATTAAATGAAATTTTAGGAAAATCTACTTTCAAACAATCTAAATATCTTTCCGTTGTGTGTTTAAGTGGTATTAATTTGATTTTCTTTTTAACGATCTTTTTTTTTCTAGATCTTTCTTTTAAATAAACTCTTATTTTATGAGTTTTATTTTTGAGAAAAAAGCGGATAAATTGCGACCGAATTACATTATGAAGGTCATATATACCATTAAAATAGGTTAAGTTTGAAGCTGTTTTTATTTGTCTTAATATTTGAAGTATATTGTTATTTAAATCAACTCCGATAAATTTTATTCTAGGATCGTGGTTAAATAAGGATTCGTTTTTTTGATCAGTTACTATCCAAATAATCACATCAGAATAAGTTTTAAGTAAAGTATCTACTACTGGTCTCAGTAAAATCACATCACCGAATGAAGAAAATCTTATTAGTAAAATATTTTTGTTATTTCTTCTTTCGATAAAGCTCTGGGTTTAATGAGGTGTCATTGTACATTTTCATTTGTCTGTAAACTTTCATTTTTTTAAAGCCATTTTCATAATCATCTAAAAGTTCATCAAAGGCACCACTTAAATCTAGTTGCTGTTCTAGTAAAACAGATAATTTTTCTTCACAGTTCTTTAAATGAATAGTTGTTACATCCTTTCTTAAGGCTTGTTCTTTCATATGATAAATTTTTAAACACAATATGGACATTCTATCTACCACCCAACCAGGGCTTTCAGTGTTTATTCTGTTTTCTTTTGATTTTATGTCTTTATATTTATGAAAATAATAATCATCAATTTTCTCGACTATATCAGTCCTGTTTTGATTAGATGTATCAATTCTATGTTTTATTTCTAATCCTTTTTTGGGATCCAAATCAGGTTTTCTTATAATATCTTCTAGATGCCATTGAACCGTATCAATCCAGCATTTTTCAAATAAGAGATTCTTTAAAGTATTTAATTCGTATGGATTAGCAAAACCAGAATCTATATTGTCTGTTAAATGATATAGATTGATTACATCAGTAAAAATAGGATTAATAAATTGAGACTTCATTTTAAATTAGGGAATAACACATTTTTTAGTTCTTTGGCATCTTCTGGATTTAATTTCCCAGCTAAAACTAGGCTTAATTGTTTCCTTCTTAAGGCTGAATCAAATCTTTTTTTATCTACTTGTGTTTCTGGTATTAGGTTAGGAACACTAATTGGGTTTCTGTTTTGGTCAATAGCAACAAAATTATATATAGCTTCATTACATTTTCTCCTAGTCCCATCACTATTTTCTACATAAACATCTATAAAAACTTCCATGGAAGAATTGAAAGCTCTACTAACTTGTGCATTTAATGATATAATTTCTCCTGCAAAAATCGGTTCATTAAAAGAAACATTATTGATTGAAGCGGTCACTACCACTCTTCCACAATGTTTGTGTGCAGAAATACTAGCTATTTCATCCATCCATTCTAATAATCTACCACCAAAGAGTGTATTTAGCGGATTAGTATCATTGGGAAGAACCATTTTTGTTTGAACAGCTAGTGATTCAGAAGCTTTTTTTTGAGTATTTTTCATTATTGCATATAATTTCTTTTATTTATCTCGTCATCTGGATTTGTAGGAACAGGTGGACAATCCCCTTTGCCAAGATTTTTAAGCCAAATAAATCTTAATTTAAACAAAATGGGCCTATATCTACTATCGAAAATCCCATAAGTTGATTTTCCACCTTCCCATTTCTTTATATTTATCATTGGAGTTTCTACTGTAGGAATAATAAACAGTATTTTACTTATTTTAATACCATATCCCACTTTCAAATGAAACGAAAAAATTAATTGATCTGTATTTAATGGCTTAGGTTCTTCAAATTGTGAAACCCTCAAATCCATATTGGCACCTATACTTGATTGTAAAAATTTTTTATCTGAAAGTTGCCAAATATTATTTAAATTAACATTTCCTGATAAATAGTTTTGTTTGAATATGGATTTTTCTCCAACATTGATAAATTGACTTCCAGCTAATCTTTTAAATCCAAGACCGTAATCTAAATAGTTAAATATATTGCCTCCATTTTCAAAAATATAATAGCCTCCAGCTTCAAATAAAAACCCTATTCTCCCTCTTCTTTTATAATCATTAGAATTGTCAAAATTTTGAGGAAACATAAATGTTAAACCAGGACTTAGATATATGTGTTGCATTCTATATTGCCCGTTAAAATCTATTAATGACTGTTTTACTCTACTATTAGATCTTGATTGAATTGTAAATTCTCCTTTTTTATTTAAAAGTTTTGAATTTGTTTTTTTAAAGAGTTTATTTTTTTTTGTATTACCTCTAAAAGTGCCATTTTTAATAGTGTTTTGAGAAAAACCTAATGAAAATAATAAGGTAAAAAATAGTAAAAGAAAAAATCTTGAACTCATATCATAGAAATTATTTTTTCTTCAATTTCTTTTGAATCCCAAATTTCATAAATGTTGGGTATTTTCATTATTTCTTGCATGATTTTTTCTTGTACATTACCATTTTTATAAGCTTCTGAATATCTAATATTACTGAAAGAAACCTGAGTGTAAAGTGGCACCCATTTATCCGGATGGTTTTTATGAATTTTTGCTTCAATTTTTTTCTGTAACAAAAAGTTTTCATTAGCTACATGATCTCTCATTACATAATAATTATCTAGTGATAAGTCTTGTAAAGCATCCCCATCAGGCTTTCTTATTTTTTGATATTCATCAAATGTTTTTTCCCATTCACCATGTTTTTGAAATAATTTCCACATTACAAAACAATCTTCGAAACCTGCATTCATTCCTTGGCCATAAAAAGGAACTGTTGAATGTGCGGAATCTCCTAAAAGAGCGAATTTTCCAATTGTCCATGGGTAACATCTTGTTATAGACATTGAAGACAACGGATTTTGATGCCAATTTTCTATTAAGTTGGGGATCATTGCATAAAAGTCAGGAAATACGGTTTTAAAGAATTGATCTATTTTTTCATCGCTATCTAAATCATTAAAAGCATATTCATGATTTTCGTAAGGCATAAATAGGGTGCAAGTAAAGGAACCATCTTCATTGGGTAAGGCGATAAGCATAAATCTTCCTCTTGGCCAAATGTGCAAAGCATTTTTTTCAATTTGGTAATTTCCATTTTTATCAGCTGGGAGTAATAATTCTTTATAACCGTCTTCGACATAAAATTGGCTAAAATTGAATCGATCTACTTTTTGCATCGAGTTATATCTAATTGCAGAATAAGCTCCGTCAGCAGCAAAAACAACATCAGCTTGATCTTCGAAAACCTCACCTGTTTGAAGGTCTTTTAATGTAATTTTTCCATTTTTTAAGTCTGCCCCTAAACATTGATGATTGTAATGTATTGTAGAATTTCCTCTTTCTTCAGCAAGATTCATCATTATTGCATTTAAATGTCCTCTTGAAACTGAATAAATAGCTTCCTCTTTTTTCCCGTATGCTTGATAGGTTAACTCTCCATCTTGACTATGCATAATTCTTCCACTCATAGGGATAGCAATTTTTTCGATCTCCTTATCAATACCCGCAGCTTTTAGTGAATTCCATCCTCTCTCAGAAAGTGCTAAATTGATTGATTTACCGGCACTAATTTCCGCTTTTCTTATATCAGATCTCCTTTCATAAATCACAACTTTGTAACCAGCTTTTCTCATATAAACTGCCCATAATGAACCCACTAACCCTGCTCCTACAATAATTATCTTCTTTTCCATCTTTTACGATATTCTGATTGATCAAATTTATTTTTTGGTATTCTATTATTTTTTGAAAAAATGCTATTAGAAATTTTCCAAACTACGAGTCCAAATACAATCGCAGATAAAGCCAGTAGTGAAATTTTTGATTCAGGATTAATATTCATTTAATGTAATTTTTTAATATTTCTCCAAATCTGAAAATTTCTTCAAAGTTATTATAGAATGGAACTGGAGCTGCTCTAATTACATTCGGCTCTCTCCAATCCACTACAATATGATTTTTAGAAAGCTCTTCAAATAAGTCTTTTCCAAATCCATGTGCAATAATTGAAAGTTGACACCCTCTATGATTTATATTTTTGGGAGTTATTATTTCTAAACGTGATGATGAATTCTCATTTATATTTTCAATTATAAATTCCATAAAATTAGTCAATAGGATACTTTTCTTTCTTAGTTTTTTCATCCCTACTTCTGTAAATAAGTCTAAAGAGGCTTTATGAGCAGCCATAGATAATACGGGGGCATTAGATAATTGCCAACTTTCAGCAGTTGGAATAGGATTGAATTGGTCCGGCATTTGAAATCTATCTTTTTTATTATGTCCCCACCAACCTGCAAGTCTAAAAATTTTAGGGTTATCTACATGTCTTTCATTAATATACATTCCACTCACACCACCTGGCCCTGAGTTTAAATATTTGTAAGAACACCAAGCAGCAAAATCTACTTCCCAATCATTTAAATGAAGTAGTATATTTCCAACACCATGAGCAAGATCAAATCCTACAAATGCTCCTACTTCATGTCCTTTTTTAGTGATATTTTTCATGTCAAAAACTTGACCAGAATAATAATTTACTCCTCCTATCATTACAAGAGCTAATTCTTCTCCTATTTGCTGAATTCTAGATAAAATATCTTCATTTCTTATAATTTCTTCCCCATTTCTTGGTTCAATCTCAACAAGGCAATCTTTTGGATTCAGATTATGTAATTCTATTTGACTATAAAGTGCATATTGGTCACTTGGAAACGCTTTTTTTTCACATAGAATCTTAAATCTTTTTTTAGTTGGCCTGTAAAAAGAAACAAGCAAAAGGTGTAGGTTAGTTGTTAAACTGTGAGTAACTACGACTTCTTTTTTTTTAGCACCTACTATTTTTTGAATGTCATGGGTGAAAATTTCATGATAATTAATCCATGGAATTTGAGCTTTTTCATGTCCCTCGACTCCAAATTTAGACCAATCATCTAGCTCTTTTTGAATATAGGATTGAACCTTTTTTGGTTGAAGCCCTAACGAATTTCCTGTAAAGTATATAGATTCTTTACCAGAGAAGTTAGGTATAAAAAAATGGCTTCTGTAGGATCTTAATTCATCATTTTCATCAAGTTTTCTTGCACAGTCTAAAGAAAATTCCCAATTAGTCACGATATTCGGCGCTTTAAATTAATTATTTACAAATATAAGTGAATTAAATATAGAGAGTTAAAATGTTTAAACTGATAAACGAAAGATCTAAAAAATTATTTGACGAGGCTAAAAAAGTAATACCAGGTGGGGTTAACTCTCCGGTAAGAGCTTTTCAATCTGTTGGTGGAACTCCAGTTTTTATAAACAAAGCAAAAGGAGCTTATTTATTTGACGAAGATCAAAATAGATATATTGATTTTATTTCATCTTGGGGCCCTATGATAATAGGCCATGCTCATCCTGAAATACTAAAAGCAGTTAAAAATCAGGTTGAAAATGGTACATCTTACGGAATACCTACTGAACTAGAAACCAAAATGGCCTCTATGGTTACTTCTTTAGCACCTAACGTCGATAAAGTTAGGTTTGTGAACTCCGGAACAGAGGCCTGTATGAGTGCAATTAGATTAGCTAGAGGATATACAAAACGAGACAAAATCATAAAATTTGCAGGATGTTATCATGGACATTCAGATTCATTTCTCATTCAAGCTGGTAGTGGAGCATCTACATTTGGTGTTCCCAATAGTCCAGGAGTGACTAAAGGTACTGCTTTAGATACTCTTCTTGCCAATTACAATAATATTGAACAAGTTGAGGCTCTCTTTAAGGAATTTAAAGATCAAATAGCTGCATTAATTATTGAACCAATAGCAGGAAATATGGGATGTGTTTTACCACAAAGTGATTTTATTTTTAAAATCAGAGAGTTATGTACTCAAAATAATACGGTCCTAGTCTTTGATGAAGTAATGACAGGATTTAGATTAGCATTAGGGGGAGCCCAGGAAGTTTTGGGTATTGATGCTGATTTAGTCACTTATGGAAAGGTGATTGGAGGAGGGTTGCCTGTTGGTGCTTTTGGTGGTAAAAAAGAAATAATGAATTTCCTTGCTCCTGATGGTCCTGTATATCAAGCTGGGACTTTAAGTGGAAATCCAATAGCTATGTCTGCAGGGTATGCTATGTTAACCCATTTAAAGGCAAACAAAAACATTTACGAATCTTTGGATCAAAAGACCAAATATTTAAGAAAGGGGTTTGAAGCTATTTTAAATTCGAATCAACTTCCGTATTACATTAACAGCATTGGATCAATGATTTCTTTACATTTTACCAATATCCCTGTAATTGATTTTGAGTCTGCAAAAAGTGGAGATAATTCCTATTTTAAAAACTTTTTTCATGGAATGTTAGCAAATGGGGTTTATTTACCTCCAAGTGCTTATGAAAGTTATTTTTTAAATGATGCAATAAGTTATTCTGATATTGATCACACAATAAAATCATTTGAAAAAATCATTTCAAAAATTTAACAACGTAAATAATTTAGGTACTTCCCCTAATTTCTTTGTCAAAAAAAAGTATGATAGAGAAAATAACTGGTTGCGCACTAGAAGGTATTGAAAGTCACAAAGTCGAAGTAGAGGTTAATATTTCTAGAGGTGCTAAATTTTTACTAGTAGGACTTCCAGACAATGCAGTAAAAGAATCTCATTTCAGAATAGTTGCTGCTCTAAAAAATATTGGTTATAAAATTCCAGTAAAAGAAATTATAATAAATCTTGCTCCTGCAGATTTGAAAAAAGAAGGGAGTTCCTACGACTTACCTATTGCTTTAGGAATTTTATGTGCATCTGAACAGATTCCAAAAGGACTTTTTAAAGATCATGTGGTGATGGGAGAGCTTTCACTCGATGGAAAATTAAGACCTATTAAAGGAGTACTTTCGATGACTATAAAAGCAAAACAAATGGGAATGAAAGGGATTATTGTTCCAGAGCCAAATTTGGAAGAAGCACAATTAGTGAAAGGAATTAAAATTATTGGCGCTAATAATTTAAAAGAATTAATACTCCATTTTCAAGGCAAAAGAGAAATTATCAATTATAAAAAAACTTTTTTTAGGAAAAAAGAACAATATAATTTGGACTTTTCAGAAGTAATAGGCCAACAAATTGCCAAAAGAGCCATTGAAATTGCCGCTGCTGGAGGGCATAATATACTATTAATAGGTCCTCCAGGATCTGGTAAATCTATGTTGGCTAAAAGAATTACAACTATACTCCCTAAACTAAATGAGACGGAAATGCTAGAAACAACTAAAATCTATTCTTTTATGGGAAAGTTTAACCAAAAGAACTCACTCATTTATCAACCCCCATTTAGAAGTCCACATCATACAATTTCAGATGTCGCATTGGTGGGAGGGGGGTCTTATCCTAAACCTGGAGAAATATCTTTAGCTCATAATGGAGTTCTTTTTTTAGATGAATTACCTGAGTTTAAAAGAAAAGTTTTAGAAGTTTTAAGACAACCCATAGAAGATGGAATAGTTACTATTTCAAGAGCTTCTGGAACAGTTAATTTTCCTTCAAATTTAATTTTGGTTGCAGCTATGAATCCAACTCCTAATGGTGAATACTTTGATTCAGGTAATTCCAAGCAATCTTTTTATAAAACACAACAATATTTATCGAAACTAAGCCAGCCTTTATTAGACAGAATTGATTTACAGATTGAAGTAGAATCTGTTTCTATCGATGAATTAACTATTAGGAAATCGGAAGAAGAAGACAGCAAGATGATAAGAAATAGGGTTCAAAAAGCAAGAAATATTCAATTTAAAAGACAACTAAGAATTAATGCTCATCTTGATAATTATCAACTAAAGAAATATTGTAAATTAAATGAAGAAACTTTATCTTTTTTGAGAAATGCATCAAAGAGTTTGAATATTTCTGCAAGAAGTTTTACTCGTATTAAAAAAATAGCTAGAACAATTGCAGATTTAGATGGTTGCAAGAATATAGTAGTAGATCATATTGCAGAAGCAATTCAGTATAGGAGTTTAGAAAAATTAAAACAATTTTTGAATTAATTGTTCATAATCATATTTTTTGCTCTATCGTCTCTTACATTATAAGAATTATATAATGCTGGATAATAACCTTGTTCAATTTGGGATCTAATTTCTTTTTGCTTGGAATCCGATTTTTGAATTATAGAGTTTTCATTTACAATAGAATTATTATTCACTGAAGTATTCTGAATAATGTAAATACCTTTTTTTCCTTCAATAACTGGCGAAATAGTATTATTAGCCATACTAAATATATAAGCCATTACTTTAGGTTCTGCCAATTCTTGTGTTTTATTTCCAATATTTACGTCACTGTACTTAACTACATTAGTTTCCACTTTTGCAGAAACTATTTTAGCAATAGAGTCAATCGATTCCATAGATTTTATTTTAGAGTTGTATGTAGTTTGATAAAATTTTGCCTTCAAATTATTTTTCATAATAGGCTCCATTAAAGTGTTTAAGTTTTCAAATGACTTTTCATCCGCATTTATTTTTTCTTTAATAATAGCTAATACTAATTGGTTGTTGGAAATATATTCTGGCTCTAATAAATCTCCAATATTATTATTAAATGCCCATCTTGCTATATTCATATTTCTATTAAGTTCTGCTGGACCATAAAGTCCTGAGGTTCTTCTATTGGGATAAATCAAAGGGACATATCCAGATGATTTTACTTCAAAACCATATTCATCGGCAGCAGTATTAAAACCCATTGAATCCGCTTTGTAGTAAAATGCAAGGGCTATAGAATCGTAAAATTCATTTTGAGTAGTCTTACTTACTTGTATGGTCTCATCAACTATAGCTATTTTCTTAAAAGATCCTATTTTTCTTCCAAGAACTTGAATAATATGAAAACCATAGGTAGTTCTTACAACACCCGAACTACCAACTCTTTTATTAAAACTAAAATCTTCAAATTCAGGAACCATTTGCCCTTTTGGAAACCAAGAATAAACCCCACCGTTTGCAACAGATCCAGGGTCATCAGAATATTTGCTAACTAAACTGCTAAATTTACTACTATCTCTTCTTATTGCGTATAGTATGCTGTCAGCTAACTTTTTATTTTTACCATCATTAAGATCTCCTTCCTTAGAATTTATAAGTATATGTCTCACTTTAGCTTGCTCCTCATCTCCAGTTTCATAAATTTTAACCAATTGAATTTTATTCCCATTAACGAAAGGCCCAATAACATCGTTTTTGTTGCCATTTTTAATTCTTTGGTCTATAAATGAAGAAAACTTTCCCCCCTTATAAGGTTGACCAGTAAAATTACCACTTGGTCTAGGACCATAGGGTGATTGAATCATCATGGGGGTCTCAGAATAGTTAGCTACGAATAAAGAATCATTTTTTGAAGACTTAAAATCTTCTTTGAGAGACTCCATTCTTTCAGTATAGTTGGTAATATCAATAGGGGATGGCTTAAAATTAAGAATAGTGTAATCATAAGAAACTAAGTTTTGTCTTTGATCCCATATTTTTTCATTAGAATGAATTTTATAAAATGCTTTTTTCTCCTCTTCATTAAGACTAATTAACGAATCAGCTATACTTTCATAATCAATAAATACATATTTAATGTTGGCGGAAATTTTATCTTCATTAGCAGCTTTTTTAGCTTCTTGAATAGTATTTAAAATACCATTTTTAAGCATGGCTCCATATTTATTAATTTTTCGTTCCTTTTTTAAAGGGTCCTCAATATTTGTTTTAAGCTCTCTTTTAGACTCAGGATTATCTGGTTGATTAATGATTCTATTAGTTTTCCATATATTAAAGGAATCTTTATCATATAACCCATTATTTACAAATAAATCTTTTAATGAAGATGGTAGAGGATTCTCCCCATTTAATAAACCCTGATTTAGTTCGTCTGCAGATACATTTAAACCAATTTCAGCTAACTCAAAATAATAAATAGTGTCAGAAATCATTTGATTCCAAGTGGTTACCTTAAGTTGATCTTCTTCATCACTAGATAAGCTTCCATTACCTCCAGAATTAAGATTATTCATTCTTAAATTTCTTCTAGAAATATTTTCTTTATTATAATATTTCCAATCATTGGCATCAATATCAGAGTTGTTAAATAAACCAAGGGTGGAGTTAGCCCCACCAGAAAATTGTTGTAATAAATCGTTTACAGGTATGATGAATAGAAATAGACCTAGTCCAACCATCGTTACTAAAAGTCCTGATTTTTCTCTTATTTTTCCTATAATTGCCATCTGTGTAAATGTTAAAAGTCCGCGAATATACAATGGAATAAGGATATATGAAAATTACTTTTTAATTAGTCTACCATTCAAAGGGTTTAATTGATATTTTTACATAATGATTGATTGGTTCGGATATTTTAAGGCACTTCATCTAATTTTTATGGTAAGTTGGTTTGCTGGTTTGTTTTACATGGTAAGACTTTTTGTGTATTATTCAGAATCAGATTCAAATCATCATGAAAATGCTAATGCGTTCAAGTCTCAATATTTATTAATGCAAAAAAGATTGTGGACTATTATTGCTTGGCCAGCAATGATTTTCACTTTAATATTTGGGTTTTCTATGTTGTATGTTCAACCTTTTTACCTATCTCTTCCCTACATGCATATCAAGCTTTTATTTATTTTACTTTTAGTAATTTATCATTTACTATGTCACTTAATTTATCTAAAACAAAAAAACAACACCTCTAAGTTCACTTCACTTCAATTAAGAATATGGAACGAAGTTGCAACACTTTTTCTAGTAGGTATTATTTTTATTGTTGTCTTAAAAAATCAGTTAGATGGATTATATGGGACTATTGGATTTATACTATTTGGTTTTATTTTATTTATTGCTGTGAAGTGGTATAAGAAAATAAGAAATCCTAACTAATTTTAAACAAATAGAGTATATTTATTAACATCATAAAATATATGGCTATTTATTAGTTTATAGTTGTTAAAATTGCCCATTATTATAATTCTTTTTAATGAATGATGAAAAAAAAATCAAAAGTGCCTTAATTTCTGTTTTTTCTAAGGAGGGTTTAGAGCAATTAATTTCTTTATTAAATGAGAACGATGTTGTAATCTATTCTACTGGTGGAACTCAAAAATACATTGAAAATTTAGGATTTGAAGTTGTTCCAGTGGAAAATTTGACAGAATACCCTTCGATTTTGGGAGGAAGGGTTAAAACTCTTCATCCTAAAGTATTTGGTGGGATTCTAAATCAAAGAAAAATTGAAAGCGATCAATATGAGATTGAGAAATATGCTATTCCAGAAATTGATCTTGTGGTAGTTGATTTATATCCTTTCGAAAAAACGGTAAGTTTAGGATCTAGTGAAGAAGAAATTATTGAAAAAATTGATATTGGTGGAATTTCGTTAATAAGAGCAGCAGCCAAAAATTTTAATGATGTAACAGTTCTTTCAAAGAAAGAACATTATAATGAGTTAAGTCAAATCTTCCTTAATAAGGGAATGGCTTCTACCTCACTTAAGGAAAGAAAGTATTTTGCAACAGAATCTTTTTCTGTGTCAAGTAAATACGATAAAGCCATTTTTGACTATTTCAACAAAAAAATTCAATTAAGATATGGTGAAAACCCTCACCAAAACGGATGGTTTAGTGGGGATTTAGAAAAAGTTTTTTCACAGCTACATGGCAAACAAGTATCTTACAATAATTTATTGGATATAGATGCAGCCATTATGCTCATGCAAGATTTTGAAAGTTCTCCACCAACATTTGCTATCTTAAAACACAATAATGCCTGTGGTTTTGCTTCTAAATCAAATTTGAAAGAAGCTTATTTAGCTGCTTTAGAAGCAGATCCTGTTTCTGCTTTTGGAGGAATTTTAATATCTAACTTAGAAATTGACTTAGAAACTGCTTCTGAAATAAATACTTTGTTTTGTGAAGTTGTTATTGCTCCAGCATATGATAAGGAAGCTTTAGAGTTATTAAAAAGCAAAAAAAATAGAATTATACTAAAACAAAAAAACACCTATTTTCCAGAAAAAATTGAAAGATCGTGCTTAAATGGAATATTAATTCAGCAAAGAGACCTTGCGACTGAAGAGATTAAAACTTTTGAATTAAGAACTAATTTCCAGCCCTCTGAGAGGCAAATGAAGGATATGGTTTTTGCCAATAAAATAGCAAAGCATACAAAGTCTAATACCATTGTGTTGGTTAAAAATTTACAATTATTAGCTAGTGGAACAGGACAAACATCAAGGGTTGATGCATTACACCAAGCAATTAATAAAGCAAAATCATTTAAATTCAATTTGAAAGATGCAGTAATGGCATCAGATGCTTTTTTCCCCTTTCCAGATTGTGTTGAAATCGCTGGTAAAGAAGGTATCAGTGCTGTTATTCAACCAGGAGGTTCAGTAAAAGATAATTTATCAATAGAATATTGTAATAATAATAAAATAGGTATGGTTTTTACTGGAATTAGACATTTTAAACATTAAATTTACAATATGGGTTTATTCAATGTATTTACACAAGAAGTTGCCATTGATTTAGGTACAGCCAATACTTTAATTATTAATAACGATAAAGTTGTGGTTGATGAACCTTCAATCGTCGCTATGGACAGAACAACTGGAAATGTTATAGCAATTGGTCGAAAGGCCCAACAAATGCATGGTAAAACTCACGAAAATATTAAAACCATAAGACCTTTAAAAGATGGTGTTATAGCAGATTTTCAGGCTGCGGAACATATGATAAGAGGGATGATCAAAATGATGAAAGGAGGCAGTAGATATATTCAACCAACAATGAGAATGGTTATATGTATTCCATCTGGTATTACTGAAGTAGAAAAGAGAGCTGTACAAGATTCTGCAGAGCATGCTGGAGGTAAAGAAGTTTATTTGATTCATGAGCCAATGGCTGCTGCAATTGGGATTGGAGTAGATGTAGAAGAACCAATGGGAAATATGATTATTGATATTGGTGGAGGAACATCCGAAATAGCAGTTATTGCTTTAGGGGGTATCGTATGTGATAAGTCAATAAGAGTTGCAGGAGATGATTTCACTAGTGATATTGAAGAATATATGAGAAGGCAGCACAATATATTGATTGGGGAAAGAACAGCAGAACAAATTAAAATTGAAGTAGGCGCGGCTATTGATAAATTAGAAAATCCACCAAATGACTATGCGGTAAGAGGAAGAGATCTAATGACTGGAATTCCAAAAGAAATTCATGTTTCTTATAAAGAAATTGCTCATTCTTTAGATAAATCAATTTCTAAAATTGAAGAAGCAATTCTAAGTGCTTTAGAAATGACCCCTCCAGAACTTTCTGCTGATATTTATAAAACTGGAATATATTTAGCAGGTGGAGGGTCTATGCTAAGAGGCCTTGATAAAAGAATTTCTACAAGAACTAAACTTCCAGTTCATATTGCTGAAGACCCTCTGAGGGCAGTAGCAAGAGGTACCGGAATTGCACTTAAAAATATCGACAACTATCAGTTTTTAATAAAGGCATAGAATAAGATACTCTTAGATGAAAAATATAATTCTGCTTATTCAAAAATACAGGAATTTTATTTTTTTCTTGTTTTTAGAAATCATAGCATTATTTTTTTTATTTAGTTCTAATAATAATTATCACCATTACAATTACTTAAGTTCAAGTAATCGATTTTCTGCAAGTTTATATCATTTTCATTATAATTTAAGTACTTATTTTTCATTAAAAGAGATTAATGAAGAGCTACTAATAGAAAATGCTAAGCTTAAAAATCAACTCCTAAATAAAGAAATGGTTGTAGGTCAAAAGTTTTTAAAGTTTAACGATACTACCTATCAAAAAAACTATTTTTTCAAAGAAGTTAAGGTCATTAATTCACAATTTAAGTTCTTTAAAAATAACTTAATAATTAACTCAGGAACCAAAAGTGGTGTAAGTCTAAAAATGGGATTAATGGGAACTAAAGGAATATTGGGAATCGTTACTAATACAAGTGATCATTATTCAACTATTAGACCGTTGATTAATCCAGACTTTGGACTTAAAGTTCTCCACAAGAAAACAAATAGTTGGGGAGATTTAGAATGGATCCCAGAAAAAAATAATTTTAATAATATTTTCATAAAAAATATTCCCATTTATACAGAAGTTAAAGAAAAAGACTTGTTTATTACTTCAGGAGCTGAAGGAATTTTCCCTAGAGGAATAAATGTGGGTCGCGTAGAAAAGGTATCTAAAAATTTAGAAAAGCAAACTCTTTTAATTAAGTTAAAATTAGAAGAAGATTTTTCAAAACTAAATGTGGGATTTATTATAAAAAATAGCACAAAAAAGGAATTTAACCATCATTTAGAAGATAAATGAACTTGGATTATAAAAATATTCTTTGGTTTTTAGGACTTATATTTATTCAAATATTTTTTATTGATGCTTTAGACTTTGGAAAGTTATCTTCTTTTTTTTCACCTGTAATTATTTCTTTTTTTGTTTTAAAACAGAGGCTAAATACCTCTATGTTCCAACTTTTAATTACTGCATTTTTTCTTGGAATAATAATCGATATTTTTAGAAATTCACTAGGGCTTAATACGGCTATTATTTTATTAGTAGCTTATTTAAAACCTACATTTTTGTATTTTATTTCTTCAAATGAAGATTTTGAAAAAGAATTAGAACTTAACATGTTCAATATTGGAATCGTTAGATTTTTATTGTTTTTCGGAGTTTCTATATTCTTCTATCATCAATTATTTTTTCTTTTAGAGCAATTTTCATTTCAAAACTTTTTCTCTTTATTTCTAAAATCCTTAATAAACACCATCGTTGCTTTACTATTTCTAATATTTCTACAATACATTTTTATTTATAAAAAATAATGGATCCTTTTAAAAATAGAAGGTGGGTGATTATTTTAATTATAATTTCTGTAGGAATTATTTTTTCATTCAGACTATTGTACATACAAATAATTAATAACGAATGGTCAGAAAGAGCTGAAAAGATTAGTTTATCATCTGAAAACCTCCAACCACCAAGAGGATTTATTTATGATAGAAATAATAATTTATTAGTTGGCGCGGCAACACTTTACGATTTATATATATTACCAATTGCAATCCGTAAAAAAGATACTAACCTAATTTGCGATTTATTTAAATTCAGTAAAGCTGAGTTTGAAGAAATACTTTATGAAGCATCCAATGGATATAATGTTCCCTATAAAGCATCTGTTTTTATTTCCTCAATTACCCAATTAGAACACGCGAAAATTTCTCCTTTTATAGGTCAGATACCTGCAATTTTTGCAAAATCTAAGGTAGACAGAGGCTACCCCTTACCAATTGCTTCTCATTTATTAGGATACATAAGAAGAATTGACGAAAAACAGTATGAATTTTCTAGAAAATCTGGAGATTTTTTTTATTCTAAAAATGATTTTATAGGAATTACAGGTCTTGAAAGTCAATATGAAAAACACCTAAGAGGCAAAAGGGGAAGTATCAACTATCTAAAAGATTTTGCTGGTAATAAGATAGAAACCATTGATAAAACACCTGCTAAGGCAGGTAATAGTCTTTATGTAACAATAGATACTGAACTTCAAATTTTAGGAGAAATTTTAATGAGTAACAAAATTGGATCAATTGTTGCCATAGAACCTTCGACAGGTGAAATATTAGCCATGGTGTCTGCTCCTAGTTACAATCCCACTTTATTAACCGGAAAATTTTTTTCGAATGAATTTAAAATTCTTAAAGAAAATGATTCTTTAAAACCATTAATTAATAGACCAGTTTATAATGATAAATATAGACCTGGTTCCATTTTCAAGCTTGTACAGGCTTTGATTGCTTTAGATGAAAAAGTAATTACCCCTAAAACAGGATTTTCCTGTAATAAAAGTATAATAGGCTGTCATAACCATGAAAGTCCCAGCTCTCTTCTAAAAGCAATAAAGCATAGTTGTAATCCTTATTTTTTTCAGGTATATAAACGTATTATTATGAAAAATAGCAAGGGTAATATTTTTCAAGCTAGTAGGGACGGTCTTCAAAACTGGGAAAATAAAGTAAAATTATTTGGCTTTGGTAGTCCTTTAGGAATTGACTTACCTGAAGAAAAAAGCGGATTTATACCTAATGTTAAATTTTATGATCAATGGTATGGGGAAAAACGTTGGGCTTTTAGTACTATTTACTCAAACAGCATCGGTGAGGGAGAAATTGGAGTATCTCCTATACAAATGGCAAATTTAGCGGCTATTATAGCTAATAAAGGATTTTATTATACCCCACACCTAATTAAAAAGATAGAGGATAAAGAATTAAAGAAAAAATTTCAGACAAAACATTTCACTAATATTTCAGAAGATAATTTTAACATTATTATTAACGCGATGAATGAAGTGGTTAATAATGGAACCGGTAGAAATGCTAGAATTGACAGTATTGAAGTTTGCGGTAAAACTGGCACTGTGGAGAATAAAAATTTTAACGATCATTCCGTTTTTATATCTTTTGCTCCTAGGAATGAACCTAAAATAGCTATAGCAGTTTATGTTGAATATGGAACATGGGGAAGTAAATGGGCTGCTCCAATTGCTGGGTTAATGATGGAAAAATATATCAAGGGGAGGCTTTCAGAAAAATCAACAAATAAAGTGAGAAGAATTCAAGAAGCAATAATTTTAGATAAAAATACAAAATTCTAAATGAAAAATAGAAATTCATCAATTTGGAAAAATA
>TARA_Y200000002_G_scaffold95517_1_pt1 | contig 20102 bp, 19 predicted proteins | sample TARA_Y200000002 | Tara Oceans TARA_Y200000002 (sample SAMEA2619388) | marine metagenome | biome: marine biome (ENVO:00000447); feature: surface water layer (ENVO:00002042); material: "saline water (ENVO:00002010), including plankton (ENVO:xxxxxxxx)" | depth 5 m | reverse complement strand
AGCTATTTTTGATAATGGAGCAGGCTTTATTTTCCAAGAGTATTTGGCGCCTTTGCCCCTAATAATTACTGGCATAACACCATTCAGGCCTTGAATTGCGTACTTAACAGCATGAATTCCAACTGCTTCAGCATGAAGAAGATCAGTTTTTGATGAAATATGTCTTGCACTTCTTTGAAGATAGTCCGAAACAGCCCAATGATTTTTTAGTTGTAATTTTTTAGTAATTAATGATGCTAAATATGGAGCTACGCCTCCAAGCTGAGTATGACCAAAAGCATCTTTTGTATCTGATTCAGCCAGAAACTTTCCTTTTGAATTTTTTACACCTTCAGATGCTACTATTACGCAGTATCCATTTTCTTTCACAACAGCTTTTATTTTCTTTAAAAATCTTTGTTGATTAAATCTCACCTCTGGAAAAAGAATAATATGTGGTGCATTATTTTTTGATGTTCTAGCTAAAGTAGAAGATGCGGCCATCCATCCAGCATGTCGCCCCATGACCTCAAGAATAAAAACCTTTGTTGAGGTTTCTGACATTGATTCAACATCAAGAGAGGCTTCTAAAGTTGACGTTGCAATGTATTTAGCTGCTGAACCAAAACCTGGACAGCAATCGGTTACTGCTAAATCATTATCAACAGTTTTTGGTATAGCAATGCATTTGATTGGATAGCTTAACGAATTACTAATTTGAGAAACCTTATAGGCTGTATCAGCAGAATCGTTGCCACCGTTGTAGAAAAAATAACCAATATTATGTGCCTTAAATACATCAACCAATCTTTCGTATTCTTTTTTGTTTTCATTAAAATCTTTAAGCTTTAATCTGCATGATCCAAATACTCCACCAGCTCTAGATTTTAAAGATTCAATTGCAGTAATGCTCTCTTTTGAAGTATCAATAAGCTCTTCTCTTAATGCACCAAGTATTCCATTTTTTCCTGCATAAACCTTCCCGATTTTATCTTTATGTTTTTTTGCTTCTAAGATTAATGCAGCAGCAGTAGCATTTATTACTGAGGTTACTCCTCCAGATTGGGCATAAAAAGCATTTTTTTTCATTATTTCCCCGCTTTATACTTTGAATAAAATTCAAGTATCGTATTATAACTAATATGAGAATACATATCCTAGGTGTTTGCGGAACCTTTATGGCTGGCTTAGCACAAATACTTAAGGAATCAGGACATGAAGTATCTGGATCGGATATTCAATATTATCCACCAATGTCAGATCACCTTAAAAAGTTAGGCATTAAAACTATTCATGGCTACCAAAAAGATCTTTTACCAGATGCCGATCTTTATGTAATAGGCAATGCATTATCTCGAGGAAATGAATCTGTTGAAGAAATATTAGATAAAAAACTTCCATTTGTTTCAGGCCCAGAAATGCTTGGAAAAGAACTTAAAAATAGAAATGTTTATGCTATATCTGGAACTCATGGAAAAACTACAACATCTTATATGCTTGCCCATATCTTAAAGGATCAAGGAAAAGATATTGGATTTTTAATTGGAGGTATTTCAAAAAACTTTGACTGCTCTGCTAAACTTGGAACAGACAAATCGTTTGTTATCGAAGCAGACGAATACGATTCTGCTTTTTTTGATAAACGCTCAAAATTTATTCATTATTCACCGTTAAATTTAGTTATAAATAATATTGAGTTTGATCATGCAGATATCTTTGAAGATGTTAATGCTATAAAAAAACAATTCCATCATTTAATTAAAATTATTCCAAGTAAAGGAAATGTTATTTACTTTAAGGATGATTTTTACAGTCATGAAGTTATCAAAAGTGGTATTTGGTGCAAAAAAACGATCATTAATTCTGACTCAATTAAAGCTAATTTTTCTTCAATGGAGCTTTTAGTAGTTGATGAAAAATTCTCACTTCAAGATCTACCATTGATAGGCGAACATAACTTTAGAAATTATATCTCAGCAATTCTTGCAGCTAGACTTGATGGAATTTCGATTAATGATGCAATCGAATCTTTAAAAACTTTTAAGGGAGTAATGCGAAGGTTAGAAGTAGTGGCCGAATTTCCAAATATTAAAATATATGATGACTTCGCACATCATCCAACTGCAATTAATTTTTCAACAGGAGCAATTAGAGCCAGATATCCTAACAAAAAAATATTAGGGATTGTGGAACTTGGCTCCAATACAATGTCATCAGGATATCACAAAGAAAATCTATTAGATTCATTCAAGTTTCTTGATGAAATACTTTTACTTGATCATGAGAAAGTCTATCAGCACAAGAGTGCTTATAATTCTCACGAATCTCTTATCTCAAAGCTTAAGGAAATAATTTTTGATTATGATATTATTTTGATAATGACTAACAAAGATAGTCAAAAATTTATTCAACCAATATTAAGCTACATTGAAAAAAAATAATCTACCCATTTTCCCTTTAGGAATTGTTGCTTTACCAGGAACAGTTCAAAACCTTCAGATTTTTGAACCAAGATATATAGACATGGTTAAAAAGTGTATGAAAAATAATCATGGATTTGTAATAACCTTTCAAAAAAAATTATCTGATAAAGATGATTATGAAATTTCAGAACAGGGAACCTATGTTGAAATAGTAGATTTTAATAATTTACCAAATGGCTTGCTTGTAATTAATGTAAAATCTTTAAATAAAGTATCTATTAAAAATATAGTTAAATTAGAAGATGGACTCAATATAGCTCAAACAAATCCGATAGTTGATCCTGAAGTAGATGATCAGGCCTTATTAGCTGAGTTTCCAGAAATTTCTAATATTCTCTCTCAACTTATTAGGCATCCCAGAGTGGCAGATTTACCTATAAATGTTGATTTTAATTCTGCAGACTCTGTTGCATACCACTTGGCAGGACTAATACCAATACCATGGACTCATAAGCAAAGTTTATTGGAAGCATTTGATGCATCACAAAGATTTTCTATTCTTTCAAAGTATATCGATGAGATATCATCAAATTAACAAATTTATATTTCAAGAGGATCTTTATTAGATTTCTTTCTTAGCCAATTTACTGTTTTTAAAATACTAGGGATAGCAATAAGTTTTCTTTCTAAACGATACTTTCCTGGATAATTGCTTAATATCAATCCAATAAATATTGTAAATAAACCTTGCCCAGGAAGAACTAACATAAGAACGCCACCAAAAATTAAGGTGTACCCAATTAAATTTTTAATAATAATAGATATTAACCACAAAAATCGATATGTTTTTTTAAATTCTGAGTCATCCCTATCAATAAAATAATTAGTTGGAATTTGGGCTGCAAGCCATTTAATGCTAATTAAACTAAAAATAAAAATAAAAAAAGAAATCGTCCCAAGCCAAAATATGTATATCTTATAAGTTAATAAAAAATTATTAGATATTTCAATAAAGTTTATTTCCAAAATTACTTACCCTTTTAATAATTATGATTTAGTATATCAATTACTATTATATTGATAATATTAACTTAATTTTGTCGAAGAAAAATCTCTCTCAAATTTGTAACTTAAGCCTAATTGAAAGCAAGGCCAAAGATACTCTTTCTATAAATGTCAAAGGCATATCTTCTTTTGCAGATGAGATAATAATAGTAACCGCAAATTCAAATAGGCATGCTGCTGCTGTATCTGAGAAGTTAGTAGAAAATCTTAAAAAAAATAATATCAATGTTATTGGTGTTGAAGGTGAGATTGAATCCGGATGGATACTTGTAGATTGTGGTGATGTTGTGGTTAATATAATGAAACAAGATCAAAGAGATTTTTATGATCTAGAAGGACTCTGGGGTGAGAGCAGTTTCTTAAAGAAACTTAACTAATGTTGATTAAGGTTATTACAATTGGAAATAAACCTAATCAATGGGAATCAAAAGGCATTGAATTCTATACTAAGCAATTACCAAAGAATCTAACTATTGAATTTGTAAATTTAAAAAGTCAACAAAATCCTAGTTACTCATTAAATGAAATACTTGAACGGGAATCAGACTTAATTCTTTCTAAGGTTTTAAAGGATGATTATGTTATTTCTTGGGACTCTGGAGGAGAAATTATAAATAGTAAAAATTTCAGCAGCTTTATTTTAGATTGCCAAAGATCAAAGCCCAAGATTGTTTTTGTAATTGGAGGCTCGTTTGGATTATCAGAAAAGGTTAAACAAAAATCAAATAAAGTCTTCTCTGCTTCAAAATTAACATTCCCACATAGAATATTTAGATTATTATTAGTGGAACAAATATATAGAGCCCATTCAATAATTAATAACATGCCTTATCACAAATGATTGATCTGAACCAAAGAACTCAAGAAAAAAAGAATTTCTCTAATAGATTAACTGTAGTTTATTTATTTTTTGGACTGTTATTTTCATTTTTTTTATTTCGAACATTTTCTCTTCAAGTTTCAAGCTATACGGACTATGAACTTGCTTCTTTAAAAAATAAGACAAGAGAAATACTCATCCAGCCAAGAAGGGGAATTATTTATGACAGAAATGGAAAGATCATAGTAAACAACAAACCTAGTTATAATTTAATACTAAATCCTTCAAAGATAAATAATATTGATGAGCATATTTCTAAGATACAAGTCTTAATAAATATATCTGAGGAAGATATTTTATTTGTAAAAGAAAATTTTAAAAGAAAAGCTAAGCTAAATAGAGAGCTCATCTTAAAGAAAAATCTTAGCGCGGAGGAAATTGCTAAGTTTGAAACCAGAAGATATAAGTTTCCAAACACTTTTATTGATGAAAGATATTCTAGAGAAAGTATTTATTCAGGATTATTTTCTCATTCAATTGGATATGTTGGTGGTTTAAGTGATGATAATTTAGAAGAGATACTTAACGAACAAAATCTTAGCCCTAAAGAAACCATCTTTAAATATTCAAACGGTTATTTGGAGGGAAAGACAGGGCTTGAAAAAGTTTATGATAAAAGACTGAGAGGGTATTTTGGTAAAAAGATCTATGAGGTGGATGCATCTGGAAAATTGCTAGATGAGTTAGAAGAGATTCCAGCTAGGGATGGAGAGGATTTATATACCTCTCTTGATTTAAATAGTCAGAAAGTCGCTTATGAAAAAATAGATGGTAGAAGGGGGGCAGTAGTTGCTGTAGAAATAGATACAGGTGCCATAGTCACTTACATTAGTTCGCCCTCATTTCCAATCAATAAAGTTACAAATGGAATGTCATCCAAAGAATTTAGTAAATTATTAAATGATAAAGATAAACCTTTTTTTGATAGAGCTGGTCAGGGAAGGTATTCACCAGCCTCAACTATTAAACCTGCAATTGGATTGTATGGAATAGAAAATAAGATAATTGATTGGGAATATACTATTGATGACCCAGGTTTTTTTATTCTGCCAGAGGATAACAGGGTTTATAGAGGTTGGAAAAAGGGTGGTCATGGGACAATTAATCTTATGAATGCAATCATTGAAAGTTCGAATACTTTCTTTTTTTCGTTGGCATATAACTCAGAAATAGAAAAATTAGTTGAACACTTATCTAATTTTGGTTTTGGAAAAAATATTTGCATGGACTGTTTTATTCCTGATAAAGGACTGTTGCCTGATCCAGAATGGAAAATGAATACACTTAATTTCGGATGGTTTAAAGGAGATACTGTTAACATGGGCGTTGGTCAGGGATACTTGAGTGCGACACCGATTCAGCTTGCCTATTATTCTGCATTTTTGGCAAAAAAAGGAAAACTAGATAGATTTTCTTTTATTCAAGATGCTAACTCACCAAAAAAAGATATTTTTATAAGTAATAATCTTAAAGATCAAGATTGGGATAATATTCATAATAGTATGATAGGAGTTATAGACAATCCAAAAGGAACAGCAGGAAGATTAAAAAATTTAAAAAGTTATAAAGTTGCAGCTAAATCTGGAACTGTTGAGCTTGTTAGTACTGAAACGAAAGAAGACTACAAGATAATCAGAAAAGTTGAAGGCCAAAGGGACCACGCAATAATTATTGCTTTTGCGCCTATGCCAAATCCAAAATATGCAATTAGCGTAGTCATTGAAAATGGAGAAAGTGGCGGATCTGTTGCAGGACCAGTCGCTATCGAGGTCTTAAATAGTTTGATAAATAGTGAATAGGTTTTTAAAAATATTTAAATCAAAGGTCTATTTTGATCAATATCTTTTTATATCTATAACTTTGTTATCGCTAATGGGATTATTATTTCTTTATAGCGCCTCTCAAGGAAATATCGAGACCATTATTAAACAATCTTTTTTTGTGATATTTGGATTAATTCTTATGTTTGCATTAAGTCAAATAGACCCAGATTTTTATAAAAACAATGCTTTATTTTTTTTAATACTCTCTATTTTATTAATACTATTAACTATTCTTTTTGGCAAAGAAGTAAATGGTGCAAAAAGATGGTTAGATTTAGGATTTTTTACATTGCAATCCTCAGAGATTGTCAAAATAGCATTACCTGTTTTTTTAGCAGCTTATTTATATGATAAACCACTTCCAATAAGCTTATTGAATACATCAATCAGCATGGTTATTATTTTTGTCATAGTTAATTTAGTTAGAATTCAGCCTGATTTAGGCACTAGTTTGGTTATACTGATAGCAGGGCTTTACATATTATTTTTAGCTGGTCTAAGTTGGAAATTTATCGGAGCATCTTTAAGTATTCTTATTTTATCCCTTCCTTTTATTTGGAATAATTTCTTAGAACCCTTCCAAAGACAAAGGATCATTACTTTATTAGATCCAACAGCAGATCCATATGGATCTGGATGGAATATCACTCAATCCAAAATTGCAATTGGTTCTGGAGGGATACAAGGTAAGGGATATGGATCTGGATCACAAGCCCATCTAGATTTTTTACCTGAAACCGAAACAGATTTTATTTTTTCAGTTATAGCAGAAGAATTTGGCTTTATTGGAGCCTGTATTTTGTTATGCATTTTCTTCTTTATTATGCTTAGATGTTTTTATTTAGCTATTAATGCCAGAGATAGATTTTGTAGATTAACAATTGGAGGACTTAGTCTGTTGTTTATTTCTACAATATTTATAAATTTATCAATGGTTGTTGGCATAATCCCAGTAGTGGGTATGCCTCTTCCATTTATAAGCAAAGGAGGATCATCTTTGTTATCATTTTATATAGCATTTGGTATTATAATTTCTATGGCTACACATAAAAAACTTATGCAAAAATGAAGAATTATCACTTTGTAACAAATCAGCTTCTACAACGTTATATTAATATGAAAAATAAAAAAAATATTTATTCAGTCTCTCGTAACATATCTTTATTCATGTTAGTGCTATTTAGTTTTGATATTCATGCTGACTATTCAAATCACATTAAAAGCAAAGATGTTATAAATGAGCTTGTAAATGATCATGGATTTAAAGAATCTTATGTTATTGAAGTATTAAAGAATGCTGAAAGAAGAGATGAAATGCTTAGATCAGTAGCAAAACCAGCCGAAAAGACAAAAACCTGGGATGACTATAAGGCTATCTTTATAAAGAAAAAAAGAATAAAAGATGGTAAGAAATTTTTAAATGAAAACATTGATACTTTAGAAAGAGCTGAACAAGATTTTGGTGTCCCTAAGGAAGTCATAACAGCTATCTTAGGAGTTGAAACAAATTTTGGAAGTAATAAAGGAAGCTATAGAGTAATAGATAGTCTAACCACATTAGGTTTTGATGATCCTAGGAGATCTAAATTTTTTAGGAGTGAGCTTATAGAATTTTTTCTTCTAACAAGAGAGAATAATTTAGATATTCTTAAAACTAAGGGCTCCTATGCTGGAGCTATGGGTTACGCACAATTCATATCATCAAGCTATCGTGCATATGCAATTGATTATGATGGAGATGGGTATGTAGATTTATTTAATTCTGTCGATGACGCCATTGGTAGTATTGCTAATTATCTAAAAGTTCATGGTTGGAAAAGAGAAGGAAGCATTGTAACTAAAACTGATCCAAACAATGTAAGAAAATTCTATAAACCTCATGAATCTTTAACACAATTCATTCCATTAACATTTGTCGAGAATGGAGAAGAATTTCATTTTATTGGAGATGACAATTTTCGCGCTATAGCTAAATATAATATTAGTGATGTTTATGCAATGTCAGTGTATTATTTATCAGAAGAGTTTAAAAAATGAAAAAAATATTATTATTAGCTTTGATATCATCTAATTTTATTTTAAGTCAGAGCTTTGTTCCAAATGCCCCTGAACTTAATTTAAAAAGCTATATATTGATTGATCCAAATACCAATACAGTAATAGCAGAATCTAACTCTGATGGACTCATTGAGCCTGCAAGTATGACAAAGGTGATGACTGCCTACGTAGTAGCAGACCAAATTAATAATAATCTTATTAGCTTAGATGATGAAGTTTTAATTAGTGAAAAAGCATGGAAGATGGGCGGCTCTAAAATGTTTATTGAAGTTGGTAAAAAAGTTACTGTTTTGGATCTCCTTAAAGGAATAATGATTCAATCTGGTAATGATGCTTCTGTAGCAATTGCAGAGTATGTTGGTGGAAGCGAAGATGGTTTTGTAGACCTTATGAACTCTTATGCAGGCGCAATAGGAATGCAAAGCACTTATTTTGTAAATTCTACTGGATTGCCTAACGAAGGCCATTTGACCTCTGCAAGTGATTTAGCTCTACTTACTTCTAAGTTTATAACTAACTTCCCTGATATTTATTTATTGTTTAAAGAGAAAGAATTTGAATATGGAGGGATATCTGGAAATAAATATAATAGAAATAAATTATTGTGGAGAGATGAAACTTCAGATGGAGTAAAAACCGGCCATACCTCATCTGCTGGATATTGTTTAATTGGTTCAGCAAAACGAGCAAATATGAGACTAATAACAGTAGTTGCTGGCAGTGATGATGCGAATAGTAGTTTTTCAGACACACAAAGATTGCTCGAATTCGGCTTTAGAAATTATGCGACTCAAAAATATTTCGAAGCTAATAAAAAATATACATCATCTAAAGTTTGGGGAGGCAAAATAGATACTATAAGCCTTGGCGTCTCTCAAGATATTTCAATAACTTTACCAAGAACGAGCTTTAAAGATCTCAAGGTTAACTATAATATTAAAAATAATATTCAAGCACCTATTTCAAAAGGACAAGAAATAGGAACTCTTGAGATTATTAGCAACGACAATATAGTTTTAACCTCTGAGCTCGTTGCCTTAGAGGAAGTAGAAGCAAAAGGTTTCTTTGGAAGATTATGGTCTAGATTTATTCTTTGGGTTATGGGTCTATTTGGAATTTCTTAAAATGGATAAAATCTTTGCTGTTTATAACAGCATATTTAGTTATCTTGACGAAATAAAAATATCACCCTTGAGCAGAGCTTATACTTTTTCTGATAGCGTCTATGAGGTAATACCTTTTTGTAACTCTAACTTGATAGCTTTTGAAAATCACATTAATAGATTAGAAAAAAGTTGTGATGCATTAAATTTATCCTTAGATATGGAAAAAACATCTAAAGAAATATGCGATTTAATTTCTAGAAGTAAGTTAATTAATGGCTATGTTTATTATCAAGTATCTAGGGGAGTTGATCTTATTCGATCCCATATTTTTGATGATTCACTTTCTGTTGAAACATTTGGATATGTGGTTGACCATGCCTTTAAGTCTCAAAAATTAAAAGTAATGATTTGTGAGGATATGAGATGGCAAAGATGCGATATTAAATCCACATCCTTGCTCGGAAATGTTTTAAGTATGAACGATGCAAATAGTCATGGCTGTGATGAAGTAATTATGCATAAAAATAATATCCTTACAGAGGGCGGTGCATCAAATGTTTTTTTTGCAAATGAAGACACGGTCTTCACCCCGGCTTTATCAAATAATATTTTACCTGGTATTACAAGAGAGTTACTTATAAATGAAATAAAAAATTTAGGTATAAAAGTTGAAGAGGGTGATTTTGATATAAATGAAATAAAAGACGCTAAATCTATTTGGCTTACAAGTTCTACAAAAGGACTGGCTCAGGTTATGGATATTTTAAATCTAGAAACTAATCTTATTGAGGATCACATTCTTTTTCAGAAATGTGAACAAATATTCGTTGAAAAGTTTTTAAGTGGTAGTTAAATCAATAATCATATTATCGATTTCTTGCCAGAACTGATCTTTTGTAATTCCTGCCAAACCCTTTGATGCCAAATCTAGCTCGTATACCTTTTTCTGAAGAGGCATCATTTTTTTAAGTGTATTTTTTTTTATAAAGTTCATGTAGGCTGGTATTTTATTTTTCCAGATTCCAGCTTTTTCAAGACTAGTATTTTTATTTTGATGACAACTAACTGAAGTAGTAATTATTTTTCCTATAATAAACACTAACAGTGGACCATAATGGTCATCATTCTTTTTTATAGATTTTGCAATTCTTAAAGCATAATCAGTATTCAATTCTATTATCTTATCTTCTAAGTGATATGGTAAAAATTCAGCATTATCTGATCCAATATCTTGATCATTTCTGTCTTCAGAATATGTTAGTTTTAGAATACTAATCTCGTTGTTCTGGGCAATTAGATTTCCAGAATATATGTCTGTAATTCTTTCAGTATATTCTTTTGCATTTTTTTCACTCATGAAATCTAACTGATTTTTCACCCAAATTTTTTCTTCAAAAGATTTTAGTTTTGTGCATTGGATAATCAATGCTAAGGCATTCATTTTTTTAACCCATTTTGTTTTTTGATTAATTTTTTCTAATCCGGACCTTATTACAATAACTATATTCTTCATTTTTTCTATATTTGAGATTTCAAATATATTTGTAATGTCTTTGGGAACTTTTCCACCATTATGAAATATTTCTATTATTGTTTTTGAGCCAAACAAAGAACCTCCAGCATTTTCAATTATTAGTTTTTCTATGTTCTTGAAATCTTTTTCAAAAATAGTTTTTCTCTCTGTAAATCCCTTTTCTGTATAAAATTGTTTGATCAGGTCTGAAGAATTATTTTTTAAAACAATTTCTGGACCGAATACAAAAAATATTTGAGGGGATTTATCAATATATTTTTTTAAAGAGCCTGCGTCACATATCAACTAGATTCACCTCTAAGATTATTTGATTAAACAAGTCCTCTAGAATTTCATTTTCAATAAAATCAATCATCTCTTGTTCAGCAAGAGGGTTCAATTCTACTGAACCAAATCTTTTCATGCTCATTAAAGTTTTATTCACAGTTTTATTATTATTGTTCATTGATAAGTTGATAGATGCCTTAATTTCACTTTCTAAGGATCTCAACGATTCGCCTGAATATATGTCATATTGCTTAGATATGTAATTACTAATAGAAATTTTAATATTCTCACTTTCTTGATTATCAATTTTTATTTTTAACGTTGAATTAACTTTAGTTTGAAGTGATTTAGGGATACCAGAATCAAAAGTTACTAAATAGCTATTATCATTAATTTTTATTTTTTGATATTCATTTAATGCACAGCCTTGAATGCACATTAATGCCATTAAAAGAACAATAAAGTTTATTTTTTGTATCATTTGATAATTAGTATATTAGAAATTAAGAATAAGAGCTTAGATTACGAAATTAATAAGTTTATCTTTAACGTATATAGTTTTCTTAATCTCTGAACTGTTTATAAAATTTTTCACGTTTTCAACATTTATCGCAATATTTTTAACCTCTTCTTGCTCAGCGCTTTTATGTATCTTAACCCTACCTCTTACCTTTCCATTAACCTGAATGATTAACTCAAATTCCTCTACCTCCAATAAACTTTCATTTACCTTTGGCCATGAAGCTTCGATATCAGAATCTTCTTCGTAAAACTCTTTCCATAAATGTTCACATATATGGGGCGCAATTGGAAATAGCATCTGTAATATAAATAATATAGCTTCATCAAGGCAATACTTTTTTGATTTAGAAGCCTCAGCATCTTTAAAGTCTTCAGGTATAAAATTAAGTAGTTCCATAATTGCAGCAATTGCAGTATTAAAAGAAAACCTTACTTCATAATCATTCTCTACTTTTTTTAATGTTGCATGAGACTTTCTTCTTACAGCAAGTTCATCTTCGGAGAACTTAAATTGATCATCGAGGTTATTATATTTTCTTTTATTTACTAAATTCCATACTTTCTTTAAGAATCTAGCAGATCCCTCTACTGATGATTCGCTCCATTCAAGACTTTGTTCTGGAGGAGAGGTGAACATCATATATAGCCTTACTGTATCAGCTCCATATTTTTCAATATATGATTGAGGATCAACTGTATTTCCTTTTGATTTTGACATCTTGGCGCCATCTTTTAGAACCATTCCTTGAGTCAATAATCTCTTGAATGGTTCATCGCCCTCAACCAAACCAATGTCTCTTAATGCTTTATGAAAGAATCTTGAATATAAAAGATGTAAGATAGCATGTTCGATTCCACCAATATAAAGATCTACTGGGAGCCAGTATCTAGTATTTTCATCAAATATTTCTGTATTGTTGTTAGATGATGTGAATCTTGCATAGTACCATGATGAGTCCATAAAGGTATCAAAAGTATCACCCTCTCTTTTTAGATTCTCACTGATTTCTATGAAGTCTTTATTTTGACTTAATGGGATTGGGAGTGAGTCTTCTTTTAATTTTGGAAGTTCAACCGGCATGTCAATCTCATCTATAACTTTTGGGACATTATCTTTATATGTTACGGGAATCGGACATCCCCAATATCTTTGCCTACTTACTCCCCAATCTCTTAATCTAAACTGTATTAGCTCCTCACCTAATTTTAATCTTATAAGTTCATTTATAATTTTTTTTGAAGCAATATCAGATGATATTCCATTAAAATTTTCTGAATTTATAAGCACTCCTTTTTCTACAATTGGAAGTTCATTATTATCTGTTTCAATAACCTGTTTAATATCTAATTTATATTTTGTTGCAAATTCATGATCTCTAGCGTCATGAGCTGGTACTCCCATAACAACACCAGTTCCATAATCTAGTAAAACAAAATTTCCAATCCATATAGGAATTTTGTCACCTGTCAGGGGGTGTATAACATTTATATTTGTATTTATTCCAAATTTATCTGCTTTGGCAATATCTGCTTCGGCGGCCTTTATTTCTTTACATTTTTCTAAGAAATCAAAAATTTCTTTATTATTTTCTGCTAATTTGATTGCGAGACTATGATTTGGAGAAATAGCTAAGAATGAAACCCCAAATATAGTATCAGGTCTAGTAGAAAAAGTTGTTAAAAAATCTTTAGAGCCATCAAGCCTATATTTAATTTCTGCCCCATAAGATTTACCAATCCAATTTTTTTGCATTGTTTTAACATTTTCTGGCCAATCAAGCGTTTCTAGTGAATCAAGAAGCTCTTCAGCATATTTGGTGATTTTAATAAACCATTGATCTATCTCTTTGATTTCTACTTGGGCACCAGATCTCCATCCTTTTCCATCAATAACCTGCTCATTTGCTAAAACTGTTTCGTCAACAGGATCCCAGTTAACCATGGATTTTTTTCGATATACTAAACCGGCATCAAAGAATTTTTTAAATATAACTTGTTCCCATTTATAATAATCTGGATCACATGTCCTTAGTTCTCTTGACCAGTCATAACTCAATCCAAGAGATTTAAGTTGAACTTTCATATTTTCTATATTTTGGCTTGTCCAATCTTTTGGATTAACTTTATTAGCAATAGCTGCATTTTCTGCTGGTAGCCCAAATGCGTCCCACCCCATAGGCTGAAATACATTAAAATTTTTCATTCTTTTATATCGAGAAATCACATCCCCAATGGTGTAGTTTCTAACATGTCCCATATGAAGTTTTCCAGACGGATATGGAAACATTGATAAACAATAATATTTTTCTCTATCGTCTATCCTGGTGACATATTTATTTTGCTTATCCCAGCTTTCTTGAATATTTTTTTCAATTAATTGGGGTTTATAATTTGAACTCATTATTATTACTTTTCGATTTGGCTAAATTTTGCCTTTACCTAATCTGTTTTATCTGGAGAACTATTATCTTTATCAACTTTGATATCATCAGATTGCTTAGAAATTCTTACAGATTCATCTCCTTGACTTACTTCAATTTCTTTTAGATTTGACTCTTCTAACATTTCGATTAGCGTTTTAATTTTTCTTATATCCATAATTTTACCTATTTATATTTAATGCTTCATTTAAAGCAAGTTCGTAGCCTTTAACTCCATGACCACTAAAAACCTTTTCGGCTATATCACTAAAATATGATTTTTTTCTAAAATCTTCTCTCGATTCAACATCAGATATATGAACTTCAAAAAAAGGAATCTTCACTGCTAACAAGGAATCTCTTAAAGCTACACTTGTATGAGTATATGCAGCAGGATTAAAAATAATTGCATCGATATCCTTATTTAATGAACTTTGTATTACATCTATAAGTTCATGCTCTGCGTTGCTCTGATAGAAATATAATTTACAATTATTTTTTTCAGCAATTATATTAAGTCTGTTTTCAATGTCTTTAAGTGAATCGGATCCATAAATATCTTCTTCTCTTAAGCCAAGCAAATTTAGGTTGGGACCATTTAAAACTAATATATTCATTTCATAGATTTTAACAGATTTTAAATATAATTATAAGAATTTAGTAGATATTAAAGCTCTGAACAGGATAACAAAAACCTTTTTCTGAGCATCCTTGATAGTATATTTTTGTTCCTTTTTTTTCAGGCATGTATTTAAAAGAGATTTTATATGAATTTTTGATTATTTTTGTTTTTCCAAAAAACTCATCCTCATGATCCAAAATATTTCCTTCAAGCTTCTTAAAGCCAATTTCATTATCATTGTGCTTTACAGATATTGAACTTTGATACAAGTAGCAATCTTCTTTGATATTCCATATAGCAATAATGTTTCCATCTTTTTTAAGGAAGCTCAGATCAAAAGCCTCTTCTGCTGAAAGAATTCCATTATTTTCTTCTAGAAATAAGACGCTTTTTTCAGCTAGTATTCCAAAGCTAGTTACAATTGTAATAATTATTAATAATACTTGTTTCATTAATATGTAGGATAAACTTCACCAAATGTAAAGTGAAGTGATACTTTTGATTATAATTGTTTGAATATGATTAGAAATTTTTTAATAAATCTTTTTTTCTTAATGCCCTTATGGCTATTAAATCTAATATCTTTTTTAAATAAAGATGTGAAAAGAAAATTTATTTTTGATACTCAGTCCAAATTTTTCTTATCACTTATACCTAAATTTGATATCCATGAGATTTCTGATGAAGAGCTTCCAAAAATAAGAGAACTCATAGAGACAAAAAGAAAAAACTTAAATTTATCAAAAAAAACAAAAAAAGTTGTAAAAAGAAAAGATCATCAGATTGGAGAAAGTAAAGACATTCTTATTAGAGAATATATTCCTTATAAAACTGATAATGATAATGTAATACTATTTTTTCATGGTGGTGGATATGTATTAAATTCTGTAGAAACCCATGATCCTACTGTTGCATATTTTTCAGAAAAGCTTAGAACAAAAATTTATTCTTTAAATTATTCTTTATCACCAGAATATAAATTTCCTTATGCATTAAATGAGGGAATGAAAGCAATAGACTGGCTTGAAAGCTGTGGAATAAATATTAAAAATATAAGTTTATGCGGTGATAGTGCTGGAGCTCACCTAGCAGCTTCAATAACCCATCATTTAGCAAATGAAAATAAAGAAAATGTTCATAGTCAATTCTTGATATATCCTATGTGTGATCCAAGTTGTGATTATGAATCACATGAATTATTTAAAGAGGATTATTTGCTAACAAAAAAAGCAATGCATTGGTTTTGGAAAAAATTTCAATCTAACAAAAAAGATGAATTAATGAACACCTTCAATTTATTGCTACACAAAAAATCAGTAAAATTACCAGAAACAATTATAGTTACAGCTGGTTTTGATCCTTTATCTGATGAAGCTGAAAATTATGCTTTTTTACTTTATGAAAGTGGTACTTCTGTGAAACAATTACATTACCCATCATTGTTTCATGGTTTTGCATCAATGACTCGGTTGAAAGCTGCAAAAAAAGCAGTAAATGATTTTTTATCAGAATATAAAAAAATACTATGAAAAATATTGTTGAAGTGCGAAATTTAAGCATCAATTTCAAAGTTAGGGATGGCTTTTTTAGAGCTGTAGATGATATTAGTTTTGATATTAAAACTAATAAAACTTTAGCACTGGTAGGAGAATCAGGTTCTGGTAAATCAGTCACAGCAATGTCGATCATGCAACTTTTGCCAATTCCACAAGCAACATACTCGAAACATTCATCTATCAAATTTAACGAAAAACAAATTATTAATGCCTCAAAGAATGAACTTCTATCAATAAGAGGCAATATAATTTCAATGGTTTTTCAGGAACCAATGACTTCGCTGAATCCATATCATAGGGTTGGCGATCAAATAACTGAATCAGTTCTTTTACATACAAATTCTTCAAAAAAAGAAGCTAAAGATGAAGCAATCGAGCTAATGAAATTGGTTGAAATTGATGATGTAATAAGAAGATTTAATTCATATCCTCATGAGTTATCAGGAGGCCAAAGACAAAGAATAATGATAGCAATGGCTTTGGTAAATAAACCAAAACTATTAATCGCAGATGAACCTACAACAGCATTAGATGTAACTATACAAGCCCAAATACTTGATCTTATGTCAAAATTAAAAAAAGATTTAGGAATGTCTATTTTATTTATTACACATGATTTAGGTTTGGTTAAAGAGTTTTCAGATCAGGTTTGCGTAATGCAAAATGGGAAGATAGTTGAGGCTGGAAATACTGAAAATGTTTTTGAAAACCCTCAACATACCTATACTCAAAAATTATTAAGCGCCGAGCCTCAGCCAAAATTAGATATCAATAATAATGAGGATCCGCTCATTGAGATAAATAATCTAAATGTTTATTACGATATGCCAAGTTTTAATTTTTTAAAGAAAAATAGGTTCCACGCTGTAAAAGATACCTCTTTAAAGATATATAAGAATACAACTATAGGTCTAGTAGGTGAATCAGGATCTGGCAAGTCAACATTAGGGAAAGCAATAGCAAATCTTACTAATTTCGAAGGAGAAATTAGTTTTAATGGAAAACAAATTAAAGACTCATCAAAAGAAATTAAAAAACATATACAAATAGTTTTTCAAGATCCTTATGGTTCATTATCACCAAGAATGACAGTTGGAGAAATTGTTGGAGAGGGTTTAGGAGTGCATTTTAAATTATCAAAAACGGAAACACAGAAAAGGATCGATAAAGTTCTTACAGATGTTGGTATTGATCTTAATGCAAAAAATAAATACCCGCATGAATTTTCTGGTGGACAAAGACAAAGAATTGCAATAGCCAGATCATTAATAATGAATCCTGCTTTTATGATTTTAGATGAACCAACTTCGGCACTTGATCGATCAATACAGATACAGGTAATAAACTTATTAAAAGATATTCAGGATGAATATAAATTAACCTATCTCTTTATCAGCCATGATTTAAAAGTTATTAGGTCTATGTCAGATTATATTTTTGTTATGAAAGATGGGAAAATAGTAGAATCTGGTCTTTCAAATGAGGTTTTTGATTACCCAAAAGAAAAATATACTAAAAAATTACTTTCAGCTGCGTTAAGATACGCATCCGATTGAAAAAATGTTTTAAGAAATGAGTTCAAGAAAATACTCCAAAGATCTAATTGATGGACCAAATCAAGCTGCATCTCGTTCCATGCTTCGAGGTGTTGGCTTTACAACAGAAGATTTCTCAAAGCCTCTTGTAGGTGTTGCTTCAACGGGCGCTAAAGTAACTCCGTGCAATATGCATTTAAATAAACTTTCAGAAGTTGTTGAAGATTCAGTTAATTCCTCTGGCGGAAAAGGAGTTTTATTTAATACTATTACTGTCTCAGATGGTATTTCAATGGGCACACAAGGCATGAAGTATTCACTAGTCTCTAGAGAAGTTATTGCAGACTCAATTGAAACTGTCGTTGGTTGTCTTGGTTATGATGGACTAATCACTATAGGCGGTTGTGATAAAAATATGCCTGGTTGCCTCATAGGGATGGCAAGGCTAAATAGACCCTCAATATTTATATATGGAGGATCTATTAAACCAAGTAAAGAGAATACTGACTATGTTACTGTTTCAGAAAAGGTCGGAGAATTTTCAAAAGGAACTATTGATGAAGAAGAATTAATTCATTTTGAAGAAATATCTGTTGAGGGTCCAGGCTCATGTGGAGGCATGTATACTGCGAATACTATGGCTTCTGCAATTGAGGCATTAGGCATGAGCCTCCCAGGAAGTAGCAGTCAAGATGCTGTTTCATCATCTAAGAATCAAGATTGTATTGATGCAGGAACTGCAATAATGCATTTATTAGAAAAAGATATAAAACCATCTGACATCATGACTAAAGAAGCTTTTGAAAATGCAATTACAATAGTTATTGCTTTAGGCGGCTCAACAAATGCAGTTCTTCATTTATTGGCTATGGCGCACTCTATTGGAGTCAAGCTTTCTTTGGATGATTTCACTGAGATTGGAAAAAGAACACCTGTTTTAGCTGATCTCAAACCTTTTGGAAGTCATTATATGTCTGAGCTTAATGCGTCGGGAGGAATTCAACCTTTAATGAAAACTTTACTAGAAAAAGAGTTACTTAATGGTGATTGCATAACGGTAACGGGCAACACTTTAAGAGAAAATCTGGTAGATATTCCCTCCTATCCAAATAATGAAATTATAAAAGATTTTGAGAACCCTATTAAGAAAGACAGTCATCTAAGAATCCTATATGGCAATCTAGCAAAAGATGGTGCAGTTGCAAAAATTACTGGAAAAGAGGGAGTTTCTTTTGAAGGTAAAGCTAAGGTTTTCAATTCTGAAGAAGAAGGCGTGGATGCAATACTAAACAATCAAATCAATGAAGGTGATGTTGTAGTAATAAGATATGAGGGACCAAAAGGCGGCCCTGGTATGAGAGAAATGCTGAAACCAACTTCTGCAATTATGGGACTTGGACTAGGTGATAAGGTTGCTTTCATTACTGATGGTAGATTTTCTGGAGGAACCCATGGATTTGTAGTTGGACATATTTCTCCTGAAGCTGCAGATGGTGGCCTTATTGCATTAATTGAAAATGGAGACAGCATATTAATTGATGCAAATATCAACCAACTAACTTTAAAAGTTGATGAAGGTGAAATAGAAAAAAGAAAATCAAATTGGAGTAATCCTACAAAGATTCCTGAAAAAGGAGTTTTATCTAAGTATGCAAAAAGTGTGCAATCAGCAAGCTTAGGAGCAATTACTGATTAAAATGTTTATTGATAGAAAATTTCCCAATACAAGACTAAGAAGGTTGAGAAGAAATAGTAGTTTAATAGATCTGGTATCTGAAACAAATTTAAGCTCAAATGATTTAATTCAACCTATCTTTATTAAAGAGAATTTTGATGGTTCAGAAGCAATTGATTCAATGCCTAACATTTTTAGACATGGAATTGATAATGCTATAAAAGAAATTGAAGATATTAAAAATTCAGGAATAAACTCAATAGCAGTTTTCCCTGTAATAGATTCGATAAATAAAGATAGCAAAGGCAGCCAAGCTGTGAATAGTAATAATTTCATTTCAAATTCTATTAAGACAATCAAGAAACAATTCCCTGATATTGTTCTCATAGCAGATGTTGCACTTGATCCATATACTGATCATGGCCACGATGGAGTTGTCATTAATGATGAGGTTGATAATGATGAGACTATTAAAATATTAATAGATCAATCTTTGATTTTGGCTGGCGCAGGTGCGGATATTATCGCCCCATCTGACATGATGGATGGAAGGATTGGTTTGATAAGAAAAGCTCTTGAAGACAATGATCATAAAGATACAATTTTGTTATCCTATGCTGCTAAATACAATTCTAAA
>TARA_Y200000002_G_scaffold102476_1_pt1 | contig 20110 bp, 16 predicted proteins | sample TARA_Y200000002 | Tara Oceans TARA_Y200000002 (sample SAMEA2619388) | marine metagenome | biome: marine biome (ENVO:00000447); feature: surface water layer (ENVO:00002042); material: "saline water (ENVO:00002010), including plankton (ENVO:xxxxxxxx)" | depth 5 m | reverse complement strand
TGAGGTAGTTGCATATGATCAGCTAAATAAGAGCGTACACCATTAGTACCAAGAGTTTGTAAAGCATCTTGTGAAAAATCCAACACTCGTTTAGAATGAGATGAATATGGGCCACTATCATACATTTTATTGCCGTATTGATCTACCCTTAATAATGGTTGTCCATTTTCATCTAACCCTAATTCTTCTGCTACTGGATCTAATGCTAAATTAATAGGTTTAATTTTAGGCACAGTTGCAGGCACATTATTTACATCATATATATTTACATCAAATTCTCCAATTAAAGGATTTTCTGCTTTACCATTAAGTAAAACTCTACCATCTTTATCAAAGTTTAATTTTACTGTACCTTTATTAAGCCCTTGCAAAACACCCTCATCATATTGGTCCATACCATAAGAGAGTGTCCCGTTTTTTAGATTTTCATTATAATTATTCATTGCGTCTTGGGCGGCTTGAGAAAAAGCTCCAAGTTCATTTACACTTCTTTCAATAACAGCCATATTAGCTGAATATTTATAATTATCTATTTCTCCTTTTTTCTTTTTATTAGTAAGATCACTTGCGTTTTCTACTAATTTTCTGGCAAGCGCTTGCAGTTCTACTTGAAATACGCCTTGTGGATTAGGAGATTCTTGGTTTACTTTATCTTCAGATTTTATACCATATTTTCTATGATACTCTTTTATACGAAAATCTTTAATAGCTTGCTGCTCAGCGTTTAAGTTAGCATGTACTTCTTTTGGATTATAATCTTTCATACTTTAGTTTAATTAACCTGATACGGGTACTTGGGTTTGTGGAACATATGATGATTGATTAGCGCTTTTGCTTTCATACCATTTCTTCTGATAACTACCATCATCTTTCATACCAGACATTTTTGCTTGATCTATAACGGCCTGGTTTTCACCAGCTTTTCTATCAGCTTCATTTAAATGATTGCTTGAAATTTCAGCAATATTCATTAATGCATCGTATCGGTTAGATTCTGCTTGTGTTTGTCCTTGAGCTTTTCCAAGGTTAAATTGATTTTGCATTGATGCATTTTGAGCAACAGCATTATTTATAGCATTAGCTTGTTGAGCAAAAGCATTGTTAGCAGCGTTAGCATTAAACTGGTTCATTTGATTTTCAGCCCCAAATCTAGATAATGCAAATTGATTTTTTGACTGAGCATTAAATTGAGCCGCTTGGTTTTTAGCTTGTGCAGTAAATTGAGCAGCTTGATTTTGAGCTTGCGTATTGAATTGTTGCTGTCCTAAATCAAATTGAGATGCTAAATTACCCTGTGCCAATAAATCTCTTTGTAAAGCTTGCTCGCCTTGGGCCCTCATCATTTCATTTTGTTTAACTTGTCTATCAATATCAGCAGCTATACCTGCTTTTGATTTTGCTGCTTGTGAAGCTAAAGCTGTAGCACCACCGCCACCCCCCATCATCATCATCATATCTTGACTAGCGGCTAATGAATCATCAGCTTCTCTAGCGGCCATTTCTGCACCTGCAGTTGATACTTGCAAATTATTAAAAACATTACTTAATCCTGTATCTGCCCCTCGTGCTAGCCCTGCTACATTAGTACCTTGCGCAGTATATCCTTGAGCAGCCATTTGAGAAGCATCTCCTAATGTTCCCATTTGTGCTTGCTGTGTTTGTGCTAATTGCATTTGTGTAGGATCAATAGCGGAAAAATCTAATCCTGCGTAATAATCAGTTACATTAAAATCGCGAAGCTTAGCCATATCTGCGTCATACATTTCTTGTGCTGCCGATTGACTTGCTGCTAATCCTGCTTGATCTTCCAAAGCCATTTTCCCAGCAGCTCTATTGTGTTTTTTCTTTTCTCCCATTTATAATTTTTTTATGAGTTCATAAGATGGTATTTCAAATTTACTATAACCTGAATTTAAATAATAATCAAGCATATATTTTTCTTGAGCCCACGTAAATACATATTTATAACCTAAATCTTTACTAAAATCTGTTATAAAATCAACTAAAAGTTGAATTGCTTCTTTTCTATCAGTATCCCTATATTCGGGATCCGATATAGCAGCGGTAGGTAAAGTACAATTACCGTTTCCTAAATATAGCCAAATAGCTGCGATAGGATGATTGTCTTTACATACCATAAAGCCACCTAAGCCTTCTCTTTTCTTATCATACTCTCCTACTTGAAAAGCCCCAGGCATTATATCCCTAAAATTTGAACCTTCTATCCAAGGTTGTTGATTATAGGAATCCCACCATTTTGGCAAGAATTCCCAATCGGATTCTAGTAATTTTCTTACTCTTAACATAAAATAAAATTTAATTAATTAATATAATCATGAAGAAGAATTAACTGCTAAAGTAGATAAAGCAAATAATTCTTTTTTTGTAGCTGCATTAGCAGCTGGTAAAGTTAATCGTATTCTAGCATAGGCACCTTTTATTCCAGCAACAATTTTATTTCCATTTGCCTGAATAGCGCCATTTACTACAATATAATCTGGTTCCGAAGAAGCGAGTGGTGCAAAAAATTTTCCCTCCTTTTTTTGAAAAGGAAAATCAACGACTGTTGCCATATTATGCTTGTTGTATAGTTATTGTTTTATTAGCTAATGGAGGGTCGATTCTACTATTAGAACATCCTACAGTTAAAGTTGCTGTTCTAGCTGCTCCTGTATTATTATCTGCTACACTTACTGTAAACTGTCCTAAAGCATCAATATTAATAGCTCCCGGAGCACCATTTAATTGGACCCATGTATCTGAACTTTGAACCGCAATACCTACATTAGATTTTTCTGCTGCATCATCCCCAACAATTTGATCGGGAGCAGACGTGCTTATAAAAGTTAAAGTAGCATAAGTTCCTAAGGCAGCTGTTGCCTCATTATTAGTAGCTGGATTTAAAGTAGTTGTTGCGGTTGTATTGGTACTAATAGCAGGTAATACAATTGTACTTGTTAAAATCCCACCTTGATTAGATGTTTCGCTACTAATTGAAGCGCCAGCAACGCTAGAAGTTACAGCATAAGTACCATTTCCAGCAGGATCATTTGTTGTTAACAATATTTTACTATCATCAGTAACAGTCCAAACAATTGTTGCAGTTCTATTTGTAGCAGAATCATAAGGATAAGTATCATAAGCTACCCCTACATTTGTTCCTACAGGTGTAGTTAAAAGACCCCCAGTACCAGCAGCAAGAGCCGCCCATGTTAAAGTTGGCTTAACAGTAGCTGCTCCAGTAGCTGTAATAGTTCCAGTAGTAGCCGTGGCAGGAACATTACAAGTAATGCTATAAGTTAAATTTTCATTTGTTCTACTAGAAGACGGCGTTCCTATAGGACTTGTACTTGATGGCATTCCGCTTGTGTTTATAGTAATATCTGCTCCTTCTATATAGTATCCGTTATTTGCAGCCGTTGCAAATGTAATAGTATTGGCACCTTGAGAAGTAAAAGTATTAACAGCGGGTGTTAATGATGAATTAGAAATTACATCAAAAATATTTACCGTTAGTAATGCTACTGTAAACGCTAAAGATGCACCAGTTCCCGTTATATCTATCACCTGAGTAGTGTTGGCGGTCCCTATTGTATGAGTTACATAAAACACTAATTGATTTCCATTAGTAACTTGTGTTGGATTAGTAATATTTAAACCGCTACCAGCACTAGGTGTTAATACAATTTGTGTTCCTGGAGGATCTACAAATTTATAAGAAGAACTTATAGGCTCAACAAAAATTACCCATGCAGCAGTTTCCCCTGTTTTGCCCATAAAAGTGTTTGATCCTGCAAATGTAGAGTTAGGTGCCGTTCCTTGTAATTGTAATGTAGTATTATAAACAGTAGCTGTGGTAGGCGTAGTACCCATACTACCTAAATCAGTTTGTACAAAAGATAAATCCCAACCCTCTGTACCTTCGTAATTTAAAGTATTAAATTGTTTTACTACTGAGGGGCCTTCGTTAAATACAGGAGTTACATGAGAATCCATAACATCCCCTCCATAAAATTTATTATGATCTACATCTTCACTATGATGTTGCCACAACTTACCTTCCTTAAAACTATAGAATATATTGTTTAATGAAACTGCACTTTCTGGTAAAAAAGAACAAAAACTTGACCAGCCTTGCGCCCTATTATCAAAAGTCAATGTTACATACCCTGATGAGGCTGTATCTACATTAGTGTCCGGATTTCCATCATAACCTTGCCCTATAATAGACAGAACATAAAGTCTACTATATTCATCAAATGAGCCAATTATTTTAGTTGCTGTTTTTAAAGCATCTCTAAAAAAATCTGACATACCAATTCCTGAAATTTCTTGTATTTGGCCACCTGCTAAAGCTAGCACAACCCCTCTATTTCTATCTACAAAATATCTTACAAACCCATAAGATGCAAAAGATAAAGGATCAGATGCAATTCCAAACTGCCCAGTATAAGGGGCAATAGTACCTAAAAATTGACTATTACTTGTAACAGGTACTGCACCACCTTCTGCAGAGTAAATAAAGTCTTTATCAATTGGAGATCTCGATACTTTATCTTCTTGAAAAATTTCTACTTGGGTATCATCTGCAAATAATTTTTGAATACCTCCATTTTGAGGATCTAAAGATACTGTTAAACCTCCTTCGGATTCATTAAATTGATTAATATAATTTATATTAGTTCTAGAATTAAATAATCCGCTAGAGTGGATCAATGTATTAAATCTCCTTTCCTCAGCAAAGTTTTCTCTTACCAAGTAAGCACGCACCCCTACATCAAAGAAGGGTTCATTATATCCTGCCCGGATTCTGTTTACTTCTATATGTGCATTGGAAACTAAATCAAAAGATAGTAATATACAATTATGAAAATCAATATCAATTGCAGCTCCAGTTAAAGCACTTGTTAATCCACCGGTAGAGGTTTCATAAAAAATATCTAAATTAGATGTAACAGGATAAGTTTCATATACGCATGTCCCAGTCGTTACTGCTGTATCGCTATTATCTACTGTTGTTACATTAGCAGTGCCAGTAGGGTTATTAATAGATTGTACTTTAGTTAAATTACCTGCTGGTGAGCTATAAACATTAGCTCCATTTAAAAATTTAGGATATACTGAAACATTAGTAGGAGATTCACTAGCTGCAGTACTAGGTGGAATTACAGCGGTTTGATCCCTAGGTATTTTATTAATACTATCCCCTAATCTTGCTACAACATCTTGAGCAGTAACAGCTGATATCCAGTTATAATATTCTTGTTCTCTTTGTTTTACTACTATTCTATATGAATAAGCCCAAGAAGGAATTTGAGAAGTATTATTAAATGTTAATCTTAATGCATTAAAAGCTGTAGTAGAATCGGCATCACCTGTATTAGGATCTACATATACTGTATCTTTTCCATTACTAGATAATATTACAGGAGATTGTCTCCCAAATTTATCTGCTAATACTACACCTACCTGATATGTCCTACGAGATTTTACAGAAGAATATTCTAATTGAGGATGTCTAGCATCAGAATCGCCTGTTCGTGTTACTGTAAAGCTTAAATCAGGTATATCATAATTTTGTAAAAAATTCCCATAAATTAATCTTCCTCCCGATAATTCTTGTGCTAATGCTTTTCTTGGCACTGCATCATAAACCCTTGTTAATTGTGATGGTGGTATTGTTCTAAACGGGTCTTGCGATTCATAAAAAAAGTTAATAAACGCCTCTGTAGTTACCTCTGAATCAGCCACAACATATAAAGTAGAAAAATTAGATTCTTTATATACTAATTCTACTTTAGTAATACCAAAACCTTGAGGAGTGGGTACTTGTAGTTGTACTGCTTTAATTGCATTAACAAATGTTTCAATTTCTCCAAAATTACTTACATCTGTACTAATAGTATCTGGTTCGTTTAATCTTGAAAAACAAATAGGTGTAAAAGGCGCTAAAGTACTATATTCTCCATCCTCAAATTGCCATCTATAAGAAAACCTTAAAAGCTTATTTTGCATGAAATTAGAAGTAATAGCTTGCCCATCTTGGCCTGTAGTACCTATACTTAAAATACTTGCAGATTCGTAAGGTGCAAATTTACATACTGATATTAAATCATCAATTTGGCTAGCACTTGTATAATATGCCCCATTAGTTTCTCTTGCTCTTTCTACATTAATTTTTCTAGGGGCGTTTCTATTATCCGTCCAAAATAGTAAATCATCTACAAAATTTATTCCCGTAATAGGAAATTTTTCATGAAAATTTAATTGATTAGTATATACTAATGTTGTTAACTGCTTAGCTTTTTGGTTATATTCATAAATACCATGACGTGCTGCACTAGGGTTAGTTTCATCATATGAAGTATTGCTAGTAACAAAAAAGTAAATACGCTCATTTCCATTATCTTTATAAGAGCCTATACATTGAGATCCACTAATACCATCAAATTGCCATGCAAACGCACCCACAGGGGCTACCAATTCATTCCCTAATAAATTTTCAATTGCACCCACATCCGACCCTTCAGATTGGCTAATGTTAACATTGAAAGCCTCTCTGTATTCTCCAGCAGGTATTATTCTATCATCTAAATCTCGGTTCATTTTACCGATATTAAAGACTCTTTTTATTTCTGGCATAAAATTTTATTAATGTTTAATCCACTTAGCTTTATTCCTAAATATATTAGTCATTTCTGGGATTTTCATATTAGATAATCTAATTTTAGCATTACGCATTTTTGCATAAGCTTCTATTTTATACATTCCCGCAGCCGCTCCAGCAGCTTTTCTTACCTTACATAGATTATAAAGTATAAAAGTCATTACTGCATCTTCTGCCATTTTAGGAACATATACATTATCAAAATTCCCATTATTTCCTAAACCATCAGATATATATCTTAAAGTAACATATGTATTTTCAGGAATTGTTGCATCAAAATAAATTTGCCCTGCAGTTAAATCCAATACAAAACTTCCATTTTTATTTTGAAATTCTGGAGTTAAGCCATATCTTCTTCCATAATACCCAAAATTATCAAATGTATAATAACCATTATAATAATTTAATGTTTCTTCCGTAGTTATTTTATCTCTAGCTGTCTGGAATCTTTCTATAGTTTCAGATTCTTCAGCATATACAATGTTTCCATCTTGATCATATAAATACTTATAGTCCTCGTCTTGTGCAACTCCTTGATTAGCATGTGTAGTATTGCTTGGTAAAATAGTTCTTTCAATACCGTAAGCATCTGTATATGAGATTCTTACATAGTTTACATAATCAGAAGGTAAAGACATTTGTCTTAAATTACTTAATTGAATTTCCATGGCTTTTTCAGAATGGAAAATGTCATAGCTAAATTCTTGAACTGCTTTTTGTGCCCAAAATGCAACTTCATATCTAGGAACTTTAGTTAATACTTTATCATCCCCTACATATGCTATTATAAAGTTATTAATAACATCATTTAAGTTAGTTCTACGGTAAGCTCCTGGTATGTCTGTTCCAGTACCGCCATCTAATGCAGAATAATTATCTACATCTAAAGGTTTTCTTGATATTGCCATTATTGTTCAGTTGCTTGAAGTTGTTGTTCTTTGCCTTGTGCAAATCCTGTTACGTCGGCTTGTTTAATAGTTATTCCAGCATACCCTAAAATAGTAGCAACTAATTTAGGAAATTCTGCAGGACTTAATCCAAAATTATATGATTTAGATGGAGTATCATAACTATCAGTTGCAGGATCAAATTGAGTTGAATCATAATAAGGTACAGTTCCTTGTAATGCATAGCCCCATTTTGGACGAACTGGATTACTTAAATACTCAAATTTTACCCCAGTAGTTACTGTTGTAGGATATACTATTACTCCTGTTTGATTAATAGTATAAACTGGTTGTGTTTTAACCGGGTAAGTTAAAGGAGATAAATTAACATATTTAATATCTTCATGAGTTGTTTTATCAGCCACAACATCATCTACAGTTACTATTCCCAATTGTCTTAAATCTGAAGGATATGGGAAAATACCATTAGAAATAGTAGGTGTAGCATTTTTATAAAATAAATTTATACGCTCGGCTATATTTTTAACAGGATCCGAAAAATCGCTTTCTACTTCAACATTTAATTCATATCCCGTTTCTCTTCCAAAATAACCTTCAAATATTTCGTTTTGAGCTTGATCAGCCATTCGATTAAATTCATCTGGGGTTATATATCCCCTATTATCTTTGTTGGCTAAAACAAGAACAGTTTGGTATACATTGTTAATATTAATCATCTAGTTAGTGTTATAATTTAGAGAATATGAGGCTAATTTCTTGCCTCATATCCAGTAAGCTTAAGTAAGCTTTTTAGTGAGAGATTTCATTAAATCAACTCCATCATCAGTTTTAAAATATTGTGCTAAAGCACCATAAGGATGTTGATCGAAAGGAACAGTCATTATTTTTTTACCATTAGCAAATTTAAATACTGTATTATCTTCTGTTAAATTAATTATCCCTTGCTCAACTGCTCTATTAGCTAAATTACGTAATTTAATATCCTCGTCTTGTGAAATTTCAATAAATAATTGAGGATTTTTTCTAGCAAAAGCATAAGCATCTCTTTTTAATTCTTTAGAGGTCATAGAACTTACGCTACCGCCTAATTCAGTACGCATAATAGCTTCTAAATGTTCTACATCTAACTCAGTAACTAAGTTTAATGCTTTAAGTTCAAATTCTAATATATCAATTTCATCTGCAGCTTTTTTAGCCATATCTACTTCAAACCAAAGCTTATCTTTCATAGGATGATATAAAGATAACAGCTTTTGCATTGCAACTTCTGAACGAGGTACATTTAAAGTTCCATCTTGAAACATTACGTGAGTTAAAGTAACAAATCCTTCTTGCTCATCAGCAAAAAGTGATTGCTGGTTACTTGCTAACCTTATTTCTCTATTTTTTTTCAATCCTTCATCAAACCACATTAAAGGTTTTCTGGGATTGTGTTTAGTTTGTATTGTATAAGAAACAGGTGCATTATCACCCGTTAATATATAAGTTCTGTCTTTATATACCCAATTCTTTTCGGTTTCTGTTACAGAACTTTTAGGTTTTGTTTGTGTTGTCATAATAAAATAATATAAAATAAGAATACTAGGCCCCGAAGGGCCCGTATCCTATAGTTAAAAAATTAAGCTTTAAATAATACGAAATTATTAGCAGCTTGAGTGATAAGACATCTTTCACTTAAGTAATTTACTTTCATGATATCGATATCAGAAGTTGGAGAATCAGTTCCAACAGATCCTGTTATCCAAGATTTGTTTTTTCTATTCTCAGTTTCTGAAGCTCTATATCTAATATGAAGGAAAGGTCTTTTGATGTTTTGACCAAGATTTTGATCATAAACAGTAGAAGTTCCAGCAGGAACTAATACTCCTTCAACATCACCAAATCCTCCACGAGTTGACCAGTCATTAAGATATTTCCAGTCAGTTTTGTAGAAGTCATAAGATCCTCTTCTATATCCAGTAAAGCCTAAATTAAGAGCCATATCTGCACTATTATTAAATACTCCATAAGAAGTACCCTTAGCGACACCCACGGCGCCTGCGAAGTTACCATTTTGCATTGCAAGAATGTCATCAACTTCTAAAGAAAGTTCTCTATTTAAGAAAAGCATGTTTTCTTCAATTGAACCTTGTTTATCTAGTTGTTTAAGTACAGCGTCAAAATCAGTAAGACTTCCATTACCAGCACCGGCAGCAGCTTGGCCACCAAATCCTTGATAAACATTTCCTCTTGATTCTAATGCAGAGAAGAAGCCTTCAGTACCTCTAGCATTTTGTGCAGCTAAGCTACCCCCAAAAGTACCTAAAGTAATTGCAGCTCCACCTGCAGTGTATTTAACACCTTCAACCATAGACATTTCTAAGTAGTCCTCCCAACGAAGTCTTACTTCATGCTCTGATTTAATGTACCATAAATACCCACTAGCACCATTTTCAGAAGTAACTTCAATCCAACCAATCTGAGCAGTGTCAGAACCATTGATTTGATAGTTTTCTTTTAAAATGATAGGTGCATTAGTAAATGTAGCATAACCTGGGTCTAAACTATCAGTAAAGTTTCCAGTACCTTTAGCAAATTCAGATCCATAAGCTATAGCAGTTAGCCTGTCTGCAGCGGCAATTGCTGCATGAGCTTCATAAGCTTGAATTTGGAACATTTGTCCACCTGCTGTTCCACCACCACCAACACCAACGTTAGTACAAACTCCTTTAATAACCGCACCAGTTCCACCAACTGCTGAAGTAGCAGTAGATTGAATTTGAACCATAATTGTTTGGCCAATTTTAAAGTTTACTTGTTGTGTTTGTGTAGCTGGGCTAACACCTAAACTTGAAGGTTGCGCAGTAGGCACCTCAAAGTTAAGTACTCCCCCTGAAGCAGCGGCTGCACCAATAGCGGCTTGTCCACCACCTGCAACAGGCATTGCGCCTGCATTTCCTCTTGGGATTACGTTTGCATATCTAGTATGCAGTCTTCCTTGCTCAGTCCAGATAATTTGATCTGAAGTAGAAGGCATCTCAGCAGATACCATACGAAGGAAAGAACCGATAGATCTGTTTCCATATCTTTCAACTTCTTTTTCGTACACATCTGGTAAAAATTGTTGTGTCCATTGATCAAAGGCAGCTGCCGTGAAATCAATGTAATTTCCGGAGTACAAAGTTTTAGTTTGCGTTGGTTGCAACGCAGCGGGTACTCCTGCTGTAAAAGCCATAGTTGTGTTTTGATTTTAAGTTATTATTTCCATTTAATTCGCAATTTATCTGAGGAATCTCCAGAAACAACTCTAATTTTATCACCACTATTTGTTGTAATAGTAGAAGACTCTTGCCTAGGGTCCATGTTTATATTTTTAGCTGTCTTAGCAGAATCTTTAATAGCGTCGGCACGGCCTTGCTCATAAAAATGATTTGCTAATTTATCTGCATGCTGTGCAGCAAATAAAGCTTTATGATAATCACGGGCATTAGTAATACTTCCATCATCACTAGTATAATGATTTAAAAAATTTGAAATATCTGATTGAAATTCTTTAAGCTTGCCAGGGTTGTCTACTTTAAATCTATATTTGTTTTCTCCTACCTTAAAATCAAAACCTTTGAATTCTTCGTTAAAAACAGTATTTGTTTGCTTTATAAAAGCTTCCTGTGCAGTATTAGCTTGCTCTTCATATTGCTTAGAGGTATTATAAAATTCTAAAGCTTCTTTATACTTAGGATCAATATCTTTCTGTTTTCTTAACTTAAGATCAGTGTAATATTTTTCTTTTGCAGTATGTAGTAGCTCTTGAGCCTTAAATACTTCTTCTTTAAAAGCTAATTGCTTAGCTTTTATGTCAGACGGATCATCCGCCTCCGCATCATAGGCAAAGTTTTTATCCATTAAAAAATTGATATCTTCTTTATCTAAATGCGGTTTGGTATATTCGTAGTATTCTTGTAATAAGCTTACATTGTCTAACTTAGAATAATCTCGATTAAGTTTAGCATAGTCATCAAGATTACCTCCAGTTTCTTCCATAAACTGTACAAGTTTTTCTACTCCTTCAGGAAGTTTTTGTTGTTTTTCTTCCTGTAATATTTTTTCTTCTTTAACAGGCGTTTCTTTTTTCTCCTGCTTAATTTGTTCTTTAGGCTCGTCTGTAATAAGTTCTAAAGGTGAATCTGAAGACTCTAATACTTCTTCCTTTTTTTCAACGGTTTCTTTTTCTTCTTTACTATCTTGCTCCCGTACGTTTTGCTCCACCTTCTGGCTATCTCCGGGTAATTCATCCACAGAAATTTCCTCTGTTTTTCGCTCCTGAATGGCATTTTCTTTAGATTTAGGTTCTTCTTTAACTTCTTTTACAGGCTCTGATTTAGCCTCTTTTTTAGGTACGGGTGGTTTATCTACATTAATTTTGTAAACACCATCTTTTTGTAACCCAAATTCCGGATTAACTTTTCCCTCATCCACAGCTTTTTCTAATACAGCTGCTTCTTTTTGTTGAGGAGTAGTTACATCAGGATTAATTTCTCCAGCGTCTTTAACTTCAACTTTTGGAGCATCTTTTACTTCTTGTTCTTCCATAATTGTATATAATAAAATAATTGTTTAAATGTTTAGGAGGCTTCAAAACGACCCATATCGAATCCTCCTAAGGTATCATTACCTTTTGATTCAAAATCTTTAACTGGATTGTCAGTATTAGGAGCACCACTTAATTTACCACTTGTTTTAAGTTTTGTGTCTTCGCGGATTAACTCCCGTTGTAGCATGGATTGATTGCTTCTTTCAGCAAGTTCCATTTGAGATTTTAATTCTAGTTCTTTTAATTGAACATTTAAATTAAATTCATATTGCATTAATTCTTTTTTAGCACGTGTTTCTACTTCCATTTTTTTAATATCCATTTCATTTTCTGCTGTAGATAACTGTACTTTAGATTCAGTTTTCATTTGTTCTGCTTGGGCTTTAGCCTCTTCAATTTGTATTTGGGCTTGTCCTTGTGCCTCAGCTTGAGCGGCAGAAGCTGCTTGTGCTTGTTGTCTATCTGCCTCTTGTTTAGCTACTCTTCTAAATTTTAATAATTGATTAGCTAATTTAGTATTTTTTACTTCTCTAACATCAATAGCATCTTCTAAATGGATACTATCTTTAGAAAGTGCTACTTGTATATTATTTTCTAATAACTGCTTTTCATTTTCATCAGGAGCTAGCTCTAAGAAAATACCAAAATCATGCAAATTAAGATTTTGTAGCTCCTGAAGAGACCCTACTGAAAACTGCCCAATAGAATCTATAAACATTTCTTTTGTTGGGTGATATTCTAAAACATCTTTAAACCTAAGTGATATAGCTTCAGCTAAGCAAGTAGTTATAAACATGCTTGATTGTAAAATATGCCTTGTTGCAACATTGCTATTTGCGGCAGCTAATTTTTGCACACCTACTAATGAATATTGATCTGGATCCGCAGCATCTCTAGCTTCGTTTAATCCAGTAACATCTCTCATCATTTGTATATATTGGTTATATGCACCAATTAATACTTGAATTTGTTGACCACCACCACCTGGTAATTCTTGGATAGGAATATTACCATTGTTTCTTTCACCTTCCATTGTTAAAGATCTACCTATAATAGATCCTGTTTGGAAGTACATATTTAATGCTTCTTGAGGATTATAATTAGTACCATTACCTAAATCAATTTCAGCTAAACCATCTGCATCTAAATAAACACCTGAAGGTGTCATTCTTTGAATAGCTTGTTGAAGTTTTAAATGAGTTAATTGAACTAGATCAGCATAAGGGGTCATTTTAGACACTAGTGAATTAATATTTCCTTTATATAATCTAGGAGCACTAACAATGTAATTCATCATTACTTTATTAATGTTAGATGAAGGCCGAATCATATTACTAGCTTTTTTCCAACTTAGTAAAGTCTCTGTTCCTAAAACTAAACAACCCTCATAAATTACTTCTCTAGTTTGTTTTACTTTTTCAAACCGAGTTCTTTTATCTTTTGGTGGATTAAAAGTATCGTCTTTTTTAATTGCTTTATTAGCACCTGTAGGGATTTCTTTAATTTTATATACATCGTGTTCCCATGTTTTCCAATTAAAATATAGAACTGTTAAAGTATTTTTAGCAGCAAGCTCACTGTTGTTATAAAAGTTATAAGTAGGATCGTTGTAATCATTCCAATTAGATCCTTTATTAACCAACTCTTCAATTTCTTCATTACTTAAGCCTGGAAATTGTTTTTTAAGCTCATTAACTTTTATTGTTTTAACTTCACCAAAATAATAACAATCTCCAAAATTAGGATCTTCTGTAAATGACCAAACTAAATTAGCGGGATCTACATATTCTACTACAACGCCATCGGTATTATTAAACCCATGTTTAGCTGCGCCTATTCCTAGAGTAGTTAAATCATAATCAATACGTTTTTTGGTTTCATCATACTTATTAGCTTTAAAAATATTGTTAATAGCCTCTTCTTCGGCCATCTCAATACCTTGCTTATAATTAAGTTGCATATAAAGCTCTAATTCCTCAGTATTAGCTGGCAATTCATTTACTGCAAAATTTCTAGCAGAAACCCCTAGTTTTTGCTCTATATCTAATAATAAATTAGCTGTATTTAAATCTTGTTGTATATCATTAACAAACTTTGTTCTTTTTCCAGTAGAAATATTGTCTTGCCCTACTGCTTTAATAGAGAATAATCTATCTTGCATTCCATTTACAACAATATCTACAAATTTAGGGATTATCGGAACTGGTTTCCAATCTAAATTTAAATAAGATAAATCTCCATTAATTGCAAATTCATCTTTATATTTTCTAATTGATTGTTCTCCGCGAGCGTATAATCTAAGTCTGTGAGCTTCTTGCCTAGAATTATAAAACTTCCCTATTCCATTATTATCTTTATTGAACCACTCCTGTTCAATAGCTCTTCCAACTGATAAACCATAATTCATAGTTTGCTTTTCAGCATCAGAAACTGCTTGACTTGGAAATTGTGTAAGAACTTTTCCTTTTAATTTTGCCATATTTATTTTATTAACTCGCTTTGATAACCTTCATTTCTATATTTTGAAAATCCAAAATCTAATTTTTTAACTGTCCTTTCAGTATTGGGCTTATATAAATGTTTTCTACAAGCCATAATTGCTAGACCACTACTAATAGAAGCATCGAAAGATGTTCTTCGAGATATATCAAATCTCGCCCAATCTTCTAATGTTCTTTGAAAATACATATTACCATACTGTTCATTGCTTTTACCTACATATTCTTCAATATAAGATTCAATTGCTGAAGCATGAGCTTGTTTTATATCTTCTGAAGTATTAGGAATGCCTCCTAATTCTAATTCAGTTTTAGAAAGTGCCCCTTTTAATTTATCAGGGCGGTTCATAGAAAAGCCTCTATAGCCTCTTCTTTTTAAATGGTATAATAAACGTGGTTTGTTATTTTCAGCTAAAATTGGCATTCCATAAAAAATTAATGCCATTAAAACATCTTCAAAAAATATTTCTGCTGTTTGGGGTCTTGCAATGTACTCTAAAAAAAACTGAGTATTAGGTACATCACTAGTCATAGTGAATGTTGTTAACCCATGTAACGACCCATTCGACCCTCCTCCTCCGACTGTTCCTGAAATATCATAAGGATCACATCCAAAAGCACCTAATCCATCATTTCCTGGGTACTTAACTCCATTTTTTTTAAATACATTATTTTGTAACTGGGCTGGTGGTAACCAAGAAACTTTAAACCTCCCATTTTGTATAGGAGTCCAAATTACTTCAGTATCTTTTATACCATTTTTCCAACCAAAAGCGCCTTTAATAACTCTTCCTCTAAAACCCATTTCCTCGTTGTAGTCAATTTGTTCATAAATTTTAGTTAAATTAAATAATGAGTTTAAAGTTTCATCTCTAAAAGCATGTTTTTCAGATCTCGGAAATTGTCTATAATATTCATTTAAAGCATCGGCATCACTTTTTAGCCCCTCAACCTCATTTTCCCAGTGATTAATGACTCCCGTAAATATGAGTTCACCGTCAATTCCTTCAACCGGTTTTGATGGTGTATCGAAGACAGGGTATCCATACTTATCAATAAACCCTTCGAAGCCCCATTCCATAGGTATGAACAGAGCATATAATCCACTTGTAGTCTGGCCATTACGATTTCTATTTTTGACATCTGAATTGTAATATAATTTTTTAAACTTATCTCCTCCTTTGTCTAATGAATTAGAGGTAGATCCCATCATACATTTTCCTACTATTTTCGACCCGAGACGGAGACACGTTTTGGTGACCCGCCAGTTGTTGAGGATGTTGTCGGGCCTTTCCCACTTCCCCGACTCATCGTGGACAAGTAGCTGGAGCTTCTCCCCATCGTAGGAGTTATCCCCCGTGTTCTTCCAATCGATCGTTGTGTCCAATCCATCTTGGGTCTCATCCCCCTGATCGGTGCTGGTGGATCGTAACGTGTTTCGTGTGAGTCGTCTTGAGGGTACTTTATACGAGAGTTCTGTTTTGGGACGTTCCATACCGTCCTGGATTGGTTTGAAGAAAAAAGGATAATTGGTTGATATTGGTACCACCTTGTCTGTGAACATCTTCTTAGCATCAGCTCCAGTTTTAGATAATATGCCAAACCTAGAGTCTTTTGAAGTTGTAGCCTGGTTAACGCACTCAGATGAGGCCATAAAGCTAAATCCAGATCGCCTGTTCTTAAGGTAGCACATTCCATAGGATCGGGTGTCCACTTTACATGCTTCCCAAAAATAGAAAAATATCCTATTTGCCTGTCTAAAATCTGGTGATCCCACATCAATCTTTGTCCAGTTGAGGTAGATATAGTGTGATCCTGTAATGTAACACGGCTCACCGTTGCACATGAACCAATAACCATCATTACGATAATTGAACTCATCATCAATATATTTGTAATATTGATCTTTAATATTTTCTGAATAGCTTTTAAAATCATATAATGTTTTTATTTTTTTTAATGAACCTGGCCTTTCTCTTTTTATAAAATATTGATCCTTCTTTCTTTTTTCTTGTCCATCAATTTTTTTTGGAATTTTAGGTATACCTACCTTAAGACCTTGTATTTCATATATATCACCTAAGGTTCCATCTTTACTTATAATTACACAATCTAAATCTGGATTATATCCATACTTAAATTTTTTACTTTTATTAAGCTTTTGAACTGTTCTATTTTGTAAATGGTCTCGACTTATAGTATATAAGGTTTGTTTATACATTATTTAATACGATTTTCTACGCCTAAAAAAGTTTTATTTTTTTTACTTTCATTTTGTTTACCTGAAAGCTCTTCTATTTTATCTATAATTTTTAAAGAATCTTCAATAGCAACCCATTTAGCTTGAGCTGCAGTTTTTGCTTTTTCTGGATCTAATTCAACTAAATCTATATTTTGTCTTATTACTTTTTCGAGTTCTATTAATGCCTTTTCAGCTGCTAATATTACTGTGTTTCGCCGATCTTCCATAATTTATTGTTATATGATTTGATAAAATTCTATAAAGTTTTTCACCTTCAACTTCAAACTCATATTCAGAATCTGGTGTAAAGCCCACTACGTCTCCAATAGACACCCCTAATGCGTCTAAACCCATATTACTATAGGTAAGTACCCCAAATAAATTTTCATCTGTTTTAAGAGCCCATTTGTCATCTTTATAAAGGGGTTTAACAAAACAATAATCTGGTAAACTTACCCAATTATTATTTCTTTTATAAGCAAAAATTTGATCATTAGAAACAAGATATTCATTTTCATTTAAAAAACTTGCAGAATTTTTTTCATTTCCTTTTTGATCAACCCATCTTCTAAAAACATTATGATGTAATATTACTTTATCTCCTTTTTTAAGGATAGAATTATTATAAAGAGGAACTTGTAAAATTTTTCCAATACGGTTAACAAATATGTAATCCCTTTCTGTTATTTCTGTATTTACAACTAATTCCTTACCATCAACATTAGCCGTGTTGTTGTAGCGATTTTCAGTAGATATAATATATTCAAATAAAGATTGCATTAATAATCTAAATTATATTCAACAGATACAGCCATATTAGAATTAAAGTGTTTCCATGGAAGTACTTCTTTATTTTTTGTAATATAGATCTTATATGACCCCTCTTCTTCTAAAATATCAGAGATAGTATGACCTCCGTAGACCTCTTGTCCTACCGAGTAATGCATTGCATCATTTTTGTAATCAGCACCAATGCTTATTTTTCTAATTAATTTCATTTAATACGCTTTAGGATCTTTAATTAAATAAGAGTACTCTTTTGGAACATCAAACCCAGGACATTTTTTAGTTGAATACTCATTATGGCCTGATATTTTATTTAAACCATATTTTTCAATTAATTCTCTTAATAATTTATCAATTGATTCTTTTTGTTCTTCTGTTCTAGTATCTTTACCATTTTTAATTCCACCTCCTATATAGCATATACCAACTGAGCCTTTGTTATGTCCTTTACAATGGGCTCCAGTTTTAGAAATGGGACGTCCTTCTTGTATTGTACCATCAAGTTTTATGACAAAATGATAACCAACATCACTCCACCCATTTCCATTAACATGCCAATCTCTAATGTCCTTAACATCAAATGGTTTACCTTCAGGTGTAGCACTGTAATGTAAAATAGCTTCATTTATTGCTCTCATGATTTATGTTTATTATTTCCAAAAACTTTTTCTACACCACGTGAACCAAAATAACCTCCAATTACAATAGTAAGAAGCCCAGTAATTTGGTCAAGAGGGTATTTTAAATACCATCCCACCACGTAACTAACTGTTAAAAAAACTAATATTAATGGCCGTACATTGGCTGCAAGCCATGATCCTGATCTGGCATCTGCGACCCATCTTTTGGTTGTACCATCAATTTCTGCTCTTTCTAGTTCTAACTTTTTAAGTGCAATAGTCTTGTCTTCTTCAGACATATCACTACCACCTATTATTGCCTGTATAACACTCCCAACTGGAGTGTCACCAGCAATTGCTCCAACAACGTTTGGAATTTTATTTAACAAAAATTTCCCAACGCCAGTATCTTTGAATTTTTTTTTATTACTCATTTAATTAAATTTTATGCGAATGCTAGATATATAAAAGTTGAACCATTTTCATTTACCCAACTTCCACCTGAAGAGTTTGTTGTAAAACCCGTTGCAGTTGGTGTAAGATAGTTACCTCCAGTTGTACCTTCAGCATCAGCGAGATTTGCTAATAAATAATTATCAAAATTTCCTGTAGGATTTCTTTTATTATCATATATTACCCAGTCAGCAGCGCTAGTAGTATTTTTAACCATAATCCAACTTGGTGCAAAACCTAAATCTACTGAAACCGCAGTAGGATTATTACCTACATAACTACCTATTTTACTATACTTATCAATAGATGTCCAGCAATAAGCAATATGACGATCCCCACTCGCATTAATTGTTCCATCATTTCCAAGAGTAAATACTTGATTTGTAGGGGCCGTATCATTAAATCTTGAACTTGTTACAGTAAATGCATAAGTATCATTTAAATATAAAAGGCCAGTAGGTCCATTAGGGCCTGAATATACACTCCAGTTATAACTAGAGCTACCTTGATCCATGTTTTTAAAAAATGCTAATTCTGGAATTTTACCTAACCCATGACCTATAGTTGCCCCAGAAGTTCCATTACCTACATATTTTACAATACTAAAGCCAGCATCTGCATTAGCATTTACTTGACTTGGCATAGTACCATCTGTATTCCCCCCTAAATAATTTGGACGAGATTGTACAAGATTTGCTTCAGAAGTAGGGCTATATGTTCCGCTTGTTTCAGTGCAATTACCTTTTAATTGATACAAAGCTATAGCACCTGCCCCGACTGGATAATTTAGTGTTGCATTATCAGCAGCAGCTTCATTATATAATGTAGAAACTTGTGTAGGTGTTAATTGAGCATTATAAAGTCTATATTGAGATAAATATCCTTTGAAAACACTATGAGGATTTGCAGGTGGTGATGAACCTGTATTTTCAGCAGACCCTATTGTATTATTTTGATAATAAGCAGAAGAATATGTCCAAAAAGTTCCGTCCCATGTATCACTATCCACTTCAGTCCCATCAATATAAAGTTTCAACCCAGAGCTACTTCCAGTAGCACATATATGAGTCCACTTACCAGGAGTTAAAGCCGAAGATATACACTCTTTAGAGGTATTAGAAGAATCATTTACTAATAGTCTAACAGTTCCTCCATCTTGATGTATAAGTCTAAGATATGTATCATTTAAAAATCTTATAATTTCAGGATCATAAGCACCTGGTTTAGCTGTTTGATCTGGATTTGCCCAAATAGATATACTAAAAGCCGCTGCTGTTCGTAAAGCTGTTGCTGCGGCTGCAGGTACACCAAAAGCATAAGAACCTCCACTTCCTTCTGTTCCATTAAAATATGTAGAATAAGTTTC
>TARA_Y200000002_G_scaffold81972_1_pt1 | contig 20214 bp, 16 predicted proteins | sample TARA_Y200000002 | Tara Oceans TARA_Y200000002 (sample SAMEA2619388) | marine metagenome | biome: marine biome (ENVO:00000447); feature: surface water layer (ENVO:00002042); material: "saline water (ENVO:00002010), including plankton (ENVO:xxxxxxxx)" | depth 5 m | reverse complement strand
CAATGGTCTCAGTATATGGAAAATCATCTTTAAAAATATTTAAATTTCTATCATCAACCTTTAAAACAAAAGAATTTGATTTATTTCTTCTTGATTCAATATCAAGTATTTCAGCTGCATGATCAATTGATCTTTCAAAAGCTTTTCGTTTCTTAGTTTTCCATTTTGTTGATGATAGTGAATCTAATTTAATATTCTGATTTAAATCGTTTTTATGATAACCGGATAATTTATTTACATTTCTTAGCGGTACATAAAGATTTTCATTTTTATCATACTTTATTTTTAAATATTCATTTTCTATTGTATTAGTTGTAACGATTTCGAGACCATCAAACAAGCCTAGTCCATAATCTTCATGTATTACTAGATCATTTTTATAAAAAGATTCAAAATCAGAATTAAATAATTCTCTATTAACATTAACTCCATCGTCTTCATTAATTTCCTGATAATCATTACTCAATACATTTTTATGAAAAATATATATATCATAACTTTCTAAATAAGTAGGTCTTACAAAATTTCCAATCATAAAATTTACGCCATCTTCACACTCATCAAGTGATTGGATTAATTTAATTTGAGTGAAGTTATTTATATAATTTTCTAGTTCATTCTGATGTGAAAATAAAAGAACGACCTTTTTTTTATTTAAAAAACCTTTATTAACTTCATTAACAAGATCATTAAAATTATTTATATTTAATTTACTTTCTGTTTTATCAATTTTTTTTACTTTTTCAATAAATAATAAAATATTCTTTGAATCAAAAAATAAATCATTTGGTTTGATTAGTGGTCTTTGTATATCTTCAAGTTCATCTTCATATCTTTGAGAAATAAAATTATTAAATGTCCTAATTTCTTCATCTAAATCATCTGATCTAACAAACTTGTAGTTACTAAGAAGGGAGGTTAGATCTGATGTACCATTAAAAAAGAAAGGTAGATAGACTTCAATTCCCTCAGGCATTTTATTGTTGTTAATCAATTGAAATAACTCACAATATCTTTCATCAGAATCCTGAAAGTAGTCTCTCCATTTTGATTTAAAAAGATTAACCGAATCAATATTCAATGGAATAAGATCTCCTTTAGATAAAGAAAATTTTTTAATTTCGCTATTTGATAATTGCGATTCGACATCAAACAACCTAATTGATTCAATATTGTTATCAAATATTTCAATTCTTAAAGGATTCTTATACAAAGGCGAATAGATATCTATGATTCCTCCTCTTACTGAATATTGATTAATTTTTTCAACATTTGAAATTTTTTGGTACCCCATTTTTATTACAATATTTGTTAATTCATCAATTGATATTCTTGTATTGGTATCAAAGGAACCCGATGACTTAAAATATTCAATGCTTGGAAATCTTTCGAATAGATTTTTTACAGATGTTATTATTATATTTTTACTATCATTCTCTTTGTTGAGTATGGCAAATCTTTTCTTAGTGATTTTGTTTGGTATGGAAAAATGATCATAGGGTAGTATTTCACTCTCTGGAAACCATAAAACTTCTTCAGGCTTTAAAAAATATTTAAGTTCATTTAATAATAACTTAGACTCTGAATCATTTTTTGTAATAAAACAAATAGATTTTTTGCTTGCATTGTAAAATTCACTTAATAGATATGCTAAGTTTTGACTCATATAAGGTTTATTTTTCGACATTTATTTGTGTATAATGAGGCCTTTATTCTAACAACCAAATTAAATTATTAAAGATATTATGGATATAAATTTTACAAAAGAAGATATAGATTTTAGAAATGAAGTAAGAGAGTGGTTGGCTAACGACTACCCAAAACATGTTAAAGAAAAAACGGATAATGGCTTGGCTATTACTAAGCAGGACATGACTGACTTTCATAAAGCAGTTTCCAAAAAAGGATGGATGGGATACAACTGGCCTGAAGAATATGGTGGAACTGGCTGGTCTGCAACACAACTATATATTTTTAATCAAGAATTTGGATTAGCTGGATGTCCGCCTCTACTTGCTTTTGGAGTTAGTATGGTAGCTCCAGTAATCTGGACATTTGGAAATGAAGAACAAAAACAAAGATTTCTCCCAGATATCCTAGATTTTAATACATGGTGGTGCCAAGGATATTCTGAGCCCGGATCAGGTTCTGATCTTGCATCATTAAAAACAAAGGCTGTAAGAAGAAATGATCTTGACGAAGATTACTATATTGTTAATGGTGCGAAAACATGGACTACACTTGCTCAAAACGCAGATTGGATCTTTTGTCTTGTCAGAACGGATAATACTGGTAAAAAACAAGAGGGAATTTCCTTTTTACTCATCGATATGAAATCACCTGGTATAGAAGTTAAACCAATAATTACAATAGATGGAGATCATGAAGTTAATTCAGTCTTTTTTACAGATGTTAAAGTTCCTGCAGAGAATTTGATTGGTGAAGAAGGTAAAGGATGGACATATGCTAAATTCTTATTAGCACATGAAAGATTTGGAATTGCTTCTGTAGGAGCATCTATGAGGCAATTAAACCGCCTTAAAGATATTGTTGCAGATCTTGATAATGATGATTTAAAAAAGAAAGTAAGTGAATTAGAGATATCACTTTCAGCTTTAGAGATTACAGAACTTAGATTGCTTTCAGCATTGGAAAACGGTGGGAGTCCAGGAGCTGAGTCGTCAATATTAAAAATTAAAGGAACAGAAATGCAGCAACAACTCACTGAACTTTTTGTAGAAGCTTCTGGTGAATATGCATTGATGTATCCAGGACCAGATGGTTATGAAAATAATGATAAGCCTGCTGGACCAGATTATGCTGCTGAGAGTTTGTCTAAATTCCTAAATATGAGAAAAACTTCTATTTATGGTGGTAGCAATGAGATTCAGAAGAACATTATTTCTAAATTTGTTCTAGGAGTTTAAAATCGATCTCAATTATAACGAAGAGCAAATAATGCTCAGAGAGCAGATTCAAAAATTCTGTGAATCTGAGTATGATTTTTATAAAAGAGAAGAAATTATCAAGTCTGATGATGATTATGATGCTAAAGTTTGGAGTCTTTTTGCAGAACAAGGATGGTTATCTATGCCTTTTTCTGAAGAGTCAGGTGGTTTTGGTTTTGGTGCAATTGAATTGTCTATTCTATTTGAGGAATTTGGAAAAGCTTTAGTTATTGAACCCTATCTCTCTTCTGTAGTTTTATCTGGAACGCTTATAGATAAATCAAATTATTCTGAAAAAAACTCTTTAATTGAAAGTATTTGTTCTGGAGAGCTACAAATTTCACTTGCATATGCTGAAGCTAATAAGAATTATGATTATCTTAATTTAAATTCAAGTATAGAAAATAATCTTTTGAATGGAACAAAAACACTTGTTTTAAATGGATCTAATGCCTCGAAACTCCTAGTTACTTGTAAAAAAGATGAATTATTATCAATTGTTATTGTTGATAGTGATGCAAAAGGAATATCAATTAATTCCTTTCCAACAATTGATGGTCAATCATGTTCTGAAATATCGTTTGAAAATGTTAGTAGTGATGATTTATCTGTAATAGCTCAGGGTGATGAAGCAGTCGACTTGTTAAATGACACGATTAATCTTGCAACATTATGTGTCAGTGCTGAAGCAATTGGCTGTATGGAGTCCTGCTATTTAAAAACTGTAGAATATACCAAAGGAAGAGAACAATTTGGTCAACCCATATCAAATTTTCAAGTTTTACAACATAGAATGGTAGATATGTTTATTGAAAGTGAGCTTGCAAAGTCATTGCTATTTAAAGCAATGTTAGAGGTTGATACTAACTCTGATGATAAATTTAAACATGTATCTGCACTAAAATCACAAATTGGTAGAACTGGAAAATTTTCAGCTCAGCAAGCTGTTCAACTTCACGGCGGCATGGGGGTTAGCGAGGAGATGATGATTGGTCATTACTTAAAGAAAATGGTCTATATTGATGCTTTATTTGGTAACTCAGACTACCATTCTAAAAAGTTTGCATCTTAGTTTAATTTAGAAATTTTCATAAAACATTTATAATATACAAATGAGTGATAACAGAGATATAAACTTTCAATCCACTCAACGACAAAAAAGGATCCTTCCAGAGGATTCTTTTGGTGACTGGAAGTGGAGAGAAGCTCTTGCTGAACTTATGGTGCCTTTAATTGGATCCTTATATCGTGATGGCGTAAATATTATGATATATGGTAAATCTCTTGTGAATGAATCTCCTGTTGCAATAATGAAGGCCCACAGATTTGCACGCCAAGCTGATTCAAATGAACTAAGCGAATCTGAAACATATCCAATGATTGAATATTTATCTACTTTAAAGTTGATTGATTGTGAAATTGATATTGGAGAAATTGCTGTTAAATGCCCATTCTTTAATGAAATTAAAAGTGATACTTCTAAAATACCGGAATATCTAAATGTAGAACTTGAATCAGTCATAAATAAGAAGTCAAAAAGACCTGATAATCCCGAGAGTATTGTCTTATATGGCTTTGGAAGAATTGGTAGATTGCTAGCAAGAATGATGACACAAACCACTGGACCTGGAAACTATTACATCTTACGTGCTATTGTTATTAGAAAAGCTTCTGAGGATGATATCTACAAAAGAGCTAGCCTATTATCAAGAGATTCAGTTCATGGTTCTTTTGATGGAACAGTTAGAGTAGATGAAGAAAATTCATCGTTAGTTGTAAATGGTAATCCTATTAAAATTATATATGCCAATAATCCATCAGAAGTATCATACAAAGATTATGAAATAAATGAACCAATTGTTATAGATAATACTGGTGTCTGGCGTGACGAATCCTCATTATCCAAGCATCTAGATTCTGGAGCTAGTAAGGTAATTCTAACCGCACCAGCAAAAGGTGCTATAAAAAATATTGTTTACGGTATTAATGATGAAGAGATTGTTGATGATGATAAAATTTTATCTGCAGCATCTTGCACAACCAATGCCATAGTTCCTGTGCTTAAAAGTGTTAACGATAAATACACCATTGAAAGTGGTCATGTCGAAACTATTCATTCTTATACAAACGATCAAAATTTAATTGATAATTTTCATAAAGGTGACAGAAGAGGAAGGGGGGCGCCTCTGAATATGGTAATTACAACAACTGGCGCTGTTAAAGCGGTATCAAAAGCACTTCCAGAGCTTGATGGAAAATTAACTGGTAACGCAATCCGAGTTCCTACCCCTAATGTAAGTTTGGCTTTATTATCATTGACCCTCGCTAATGTGACCACAAAAGAAGAAATTAATGATTTTTTAAGATCAGAGGCATTTCATTCAAAATATCGTGAAATTATTGGATTTGTTAATTCATCAGAAATTGTTTCAACTGATTTTTACTCAAGTCCTTTTGCTACAGTAATTGACTCTAATGCAACTATTGTAAATGGAAATAGAATTACCCTTTATTGTTGGTATGATAATGAGTATGGGTATACTAAACAGGTCGTGGGTTTAACAAAGAAAGTTGCAAAAATTAACCTACCAAGATTACCTATAGCAATTGCTTAAAAACATAGAATCTATGCGACTTTAGCCTTATAATTCTATTGTTTTTTATTGTTTAATTATAATTTACATAAGCCACACTAAAAAAAGTGATAAACATTTCAAAAGGATTAGATTTACCTATTTCTGGAAAACCAGATTTAAACATTGCTGATACACCAAATGTGTCATCAGTATCATTATTGTCTAATGATTTTATTGGTATGAAGCCAACGATGCTGGTTCGTGAAGGAGATGAGGTTAAAGTTGGAACAAAGCTATTTGAAGATAAAAAAAATGAAGGCATATTTTTTACATCACCGGCAGGAGGGGAAATAAAATCGATCAATAGAGGTGATAAACGTAAGTTTTTATCTGTTGAAATAGAGATCAGTCAAAATGAACAATTTATTGAATATGAATTTGAAGACTCTATCGATAGTACAAAAAATAATTTAATTTCTTCTGGGCTATGGAATGCATTCAGAACAAGACCATTCAACAGGACACCAGCTATAAATGATAAACCTAATGCAATATTTATAAACTGTTGTGATACTAATCCACTATCTGCTGACCCGTTAAATATTATAAATTTTGATAAAGACTATTTTGATGATGGTTTAAAGCTAATAACAAAACTTTTCGACTGTAATATTCATCTTTGTTATCAGTCTGATGATTTTGAATGCACAAACCCTCAAATTATTTATCATCAATTCTGCGGTCCCCATCCATCTGGGTTAAGTAGTACGCATATTTCAAATATTTACCCAGTCAACCTTGAAAGAATGGTTTGGACAATTGGATATCAAGATATCATTTCAATTGGATACTTATTTGCTAATAATTCTTTAAGAACATATAAATATATTAGTTTGGCAGGACCGTCCGTATATGAGCCGTCTTTATTGAAAGTAAGAGTTGGTGGAAACATAGATGATATTACTGCAGGTAAAATTGAACCGAATTCAAGAATTATATCAGGGTCTGTTCTCCATGGTCATTCAGCAGAGGGTGTAATGAATTATCTTGGATTTTATGATTCACAAATTTCGGCAATCCCGGATGAAGTTAATGAAATTTTTCTGAATTGGTTGATGCCTGGAACTAGTTTACATTCCAAACTTAATGTTTTCTTGTCTTCATTTGTTAAACCAAAAAACTTCACATTTAATACATCGATTGGTGGTGGTGATAGGGCTATTGTTCCAATTTCTTCATACGAAGAAGTAATTCCTATGAATATACTTGTAACTCAACTGCTAAAGGCTTTAGTTGTTGCTGATACGGAAATGGCTATAGATTTGGGAATGTTAGAGCTCGTTCCTGAGGATTTAGCACTTTGTTCATACGTATGCCCAAGTAAGTACGATTATTCGTCAATTTTATTAGATAATTTAAATAAAGTTTATCAAGAGTTATGAAAGCTGTAAGAAAATACTTAAATAACGTAAAACCAAGTTTTGTTGGTAATGGTAAATACTCAAATTGGTTTCCCTTATTTGATGCTATCGAAAACTTAATATTTTCATATGGCAAGAGAACTAAAAATCCCATTCACGTTAGGGATGCCGTTGATATACAAAAAGTAATGGTTACAGTTTGGCTAGCTACTTTTCCAGCCATGTTTTTTGGAATGTATAACTTAGGTGCAAATTCTTTAGAATATTTAGATTCAATTAATGTACAAAATACAGGCGATTGGCATCACTATTTAGTAAGCATAGTTGGTTATGACTCCAATAGTTTTTTAGCTAAATTCTGGTTTGGTGCTTCCTATTTTCTTCCAATATATATTGTTGTATTTGTTGTAGGAATTGCTTGGGAAACACTTTTTGCTATTGTACGAAAACATGAAATAAATGAGGGTGCATTTGTGTCAACGGTTCTTTTTTCTTTGAGCTGTCCACCTGATATTCCTCTTTGGCAAGCTGCAATGGGAATATCATTTGGATTAGTTATTGGTAAAGAAATATTTGGTGGAACTGGTAAAAACTTCCTGAATCCAGCCTTAACAGGAAGAGCTTTTTTATACTTTGCTTATCCTGCTCAAATATCAGGTGATAAAGTGTGGGTTGCAGGTATATCAGATTATAATATTATTCCTGAAGGTTATAGTGGAGCTACTGCATTGGGTGTTGCTGCTGAAAATGGTATGGCAGCACTCACAAATTCATACACATGGTTTGATGCCTTCTTTGGAAATATTCCTGGTTCTGTTGGAGAGACATCAATCATAGCTATTCTCATTGGATTGGTTATTCTCCTTATTACTAAAGTAGCGTCATATAGAATAATTTTAGGTACTCTGATAGGTATGATAATTATGTCTTCTATATTAAATATAGTTGGTTCTGATACAAATCCAATGTTTTATATTCCATGGTACTGGCATGCAGTAATAGGTAGTTTTGCGTTTGGTCTTGTATTTATGGCTACTGAGCCTGTTTCTGGATCAGGAACTAATACTGGAAGATGGATTTATGGTATTGTTATTGGCGTAACTGTAATTTTAATTAGAGTTATAAATCCTGCGTTTCCCGAAGGAATGATGTTAGCAATATTATTTGCTAATCTTTTGGCACCAGTCATTGATCATATGGTTGTTATGTCAAATATTAAAAAAAGAAAGGCTGTATTTAATGAATGAATCAGTATTAAAAACAATTTCTGTTGCTTTTGCAGTTTGTCTTATATGTTCACTGGTTGTCTCGGTATCTGCTGTAAGTCTAAGAGACCTTCAAACAGAAAATAAATTAAATGATAAAAGATTAAAAATTCTTCAAGTTGCTGATATTTATGACCCTAATAGGTCTATTGGAGATCAATTTAATGAATTAGAATCAAAGTTTGTTGATTTTGATTCTGGAATGATGATGGATGACTATAAAGACTTTTCTATTGATGATTACGATCAAATAGCTGCTACAAAAGATCCTGACTTATCAAGACAGATACCTGCCTCAGATGATATTGCTATCATTAAAAATAGAGAAAATGTTGGTAAAGTTTATATATTAAGAGATAACTTCAATAAAATTGATAAATTAATTCTTCCTATTAGGGGATATGGTCTATGGGGTACCCTATATGGATATATCTCAATTGAAGATGATTTTAATACCGTTTCTGGAATTGAATTTTATGAACATAAAGAGACTCCTGGTTTGGGTGCAGAAGTTGATAACATAAAATGGAAAAAATCTTGGAAAGGAAAAAAAATTTATGAAAGTCAGGATGTTGCACTTGCTGTAATTAAAGGAAAGGTAGAAAAGGATGATATGAAATCAAGTTATAAAATCGATGGATTGTCTGGAGCTACAATAACAAGCAGAGGTGTTACAAATATGGTTTCCTATTGGTTTGGAAGCTCTGGTTATTCTAATTTATTAAGAAACTTGAACTATGAATCTTAAAAAATACCAAGAAGTTGTTGTCAAACCATTAATTGATGAAAATCCAATTACTTTACAAATCTTAGGTATTTGCTCAGCTTTGGCAGTTACTAATAATTTATCTGTAACTATGGTAATGTGCATTGCTGTTATTAGCGTAATTTCATTTTCGAATCTTTTTATATCATTAATAAGAAATTATATTCCAACAAGTATTCGTATAATTGTTCAAATGACAATCATTGCATCGCTTGTTATTGTGGTTGACGAATTACTTAAAGCTTATGATTATGAGACATCAAAAAAGTTATCAGTTTTTGTAGGTTTGATAATTACAAATTGTATTGTTATGGGAAGAGCCGAAGCATTTGCTATGAAGGAGAAACCATTACTAAGTTTTTTTGATGGATTAGGTAATGGAATTGGTTACAGTATTATACTAATCGGTGTCGCTTTTATAAGAGAACTATTTGGTGCAGGAACACTTTTTGGTTATGAGATATTACCATTAACCTCCAATGGGGGGTGGTACATGGGTAATAATTTGCTTTTACTACCACCTAGCTCATTTATAATTATTGGATTGTTTATCTGGCTTATAAGGACTGTTAAATCACAACAGATTGAGGAGGATGATTTTGAAATTTTAAATCATTCATCAGCTCCTGATCTTTCAAAAAAAGAATTAAATGTTTGAGCATTATTTAAATATATTTATTACTACTGTATTTATTGAAAATATTGCTCTATCGTTATTTTTGGGGATGTGTACTTTTATTGCGATCTCTAAAAAAATAGATGCTGCATTTGGTTTAGGTGTAGCAGTAATTGTTGTTTGTTTATTAACAGTGCCTTTAAATAATTTAATTTATAACTATATATTAAGAGAAGATGCATTAACTTGGATTGGTATAGAAGGTACAAATCTCGAATTTGTTGAATTGATAAGTTATATTGGTGTTATTGCAGCAGTAGTCCAGATTCTAGAAATGTTTCTAGATAAATATGTTCCTGCTCTTTATAACGCTTTAGGTCAATTTCTACCTTTAATAACTGTAAACTGTGCAATTCTTGGAGCTTCTCTCTTTATGGTAGAAAAAGATTTGTTATTTGGTGAAAGTGTAGTTTATGGCTTAGGTGCTGGTTTTGGATGGGCTATGGCTATAGTTGTTTTAGCGGGTATTAGAGAAAAATTAAAATATTCTGATATCCCTGATGGTCTTAAAGGACTTGGAACAACGTTTATAATTGTTGGTTTGATGAGTTTTGGATTTATGTCCTTTGGAGGGATATCACTTTAATATGAGTATAGATTTAATTTTAGGAGTAATATCATTTTGTGGCGTAATTTTATTATTAGTTTTAGTAATTATTGGTGCCAGATCAAAGCTTGTTTCTACCGGTAACGTAACAATCGAAATTAATGGAGATTCAGACAATCCAATTACTGTTCCAGCAGGCTCAAAGTTGTTACAGACATTAGCAGAAAATAATATATTTTTAGCATCTGCCTGTGGTGGAGGTGGAACATGCAGTCAATGTAAATGTCAAGTATATGAAGGTGGTGGATCAATTCTTGCTGCTGAGGAAGCACATTTTAATTCAGGTGAAAAGAAAGATGGATGGAGACTTTCATGTCAGGTACCGGTTAAGAATGATCTAAAGATTGCTGTTCCAGATGATGTATTTGGTGTAAAGGAGTGGGAATGTGAAGTCATATCAAATGATAATGTTGCAACTTTTATAAAAGAATTGGTATTAAAATTACCTGATGGTGAAAATGTTGATTTTAAAGCAGGTGGATATGTTCAATTAGAAGCACCTGCATATGAAATTGACTATAAAGATTTTGATATTGATAAGGAATATCATGAAGACTGGGATAGATTTAAAATATGGAATAATAAATCTATTACCAAAGAGCCTGTGATCAGAGCGTATTCAATGGCTAATTATCCTGAAGAAAAGGGTATTATAAAATTCAATATTAGAATTGCTTCACCACCTCCTGGTCAAGATGTGCCTCCAGGATTAATGTCATCATGGACTTTTGGTCTAAAACCCGGGGACAAAGTAAAGGTTTTTGGTCCGTTTGGTGAGTTTTTTGCTAAAGAAACAGAGGCTGAAATGGTTTTTGTAGGTGGTGGTGCTGGAATGGCGCCAATGAGATCACATATATTTGACCAGTTACTTAGAATTAATACTGATCGTAAAATTACCTTCTGGTATGGCGCCAGAAGTTTAAAGGAAATGTTTTATGTAGATGATTTTAATGCATTAGCTGACAAGTATGATAACTTTGAATGGCATGTTGCACTATCTGATCCATTGCCTGAAGATGATTGGTCTGGTGAGACAGGTTTTATACATAATGTTCTTTACGAAAACTATCTAAAAAATCATGAAGCTCCTGAAGATTGTGAATTTTATATGTGTGGGCCACCTATGATGAACAAGGCGTGTATTGATATGCTAATCAATTTAGGTGTTGAGCCTGAAAATATAGCACTTGATGATTTCGGTGGCTGATTTATATTCTTTGTGAACCGATATTTCATTTCAAAACTTATCGCGCTTTTATCAGGCATATTTTTAGTTTTTATAGCTATTAATCATAATCAAGATACAACTTACAATATTAGTGGATCCGCATATGGTACTGAATGGTCTGTGACATCGCCAGAATATATTAATGATTTTCAGAGAGAGGACATAATTACAATTATCAATAATATAGATATGATTGCATCAAACTATAAAAATGATTCTGAAATCAGAAAAGTAAATATCGACACTAACGATATAATTAATATATCTGACGATCTTTATAATATTTTAGAGATTGCAAAAAATGTACAAGAAAAATCTAATGGCTACTACAATATAATGCTTGGAAAAATTTCTAGTATGAATGGATTTGCTCCCTCATTTGATGAAAATTTAATACAAGATAAAGATTCTGATTATTTTTTAAATAAAGCTAATAAACAATTATTAAGATCATCAAATAATTGGTTTGATCTCTCGTCTTTAGCAAAGGGTTATGCTGTTCAAAAGATACATGATTACTTATTAAAAAATGATTTACCCAACCATTTAATTGATATTGGCGGTGAAATTATTATAAACGGTAAAAATAAAAATAATTCATGGAACATTGGAATACAAAATCCCAATAATTTTGCAGGTCAACCAATAGAAATTATAAGTAGTAAAAATAATTCTTTCTTGGCAATCGCAACATCTGGTGAATATCGCAATTATAAAATCGATGACGAAGGTACAAAAATATCACATACATTTGATCCAAATACTCTTAAATCAATTGATAATAGTCTTTTGTCTGTAACTGTAATCGATGATAATTCAGCTACATATGCAGATGCATTCGCAACCGCCTTTAATGCAATGGGTAAAGACTTAGCAATTGAAATAGCTAACAAAAATGGAATAGCAACTATGTTAATATATGTAGATAACGATAAATCAAACATCATTTACTCTAGTAAATGGAATGAATTAATTTTATGAATGAAATATTTTTAGGTTTTGTAATTATTTCTATCGCATTTGCAGGGCTTGCAATTGGCCTCATAATAAAGAATAAGCCAATTAAAGGCTCTTGTGGTGGTTTAGCAAATGTTGATGAGAGCGGCTCATGTTCAATTTGTGGTAGAAGTGATCCTGCTAATTGTTCAACTCAGAATTGATTCATAGTATTGTCTTTACCTGCTGCTTTTAAGGCAGCCTCACCTGCAAAGTATTCTTTATGATCATCTCCCATATCAGAACCTGACATATTTTGATGTTTTACACATGCAATACCTTCACGAATTTCTTTTCTTTGAACATTCGCTACATAACCAAGCATACCTTCACTTCCAAAGTATTCCTTTGCTAAATTATCAGTAGATAAAGCAGCTGTATGATAAGTGGGCAGGGTAATTAAGTGGTGGAATATTCCTGCTTCTTTAGAAGCATCAGATTGAAAAGTCCTTATCTTATCATCGGCTATGATTGCTAAATCAGAATTGTCATATTTTTCATTCATTAAATCCTCTCTATCATATTGTGATAAATCATCACCATTTTTATCCATTTGGTCAAAAACTTGTTGTCTAAAATTAAGTGTCCAATTAAATGATGGACTATTGTTATAGACTAATTTTGCATTTGGGATTACTTTTTTAATCTCGTTCATCATTGATGCTATTTGCCCAATATGCGGCTTTTCAGTTTCAATCCAAATTAAATCTGCACCGTTTTGAAGGCTTGTGATTGAATCTAAAATACATCTTGCTTCACCAGTACCTTTTTTAAACTGATATAAATTTGATGGTAATCTTTTTGGTTTTACTATTTTACCTTTCCTATTCATCATTACATCACCATGTTTCATATTATTATCAGATATTTCTTCAACATCTAAAAATGAATTATATTGATCCCCTAAATCACCTTCCTCATTTGTGATAGCTAGTCGAGCTGTAAGCCCAGCTCCAAGTGAATCTGTTCGAGCTACAATAATTCCATCGTCAACACCTAATTCAAGAAATGCATATCTCACGGCATTAATTTTTGCTAAAAACTCTGCATGTGGAACTGTTACTTTACCATCCTGATGTCCACATTGTTTTTCATCCGATACTTGATTTTCAATTTGAATAGCGCATGCGCCTGCTTCAATCATTTGTTTAGCCATTAGATATGTAGCTTCTTCATTGCCAAACCCTGCATCAATATCAGCTATTATTGGAACAATATGTGTTTCAAAATTATCAATTTTATCTTTAACTACTTGTTTGATCTTATCATTAGAGGCACTATCTAATTCTCTAAATAAACCTCCAAGTTCTCTAGCATCAGCTTGTTTTAAAAATGTATATAGTTCATTAATTAAGCTTGCTACAGATGTTTTTTCATGCATTGATTGATCAGGTAGAGGGCCAAATTGTGATCTTAAGGCTGCTATCATCCAACCTGATAAATAAAGATATTTTCTTTTATTTGATCCAAAATGTTTTTTAATTGATATTAATTTCTGTTGACCAATGAAACCATGCCAACATCCTAAAGATTGAGTATATTTAGATGTATCGTTATCGTATTCATCCATATCTTTCCTCATAATAGATGCTGTATATTTAGCAATATCTAATCCTGTCTTAAATTCGTTTTGCAAACGCATTCTTGCTACATATTCTGGATTAATATTTTTCCAAAGGTCTTTAAGTTGACCAATATTATTTGTTTCACCCTTTAAACTTTCAAATTTTGACATAACATTCCCCTAATATGTAGTGCAGTAGATAATATAAATATGAATCTGTCAATATATACGTTTAAGGTCTTATCCTAAGGGATTTATTAATGTAGTAAAACTACATATATAACTAAAAACTATAATTTTTTAGCTAAACCTATGTATTTAGTAGGTGTTAAATTCAAGAGATTATTTTTTGATTTTTTTGATATGTTTAACTCATTAATAAACTTTATATAACTTTCTTTTGTAATTTTTTTCCCTCTCGATAGTTTTTTAAGTTTTTCGTAAGCATCAGTAATTCCTTCGTACCTCATTACAGTTTGAATTGCTTCTGATAACACCTCCCAATTGTTATTCAATTCTTCATTTATTTTTAAGATATTTGGTGTTATTTTATGCATACCTTTTGTTACTGAGCCTACAGCTAGCTGTGAATATCCAAAACATAAACCAATATTCCTTAAAATTGTGCTATCTGATAAGTCTCTTTGTAATCTTGACTTAGTTAACTTGTTACTCATAAATAAATTTAAACTATTAGATATACCAAAATTACCTTCTGCATTTTCGAAATCTATTGGATTTACTTTGTGTGGCATTGTGGAAGAACCGACTTCATTTTTTTCTACTTTAAGAATAAAAATATCATTTGATATATAAAGCCAGCAATCTTGGCACATATCAATAAATATATTGTTTGATCTGGTAATTGAATCTAACGTTTCTGCGATCCAATCATGAGGTTCAATTTGAGTTGTAACTGGATTAATAGATATTTTAAAATTTCTTAAGAATCTTTTGGTTGTGGAAGGCCAATTAATTTTATTAATTGCAATGTTAAAAGTATGATAGTTACCAGTGGCACCACTAAATTTAGCCATTGGTACTACTTTTTTTAAGATCTTTAATTCTCTTTCGATTCTTAATGAAAAAACCTTAAACTCTTTACCTAGTGTTGAAGGGGAGGCAGGCTGTCCATGCGTTCGTGATAAAAATGAAATATTTTTCCAATTATTAGAGCATTTATTTAATATTTTTTTAAAGTTATTTATTTTTTTTATCTGAAGATCTATACCTTCCTTGATCATAATCGCATAAGAAAGTGAATTAATATCTTCGCTGGTCAAACCAAAATGAATAAGATGTAAATATTTTTTTAAGACTTTATCTTTTAAGAAGTAATCTCTTATGAAATACTCTACAGCTTTAACATCATGATTAGTTATCTCTTCAATTTTTTTAATTTTTATTACGCTTTTATCGTCAAATGAATTTTTAAATTGATTAAGTTTTTTTATAGTTACACTGCTCATAGGAATAAAATATTTTGAATGAATTGTGCATAAGTAAATTATCCAATCTATTTCAATTAAAAATCGGTTTCTAATTAAAGCATATTCTGAAAAACAATTTATTACGTCTGTTATTTTTGAAGCATATCTATTATCAAGAGGTGATATATTGTTATGATAATAATTCATTTTTTATTCCATTATTTAACTTCATACTATATTTGAAATAACTCCACCACCTAAGCATATTGCATTATCGTAAAAAACTGCAGATTGTCCAGGAGAAACGCCCCTAATTTGATTTTCAAAAATAATAATGTACTTAGAATTATGTAATTTAACTGAACATTTTACTGGATTATGTTGATGTCTTATCTGTACAAGACAGTTCATTGGAAATTTATAATCTTCTTCGTTTATCCAAGATATATTATCTATTTCAACACCCGAATCAAAAAGAAGATCATTATCAATACCTTGACATACATACAATTCATTTTTTAGTATGTTTTTGTCATAAACATACCATGGCAAGTCTTCCCTTCCTTTTACGCCACCAATTCTTAAACCTTGTCTTTGGCCTTTAGTGTATAGCGTTGCCCCGTTGTGAACTCCTACTTTATTATTAAATTCATCGTAAATAGTACCTTTTTGAAGATCTATAAATCTACCAAGAAAATTTTTTAAATTTCTTTCTCCAATAAAGCATATTCCTACTGAATCTTTCTTTGAAGCGTTTTTTAAATTTAATTCAATTGCAATTTTTCTTACATCTTTTTTTGTAAGATTCTCTAGTGGAAAAATACATTTTTCAAAATCCTTTTCTTTAACTTCATGAAGAAAATAAGTTTGATCTTTTTCTATATCTTTTGCTCTACATAAATATGTTCTTCCATTAATAATTTTCTTAGATGCATAGTGTCCTGTTGCGATTAGATCTGATCCAATTGACAAAGCATATTGTAAAAAGGATTTAAATTTGATTTCTTTGTTACATAAAACATCAGGATTTGGAGTTCTTCCAGCTCTGTGCTCATTTAAAAATTCTTTAAAAACTCTATTCCAATAATCATCGGCAAAATTTGCTTTGTGTAAAGGAATGTCTAATTGATCACATACGTCAGATGCATCATTAAAATCAATTTCTGAGGTACATTTTTCTCCGGGCTCATTTTGCCAATTTTGCATAAAAAGACCAATAACCTCATATCCCTGTTGCTTTAATAAATAAGCTGAAACTGAAGAATCGACTCCACCAGACATACCAACTACTATTTTTTTATTAATCTTGTTCATATATCAGAATACATTCAATAATAACAACTTTAGGAGTATAATTATCACCGATTTAGTGATTATAAAGCTATTTTAAAGCTTAAATTAAATGAGTTATAAAAAAATAAAAGTTCCAAGCAAAGGTAAAAAAATTTCTTATGTTGATGGTAAGCTCAACGTACCATCTAATCCCATTATTCCATTTATTGAAGGTGATGGTATTGGCGTTGATATTACTCCACCTATGATCAAAGTTGTAGATGAAGCTGTAAAAATTGCTTACTCTGGAAAAAGAAAAATTGAATGGATGGAAGTTTATTGTGGTGAAAAAGCAACGAATGTTTATTCACAAAATGATTGGCTACCAGATGAAACAATTGATGCACTTAAAGAATTTATAGTAAGCATTAAAGGCCCGTTAACAACACCTGTAGGAGGAGGTATAAGATCATTAAATGTTTCTCTCAGACAAATGCTTGATTTGTATGTTTGTTTAAGACCAATAAGATATTTTAATGGAGTTCCTTCGCCTGTTAAAAAACCTCAAAATGTTGATATGATAATTTTTAGAGAAAATTCTGAAGATATCTATTGTGGTGTTGAATTCGAAAGTAATTCCAAAGAAACAAAAAGCCTAATAAGGACTTTAAAAACTAGATTTGATGTATCTAAAATAAGATTTGATCAAAATGTTGGTATTGGTATTAAACCAATATCTAAAGAAGGAACGACAAGATTAGTTAGAGAAGCAATTAAATATGCAATTGACAATAATAGATCATCAGTAACATTAGTGCATAAAGGAAATATTATGAAATTTACTGAAGGAGCATTTAGAGATTGGGGATACGAATTAGCTAAAGATAGCTTTGGTGGAATAGAAATCGATGAAGGTCCATGGCAAGAAATTATTAATCCAAATAATGGTAAAAAAATTGTTATCAAAGATGTCATTTGCGACGCGTTTCTTCAACAGATTTTACTTAGGCCAACTGAATATGACGTCATTGCGACAATGAATCTTAATGGTGACTACATATCTGATGCACTAGCAGCAATGGTTGGTGGTATTGGAATAGCTCCTGGCGCTAATATTTCAGATAAATATGCTGTTTTTGAAGCTACTCATGGAACAGCACCAAAGTATGCGGGTCAAAACAGAGTTAATCCAGGTAGTTTAATTTTATCAGCTGAAATGATGTTACGTCATATGGAGTGGACTGAGGCTGCAGACATAATTATGAAATCAATGGATAGGGCGATTGGTGCCAAAAAGGTTACATATGATTTTGCTAGAATGATGAAAAATGCCGACTTAGTATCTTCATCTGGTTTTGCTGACGAAATGATAAAAAGAATGTAATGAGAAAATTATCGAAAGATAACAAGGTTGATGACTCCTTTGGTACTATTGTTCTTGAGCAAGACCCTCAAACTAAAGAACCACCTCAGTATCAAGTTATACTTTTAAATGATGACTATACCCCAATGGAATTTGTTGTTTTTGTTCTTCAAACCGTTTTTGGTCATAATCATCAAAAATCTACTGAAATAATGATGGAAGTTCATACAAAAGGTTGCGGAGTTTGTGGTATATTCTCTAAAGAGATTGCCGAGATGATGTCTTATGAAGTCAACGAAATGGCAAAAGATCATGGACATCCTCTTCTCAGTGAAATTGAACCATTAACAGATTGATATGTTTAGTAAAGAATTAGAATTATCTATTGCAAGTCTTTTCGATAAAGCTCACGAGGCTAATATCCAGTATTTAACTGTTGAACATTTATTACTCATGATACTGAGTGATTATGAAGTTGATGAATTCTTTAAATCAAAGACTGTTTCAACTGAAACAATCAAAAATGAGTTAAATGACCATATTGCTAAAAATTCACTTAAGCGTTTAGATCAACAAAAATCTGTTCAACCTACATTGGGATTTCAAAGAGTCCTTCAGAGAGCGGTTTTTCACATTCAATCTTCAGGTCAAGGTGTTGTGAAGCCAATAAATATTTTAGTTGCTATTTTTTCAGAAAAAGAATCACACTCAGTATTTTTATTGAATAAATATAAAATATCTAGACTTGATGTAGTGTCCTATTTATCTCATGGAACTAAAAAGAAAGAACAACCATCAGATGAAGATAAATTATCATCTGCAAATTCTGATGAAGTTAATTCAACTAAGGAAAATGAATTTTTAATTAATCTAAATGATCAGGTAAAAGATAATAAGATTGATAAAATAATTGGTAGGAAGAAAGAAATTGATAGATTAATTCAAATTTTATGTAGAAGAAATAAAAATAATCCATTATTAGTAGGCGAATCTGGTGTAGGTAAGACAGCTATTGCAGAAGGCTTAGCTTATTTAGTTTCAAAAAATAATGTGCCTACAATAATGAGTGGTGTGATTGTTTACTCCCTAGACATTGCTGCTTTAATTGCTGGTACAAAATATAGGGGTGATTTTGAAAAAAGGTTGAAAAGTGTTTTATCTTTTTTATCAAGTCAAAATAATCCGATCTTATTTATTGATGAAATTCATACCATAATAGGTGCTGGTTCAGCTTCTGGAGGCTCATTAGATGTTTCAAATTTACTTAAACCAGCATTAGGTAAAGGTGAAATACGTTGTATAGGTTCAACAACTTTTCAAGAATATAGAGGTATATTTAACCAAAACCAAGCGCTATCAAGAAGATTTCAAAAAATTGATGTTGTAGAGCCATCTTTTGATGAATGTGAAGAAATACTTATGGGTATAAAAGATATATACGAAGACTACCATTCAGTTAAATACACAGATGAATCTATTAAATCAGCTGTTGAACTATCTTCAAAATACATTAATGATAGATTTCTTCCAGATAAAGCTATTGATGTTGTTGATGAAACTGGCGCATTATTAAATATCAATAGAAAAAATGATAAAGAAATAAATGTAAGCAAATCTGATATTGAAGCAACAATTGCAAAAATCACTAAGATTCCTGAACAATCAATTACTAGTAACGATAAGAAAAGCTTAAAAAATATTGAAACAAATCTTAAGAGAGTCATCTTTGGTCAGGATAAGGCTGTAGAAACTCTCTCAAATGCTATAAAACTTTCTAGAGTAGGTCTTAGAGATGAAAATAAAACAATAGGCTCTTTTTTATTTACTGGACCAACTGGTGTTGGTAAAACTGAAATTTCTAAACAACTATCTGAAATTCTAGGAATAGAATTAATTAGATTTGATATGAGTGAATATATGGAGAGACATACTGTGTCCAGGTTAATTGGAGCTCCTCCTGGATATGTAGGTTTTGATCAGGGAGGCCTGTTAACAGAAGCCATAGTGAAATCACCTCACTGTGTTTTACTTCTTGATGAAATTGAAAAAGCACATCCTGATATATTTAATATTCTTTTACAAGTTATGGATGCTGGTGTCTT
>TARA_Y200000002_G_scaffold383224_1_pt1 | contig 20266 bp, 18 predicted proteins | sample TARA_Y200000002 | Tara Oceans TARA_Y200000002 (sample SAMEA2619388) | marine metagenome | biome: marine biome (ENVO:00000447); feature: surface water layer (ENVO:00002042); material: "saline water (ENVO:00002010), including plankton (ENVO:xxxxxxxx)" | depth 5 m | reverse complement strand
AACTCCCACACCCGAAGGCACATGTACCTGAAACATGCGCGTCTACCAATTCCGCCACTGGTGCGTGACGGGATGAACCATACATCACGGGCGCTGGGGTTGACAGCTGACATTGCCCCGTTAGAACGGGCTATCCGTCGAACTACGCGGATCTACCACCCCAGCCAAGGGGGCCTTTAAGCCCTGCCCGGTCATGTTGATGACCGCTTTCACCATCATGAAACCCTGTGAAGACCAGGGAACCTGTTCGTTTCATTACATTCAGGTTCTAACTAGCCTCACCTGTCATCAATGCAAGCGACCGGGTCACAAGCCCGGTTTTTCAATAGGGGGCTTCACTCCCGCTTCTGCAAGTGAGTAATGACAGAATCTAATGAGTATTTGACTCAGGAAGAAATAGACAAATTGTCTCCTGAAGATTATTCCTTTTATCTCGCACATGGTCGGTTGCCTTACATCGCTGATCAAGAAATAGAAGAGTTGTTTTTTAGGGAATCAGACAAGTTTTACGACGTTTAGTTCATTAACTCGCGCAACCACCCCTCGAAATAAATGACCGAAACACAAGTTGATCCGTATTCACGTCAGCTTCACCTTGAAACAGTCGAACAAAAAGAGGAGGCCCTTGCCCGTCTCAACTCGAGAACGACGAGAGCCGAACAACGCAGTTATGCCTCGTCAGCCGTGTGGGGTAAGCACGCCCTCAACGGGCATTTATCCGCGTGCGCCAACGTGGTAGCTGAACGACTAGCCCAGATTGGTAACGGGCGGGCAGGCAAGCATTACGCGGCTGTCCGGTCATGTGTCGGGGAATGCGAACCAGAGGTTCTTGCCCTACTGGCGATGAAGACCTGCCTCGATGTGCTGGGTAAAGAATCGCGGCCGACCTACATCGTGCTTTGCACTCGTGTGGGTCATTCGGTCCAGTCCGAACTCCGGCTGCGCTTCTACCAGAAAGAGGACCCGAAACTGTTCCACAACATTGAGGGCAGGTTTCATGCCTCTACAGGCAGCCGTCAAAAGCTGACGGTCTTCCGTAAAGGCTTCAACGACAAGGGCATCCCCTGGGATACGTGGTCAACTACCACACTCCACGAGGTGGGTGCCTGGCTGATTGAGTGCATCCAAAGGGCACGGGGTTGGTTCTCCACCCAGACAGCCCAGGAGAGCAAGCGGAGACGCGCCACAATCGTCCGATTCTCCGATGAGTTCCTTGACCTCAAGGATCAAATTATGGAGCGGGCTAGGGAGCTTGCTAGCTGCCTCTGGCCAATGGTTCATGAGCCTGTCGATTGGACAAATGAGTCCATTGGTGGATACCTAACAGGCGTTGAACGCGGCTACAGACTTGTGCGCGGGGGTTGCACATTACCGCAGGGGGAACTGCCCCTGGAGATGGTCAATCGTCTTCAGAAGACTGCCTACAAGCTGGACAGGCGTGTGTACGAGGTGCAGGAGCATTGCTTCCGCAACATGATCTCGATCGGAAAATTTAAAAGACAAGAACGGAAAGAGATTTCAAACCCTCTGACCGAGTCATCGTCCGAAGAGGAGATCAGGGCCTACAAACGTCAACGTCGAGAGCTTGAGGACAGAAACGCACAGCTTGAGCGAGAGAACGTCAGGACAACTGAGGTGATGTATATCGCCAAACGTTTCATTGATGAACCTCGAATCTGGCTTTGCGCAAATTACGATTATCGGGGAAGAATTTACTTCGTTCAACCAACACTTACACCGCAAGGATGTGACCCAGAAAAGGCACTGTATTACTTTGCTGATGAAGGACCCATTAACAGATTTTGGGTAGCCTTCCACGTTGCCACCTGCTATGGATGCGGGCTTGATAAAGCAACGCTAAGTGAACGGATTGAATGGACTGAATCCCATCCCGATCTCATCACCCAAATAGCCACTGACCCCATTGGCAATATGGACCTTTGGGCAAACGCTGATGAGCCTTGGTGCTTTCTTCAGAGTTGCTTTGAATGGTATGAATGTTGTCTTGCTTGCACCAAACCAACGTCAGGTTTGATGTGTGGGGTAGATGCCACCGCCTCCGGGCTTCAGCATCTCAGCTCTGCCACATTGGATCAGACAGCGGCCAGCCTTGTGAATGTTTGTAAGACAGATAAACCTGTCGATGCTTACGCGATCATTGCTGAAAAGGCAAAAGCACATGTACGACCTGAGGTTCGCGATTGGCTCAATCGCAAAATCACCAAAAGGCCAACTATGTGTTTGCCTTATGGGATTACTAGGCACACTGCCAGAGGACACATACGGGACGCATTGTTAGAACAAGGCAGGGATTTAAGTGAGAAAGGTTTACTTACCGAGATCACTACTGCCATCTACGAGCACGCAATCCCTGGTGTGTTTACTGGTCCTATCAAAGTGATGCACTGGATCAAACAGGTTGTCCGTCAAAAGATGAACAAGCCTGGAGCAGAGCATCTCCAATGGGTCACCCCTGCAGGTTTCATCGTCCGGCAGGACTTGCGGAAACCAATCACCCGCCGAGTCAACACCCACCTCATGGGCGTGGGTCGCATCACCGCCAGTGTCTACCTAGGCCCCGGTGAGGTTGATGTGAATCACCACTGCTCAGCTTCGTCGCCAAATTTGGTGCATAGCTGGGACTCTGCTCTCCTCATGTTCACGTTCTCCTGCTGGGGTAAACCCTGGACTTCCATCCACGATTGTGTGATGGCCAGGTCATGTGACATGGACGCCTTGTCTCGGGAGATTCGTCTGCACCACGCCGAGATGTATAAGGGCGAGCCCCTCAAAGAATGGGCAGAACAGATCGGGGTCGAAGTACCTGACGATCTGATGGTCGGAGATCTGGATGTTGATGAGGTGAACGACTCACCTTATTTCTTCTGTTAATTGAAATCTCGGACAGCACTCACCAAGGTTCAGTGGCAACCCGGTCCGCCTAAAAAAACTAGACAGGGGCAGGGCCGGCACTCACTGAAAAACCACGGACGCAAAAAAACACGCGGCCAAGGCCGCTAATTTCTCATGCCTAATCGCTACACGTTCAACACCACTCTCGAAGGCTTCATCAACGTCGGTGAGCCTTCAGGCAAGTACAACAACATGTGCTTCGCCTTCATAATTCCCTCAGATGTTCTTGAACAAGTTGAGCAAGACTATGAAGGTTTGATGGACTGGGCTAAAAGCAAAGTTCCAAACCCGAATCGAGTTTCCATCAACGCCCGTAAATGGGGTGAAGATGGTCTGGTTAAGTACAGCTTTGGTGGTGACACCAGTCGCCCTGATCTGGTTTTTGTAGACACTGACGGTCAAATCCTTGATACCGCAACGCGCAAGTCGATTCGCAAAGGCACCAAAGTGCGCCTCATCTGCGACCAAAAGCCGTACACCAAACCTTCTGTTGGAACGACTATTAAGGTTTTGGGCGTTCAAGTTATTGAACTTGTCGCCGGAGCCGTAAGCGACTCTGGTGAAATGACTACTGATGACATCGTTTCGATGTTCTCAGAAGATCCTGTTGATGGCTACAAAGCTGCATCGCCATCACCTAAGGCTGCTGTTGGCGCAAAAGCTGAGGATTACGAGGACTTCTGATGCGCTTCCGCTCCAAATTTGAGGAGCAGGTAGCAAAGTCATTCGATAAACAGGGCCATACATATTTGTATGAGCCCTCTAAAATTACTTACGAGTTATCCTGCTCATATACGCCTGACTTTTGTCTTCCTAACGGTATTTATCTAGAGACCAAAGGTTTCTTAAAGCCGTCAGATCGACGGAAGCATATAGCGATTAAGGACCAACATCCAGACCTTGATATTCGATTCGTGTTTATGAGAGATAACAAGCTCTCTAAAAACTCCAAGCACACTTATGTGAGCTGGGCAGAAAAGCACGGGTTTCAAGCATGTGTCTGGCCCAACATCCCACCCGACTGGTTTGATGACTGATCCTTTCAAGGACTATGTCCGACGTGCCACCAAATCTTTGGTGAATCACTTTCTTGATATGGGTGTTCCAACAGACGACATTCTTCCAGCGATGGATGATGAACTTGACTTCTTTGAGACTGTTGTCTTTGACACGCTGAGTAATGAGGGATGAGGAGTCTTATCCCGTTGAGTCACACATCGCCTGTCCAGATTGTGGCTCTAGCGATGCCTTGACTATCTACAGCGATGGTCATTCGTTCTGTTACTCCTGCGAAAAATTGACACCCGCTGATGATTCCCGCGTACCCACCAACGCGGGTTTTTCCTACACAGGAGAGCATCTAGCGATTCGATCTCGCAAGATCTCTCTCGATACCTGCAAAAAGTTCAATGTGCGTGTGGCTGAAGGGCCACGATTACGCTTCCCTTACACCGCTGAGTCCGGCCAAGTGGTCGGATACAAAGAGCGTGATAAGGAAAAGAACTTCCGCTGGGTTGGCAAGAACGCTGAGAAACGGCTGTTCGGCCAGAACCTCTTTGGAGGTCAAAAGAAAACTCTCGTAATTTGCGAGGGCGAAATGGACGCGCTTTCCATCTGGGAAGCCAGGCCCAAGTGGCCAGTGGTGTCCATCTTTAGTGGGGCTGCCGGTGCCTACAAGGATCTTCAAAACAACCTGAAGTTCTGTCTTGAGGCAGATCAGATAATTCTGATGTATGACCAAGACGATGCCGGACAGCAGGCAGCAATCAAATGCGCCTCTCTCTTTCCACCTGACAAATGTCTGATCGCCCACCTCGCTGGGTATAAGGACGCTAGTGAAGCCCTTCAAGCCGGTGATGCTGAGGCTATCCGTCAGGCGATATGGAATGCAGCCCCATATACGCCGAAACAAATTATTGATGGACGAGACCTCTTTGATGCTTTACGTGCGCCAACGGTTGGCAGGGATGCTGATTGGTTTGTCGATGATCTCAATACCGTTACTGGTGGTCTTCGATTCTCGGAGCTTGTTCTTCTCACGGCCCCAACCGGTGGAGGCAAGAGCACCTTTTGTGGTGAACAGTGTCAGTCCCTTGTTCAGCAAGGGTTCAACGTTGGCTACATCGCTCTCGAAGAAAGCGTAAAGCGGACTGGTCTACGGCTCATGACCGTGGAGGCGAACAAGCCTCTTCACCTCGATAACTCCATTGATGAGGATCTCTTTAGAGATGCCTTTGATAAGAGTGTCGGATCAGGACGTGTGTTCCTGAGAGACGGCTTTGGTAGTTGTGACCCCGATGCAATCATCGCGGACATGAGATACCTAGTCAAAGCGAAAAATGTTCAGTGGATCATTCTTGATCACTTGTCGATTCTGCTGTCGGGCAACGCAGCACACGACGAGCGACGTCTTCTAGACGAGTCAATGACCCGTTTAAGAGCCTTTACGGAAGAGACCCGTATTGGATTGATTTTAATTAGCCATCTCAGGAGGACTACTGGTGACAAAGGTCACGAGGATGGTGCGATGGACATCTCGCTTTCCCATCTACGCGGCTCGCACAGCGTGGCGCAACTGTCTGACATTGTTGTCAGCCTGCAGAGAAATGTATCGGCAGGAGAAAATATGGCAAAGCTTAAAGTTCTCAAGAACAGGTTTAATGGTTCGACTGGCTCATCGGGTCAGCTCTCGTATAACGCTGAGACCGGACGAATGGTTTCAGTCAAAGGGCAAGAAAGCGATCAAGAATATGAATTTGGGATCGTTTAAGCCCAATCACATGGTTCTTGTTCTTGATTACAACAAACATCAGCACCTAAAACTTGCTGTTGATGAAGCCTTGTGGGGGACTGAAGGTCGCCACCTGATCAGCGTGTTGTTTCACCAAAACCACAACGCAATCCTGGTGTCCTACAAGATCAAAACGTTTCCGACACTAATGATCTTTAACTCAAAGATCGAGGAGGTTACACGTATCTGCGATGAAGACCTTCTTACTGTCCCGTTCTTCCGTAAAGCCCTTGAGATTATGAGTCATGAGGTTACTGTTTGACATTGAAACAGATGGCCTCTTGCGTCAAATGTCTGTGATCCACTGCCTTGTGGTGATGGACATGGACATTGGAGCTATCTACAGATTTGACGATACGGGCCGTGAGTCACCCATTCATGAAGGTCTGACCTTTCTGATGGAAGCTGATGAGCTATGGGGACACAACCTGTGGGGCTTTGACATCCCCGCAATCCAATCGATCGTTCCGTACTTCCACCCACGGTGCAAGGTCTATGACACCTTGATCCTGTCGCGCTTGTTTTTTAATGACATGCTCGATCGGGACCTGCGGGCTCGTCCGGCAAACATGCCAGGCAACCTGTACGGACGCCACAGTCTTGAGAGCTGGGGCTATCGCCTCGGTGTCTTTAAGTCTGAGTTCGGCAAACAGCTAGACGGTGATTGGTCTACCTACACCCCGGAGATGTTGGAGTATTGCGTTGCTGACGTAAAAGCCAACCTCCCCCTGGTCGAGCTGTTCGTGCCCAAGATCGAGAAGTACCAGCAGTCGATTGATCTGGAGCACGCTTGCGCCAAGATCATGACCTGGCAGGAGATGGAAGGGTTTCCCTTTCACATCAAAAAAGCACAACAACTGGAGAGCAAGCTTCGTGTGGAGCTGGAAACGCTTTCCGACGAGATGCGCTCAACCTTTGCTTTTGTCAAAGGAAACGAGTTCACACCTGCCAGAGATAACAAGACACGGGGCTATGTAGCGGGAGCTTCGATGACGCGGATCAAGGACTTTAGTCCGACCAGCCGTGATCACATTGCTTTCGCATTCAAAGAGTTTCGTGGCTGGGAGCCTACCGAGTTCACCGATTCGGGTCGCCCCAAGATCGACGAAAAGGTGCTGAAAGAGATCGGCACAGACGAGGCACTTAAGTTCGCACGTCTGCTGGAACTGCAGAAGGCCCTTGGCCAGCTCAGTGAAGGTAGGAATGCGTGGCTAAAGCTTGTCGAGTCTGATAACCGTATCCATCATTCTTGCTTCTTAAATACAGTCACGGGGCGTAATTGTCATGTTCGACCAAATCTTGCTCAGGTTAATTCTGAGCATGAATACCGTGAACTTTTCCATCCAGGTGAAGGAAGAGTACAGCTCGGCAGTGATGCCGCAGGGTTGGAATTACGCTGCCTTGCCCACTACATCGCAGGCTTCGGGAACACGGATTTTGGCAAAGAAGTCGTCGAAGGTGACATTCACCAAAAGATGGCGGATATATCCCAAGTCCCAAGAAAGATCCAAAAAAGTATTACTTATGCGATGATGTATGGGAGCGGCTCAACCAAGTTAGGCTTAGTTGCAGGCGCTAGTAAGAAAGATGCTGCCAAGCGTGGGGCAGAATTAAAAGAAAAACTGCTGACAGGTATTGATGGCTTTAAGGAGCTAGTCACTGCTGTTCAAGCAAAAGCTGAGTCTGGTTATTTGCGGGGGATTGATGGTCGTCCCCTCAAGGTTAGGAAGGCTCACGCAGCACTTAATACGCTGCTTCAGGGGTGTGGATCCTCGATCACAAAAGCTTGGGTTGTCCGTGCTAACGAACTTCTCAAGGAAGCAAAGATCGACTATTGGCCAATGGCCTTTGTCCACGATGAGATGCAACTAAGCGTCCACCCCGACCACGTTGAGATGGCGTCAGATCTAATAAAAATGGCAATGAAAGATGTTGAGCATACCTTTCTATTTAGGGTTCCTCTCGACTGCGACGTCCAAACAGGAACCAACTGGGCCGACACCCACTAAGCAGTGTCGAAAGTGTGGCTACACATTGCCACTCGATGAGTTCCCACTTTTCTCCCAGAAAGGCACCACAGGCAGACGCAATACCTGTCGGATGTGCGGCAATGAAATGCAGAACATTCGGCGGAAACTCAAGCGAGACAATCCAGCACCACCTCCTGGACCTTGCCCCGTCTGCGGTAAACACACCACCCACTGGGTCTTAGATCACTGTCATTTCACCAAACAGTTCCGGGGTTACATCTGCAATGACTGCAACCTTGCACTGGGAAAGTTTGATGACAACCCTCATACGGTCTATAGCGCCTGGCGGTATTTAACCCGCACCACCAATGATTCTTTTGGTTGACGGTGATCCCATCGTCTACAAAGCAGCCGCTGCTGCAGAGGAGGAGCTGGACTTTGATCCAGAACTCACAATCATCACAGGCAATTTCACCACTGGAAAACGTGTTGTTACTCAAGCCATTAACGATCTTCTTACTCGGTTCGACACGGGTAAGTGCGTCCTTTACTTCACTAGCACGACAAATTTCCGTAAGGAGGTTTGTGAGACGTATAAGGGCAACCGCACTAAGAGAAAACCTTGCGGCTACAAAAAACTCAAGCGGTGGGCAATGGAAACGTGGAAGTCGGAGCAGGTCGAAGGGCTTGAGGCAGATGATCTTCTCGGGATTGCGGCTACCTCTGGCAAATACAAAAGGTTTGTTCTTTGTTCCCCTGATAAGGACCTGGAGCAATTTCCCTGCCGTATTTGGAATGGCAAACAGGAGTTCACGCAGACTCCAGAAGCCGCTGAACTAAAGCGGTGGATGCAAAGTTTGACCGGCGACTCAACTGATGGCTACAAAGGCGTTCCGCAATGTGGACCTAAAAAAGCCGAGGCAATCCTCAAAAAGGTCAAGGACGGCAAGTATTACGAGGCTGTTCTTAAGACTTATTTAGAGGCTGGTCTTACGGAAAAGGATGCGATCACCAATATCCGGCTAGCGACCATTCTTTCCTCAGATGACTGGGATGCCGACAAATGCAAACCTATTCTCTTCACTCCGTAAATGCTTATTGCTTTTACGCTTTTATTCTTTTTGCTGCCATCATCATTATTGATCCAAATGTAGTTGAGTATGCATTCTTGCGTCTCAAATTGCTGCGGATCAATACTGCTCTTTTTTGCATGAAGATGCGATTCAAATTGTTCTTTTTATTGCACCGTTTCAAATGAGTAAACAGAACCCTGATCATTACAAGACCGCCTTGGTCGAGGTCTGGGACTACATCCACGAAAATGATCTTTGCTATTTCAAAGGTAACATTCTCAAATATGTTATTCGAGCTGGCCGAAAGTCTGGTGAGACTGAGCTTGACGACCTGCTGAAAGCAAAAACTTATCTCGAAAAACTAATCGCTCTCAAATCCAATGTCACACCTGCAAAACGCGATCGAGTTCAGGAAATGTATGACGCAGCCTGTGGGGATGCCCTCAGTTGCGATTCTAGCTTTGCAAACCCGTTTGATCGCTGAGGAAACAGAAGAGCTATGCGAAGCAACTCGGATTCTGGCGTTCACTTTGACGAACAAAAGAGCCAGGGAGGATGCTCTGAAAGAGCTGGCAGATGTGGCGTATGTGGCCTATCAACTTGCAGCAGCTTGCGGATGGGACCTGGACGAAGCTCTGAACAGAGTCCACGCCAGCAACATGAGCAAGCTTGAAAACGGTGCTCCTGTGAAAGACGAACAGGGCAAGGTTTTGAAAGGCAAAAACTACAAACCACCTACCCTCATTGACTTGGTATGAGAACCGTATCGCTTGTCCACCGCACCCATGAAGCAGAAGATCTAATCGTCTATATGGCGAGGGTGTCTAACCCTGCTTCCCAAAAATGGAATCAAAATGGGGAAAAACTTCTAAAGTATTTGATCCGCCACAAGCACTGGTCGCCCTTTGAGATGGCGTCTATGTGTGTGGAAATTGAAACTACTCGTGCAATTTCTGCTCAACTTCTAAGGCACAGAAGCTTTTCATTTCAGGAATTTAGCCAGCGATATGCTGCTGTTACTGAAAGTCCCAAGCTTCCACATTATCGCAGGCAAGACACAAAAAACCGTCAGAACTCTATCGATGATCTTGATGAGCATCTGCTTCAAGATTTAGAGATTAAGACACAAGTCTGCTTTAACACCTGCATCGAGTTGTATGACCAGATGCTTGGACTAGGTGTTGCCAAAGAGACGGCAAGAGAGGTGCTTCCACTCGCCTCCCCTACCCGTCTGTATATGCACGGCACTTTGCGGTCTTGGGTTCACTACATCGAAGTGAGAGCTACTCCAGAGACGCAACTGGAGCACCGACAGATTGCAGAACAAATAAAAGAAATAATGTATGAACAATTCCCAACAATCTCCGCCGCCGCCTTCGATTGAGACGACGGACGATGGCTGTGTAGAAATTACAGTCGGACATTTGAAAGGATGGGTTTCGTCCTTTCACCTAATCGATCAAAAGTTAAATCAATTAAACGCTGTTTGGTTTCATGAGCACGAGCAACTTTCCTGAAAAAGCTCCTTCCGCTAATCCTGTCTTTTACCGTACCTACAGCCGTCGCGTTGACGGTGGGAAAGAGCATTGGGATGATGTTGTTGAACGTTGTGTAACCGGCCTAAGCAAGGTCGGTAAGTTCACAACCGAGGAGGAGACCCTGGTACGAGACCAGATGCAAGACCTTCATGCCCTACCCTCCGGCCGTTGGCTGTGGGTCGGTGGTACTGAATGGATTGAACAACAGAAAAACTTCTCCGGTGCCTACAACTGCACCTCAACTGATACCTACGACATCCACGCATTCCCTCTTCAGATGGAATTGCTGATGATGGGTTCTGGTACGGGTGCCATCCTGGAACCGCGCTGTATTGATCAGCTTCCAGAAATCAGTTATAAGTACGATCTCGAAGTTTTAGAGAACATCGGAGAGGCAAAACTATACCGTGAAGAGCGCACTCGGCTGCACATTACTGAGAAGGATCGCGCAACTATTTATGTTGGCGACAGCCGGGAAGGTTGGGTCAACGCTTTCTTGTTCCTTCTGAAACTCGCAACTGAGTCGGATTGGGGCGTTGAATATGTCACTATTGATCTGAGCAACGTCCGTCCACGCGACACCCCTATCAAAGGTTTCGGTGGTGTAGCAAATCCCGTCAAACTCGCCCACTTCTATCGTCGCGCTGGAGAAGTTCTCCGTAAGGCATACGGGCGTAAACTTACCTCTGTTGAATGCTGTCTACTGCTAGATGAATCTTCTCTTGCAGTTGTGGCTGGCAACGTTCGTCGAAGCGCTGGAATGCGGCAATTCGATAGCGAAGACCAGCTCGCAGCGGTAGCAAAGGACAACCTCTGGCAACAGGGCGAAGACGGTAAGTGGCGTATTGACCCCGAGCGTGATGCGCTACGGATGGCCAACCACACCCGCGTCTACCACCACAAACCGACCTTTGATGAAGTCAAGGATGCGGTGACTAAGCAGTTCTACAGCGGCGAAGGCGCGATTCAATACGCCCCTGAGGCTATTGCCCGCTCTAACCGTGACCTGCTGGACACTGATGAAAAACGGGATGAGTTCTTGTCTCGCTATGAGCAGTCCCCCGATGAGGGACGTGTCTACCTGGACCGCCTTGAGCGGGGACAGGACGATCGGGAACTCGAACATCGGATGGGTCGCTATGGCCTAAACCCTTGTGGCGAGATCCTTGGTAAGGACTTCCACTGCAACCTGTCTGAGGTTCATCTCAACACGATCGACCCCACAGACGACAAAGCTCAAGACGATGCTTTCCGAGCCGCTGGCCTAGCTGCTGCAGCTCTGTTGCATCATGAGTTTGCTGTCGAGCGCTATCGCTACAGCCGTTCTGTAGACCCGATTGTTGGCGTCAGCTTCACCGGTCTGTTCGACTTCTTTGTTCTGCGCTTTGGCTATGAATGGCTGGAGTGGTGGAAAGCAGGTCGTCCAGACACTGTCGTTGGCAACATTTATGTCCGTGCTGAGGCTGAGTATCTGAGCCGTTGGCGGGGTGTTGTTGAGGAAACCGTGGCGGAATACTGCAAGAAACACGGTCTCCGTTGTCCCAACCGGACGACAACTGTCCAGCCCGCTGGTACTAAGAGCCTCCTCACTGGAGCCGCCCCCGGCTGGCATCCCCCGAAGGCTGCCCGATTCATTCGTCGCATCACCTTCGCTAAAAACGATCCGGTGGCATTGGCCTGTGAGGCTTATGGCTACAAGATCATCCCCTCCCAATCTGATCGGGACGAAACCGGCGCTTTGCTGGATGACCCCCGTGACCTCCGTTGTACTGAGTGGCTCGTAGAGATTCCTAGTGAAACTCCGTGGGCTGACCTGCCTGGCTGCGATTCAATCGACATCAACGCCTTCAGTATTGAAGCTCAGTACAAGTTCTATATGCAGGTTCAAACCTTCTACACCACTCACAACACTTCAGCAACGCTGGAGTTCCGTGAGAATGAGATTGAAGACTTGTCTAAACTGATCCATCAATCGATCGAAAAGGACGAGGGCTACATCTCTGCAGCTTTGCTCGCACGTTTTGATGCAAACGAAACGTTCCCGCGCCTGCCCTTTGAACCGATTACTAAGAAGGAATATCTGGACCTCCAAACTGGTGTCCTGTCTCGCCGTATCACCAACGACTTTGGTCTTGCTATGCAATCGTTTGCACCCATCAAGGACGAAGCTCAAGGCCCTGCGGCGTGTGATTCCGACAAATGTCTCTTCGCTGAAAAATCACCTACGTGATCGATACCAAAGACCTTGGCCTGGAGTCCCTTTCATCGGGGACTCTTCGGGGCCTTGTAGCTGAACTAGATGCACTCTTTCCAGAGGTTTATCCTGATTATTTAATCGAACCTCGTGAACTTGCTTACAAAGCAGGTCAATTATCAATAGTTCGGCTGCTCAAAGCAAAACTCAACAATGATTAGCTATGTGTAGCGGCGGCAGCAAAAAACGAAAGAGAAAAGCTAAAAAACAACGGAGAAAAGAGAAAAAGCGCCAGAAGAGGTACGAAAAGCAGCAAAGGCAGCAATTCGATAGGCAGATCGAGGTCCAACGGGAAGCAACTGATCGTGCTGAGGCGCAGCAAGCAGAACAGTTTGCTATTGCTCAACAAACACAACAGGAAGAAGTACAGCGTCAGCAAACAAACTTCGAGACGCAACTTGCTGCTCAAGCTGAGGCTCAAGAGAAACAACTTGCTCTCATTCGTGAACAACAGGCAATCGCCCTTGAAGCTCAACGGGAAGCTGCAAGAGAAGCCGCTTTGGAAGCTGAGAAGGCTGCTAATCGTGCTCGTAGTTTTGATGCTGCTACTGAGTCTGGAGTCGTTCGGAAGAGCAAGCAAAAGAAAAAGACCAAGAAAGCTAAACGAAGGGGCACAAGTGCTCTCATTAATCCACTGACAGCCGGCGCCAATCCAACCTTGGGTATTCAAGGTGGAACGGCTGCTAGTGGGCTAACTATTGCTCAATTTAAGAAGAAATAATGCACGAAACAGTATCAGCTAAATACGCCCGGCTGTCTGCCAGTAGAACTAACTTCCTAGATGCTGCTAGGGAATGTGCAAAGCTCAGTGTCCCCTACCTCATGCCGCCTAGCGGTCATGCGAGTGGAGACCGTCTTCATGTTCCCTGGCAAAGCCAAGGATCTCGTGGCGTTAACACGATGGCAGCGAAGCTCATGTTGAGCCTTTTCCCTGTCAACGCTAAATTTTTCAAACTACAGATCCAAGATGGGGTTTTATCTCAAGACCCCGACATCGATGCACAAGCTCGCTCAGAGATTGATCTGGTCTTGTCCAAAATGGAGCGAGTTGTAATGCAAGACGTGGCTGATAAGGCCGACCGCGTCATGCTGCATCAGGCAATGAAACACCTTGTGGTGGCCGGCAACGTGCTGGTCTTCATGGGTAAGAAAGGTCTTAAGATCTATCCCCTCGACCGTTATGTGGTCAATCGGGATGGAGACGGACAGGTAACTGAAATCATCACCGTAGAGGCTATTGACGCCCAGTTCCTGCCGGAGAAGTATCGCACCAATCGTCCTGGTATGCAGCCAGGTAACCACGTTGGTGAACAGGGTGGAGGTGACATCCCTGCTGATCTGAAACTTGATTCCAATGGCAACGACGTTGCTGTCTATACCTGTGTCAAGCTGGTAGAAGGCACTTGGCGTTGGTATCAGGAAGTTGACGGTGAGATCATCGAAGGTTCTGAATCTTCTGCACCTAAAAACGCATCGCCTTATCTCGCTCTGAGATTTAATGTGGTCGATGGCGAAGATTACGGAAGGTCCAGAATCGACGAGTTTCGTGGTGATCTTCAGTCCCTAGATGCTCTTATGCAGAGCTTGGTTGAAGGTAGTGCTGCCGCGGCCAAGGTTGTCTTTACCTTGTCACCCTCTGCCACCACCAAACCCAACCAACTTGCACAAGCTGGAAACGGTGCGATTATTCAGGGCCGACCTGATGATGTGGGGGTTATTCAATCTGGCAAATCTGCAGATTTCCGTACTGCATTCGACATGGTGCAGCAACTGACTCAGCGTTTGTCAGAAGCGTTTCTGATCTTTACTGCTCGCAACAGTGAGCGCACAACGGCTGAAGAAATCAGAGCCACACAGCAAGAACTGAACGAACAGTTGGGTGGAATCCTGTCCAGCCTTCAGACAGATCTTCTGGCTCCCTACATCGCCCGCAAACTACTTGTGCTGCAACGTCAACGTATGTTGCCCCAGCTGCCTAAGTTCAACGGCAAGCCTGCTGTCTTCCCGACAGTTGTCGCTGGTCTTGAAGGCGTTGGTCGCGGCCAAGACCGTGAGGCATTGATGTTGTTTATGCAAACCATTGCTCAAACCCTTGGTCCTGAAGCAATGTCTCAATACATCAACCCTGACGAGGCAATCAAACGCTTGGCAGCGGCTGCTGGTATTGACTATCTAGGTCTGGTCAAAACAAACGAGCAGCTACAACAAGAGGCAGAAGCCCAGCAGCAAACTCAACAGCAAGAGGCAATGCTGGCGCAAGCCGGTCAACTCGCTAAATCGCCTTTGGCTGACCCTGATAAAAACCCACAAATTAGACAAGCTCTGGAAGATGGAGGAGAAGAAACCCCAGAAGGCATCCCCGAAGAAGGCCCAATCGGCCCCGAAGGAGCCTGATAACAAATACAAACCGCAAGTCAAGATTCGACCCACCATTGCGGCGTCCCGTGTGGGACAACCCAACTCCCAACGTGTAACGGGAGCACGAGTTAATTCTGTCCGAGTAAAACACAACTAATGGCTACCACCAACACCTTTAACCCTATTGACGAATCAGCTGAGGCTGCCCGTAAGGAGCAGGAAGCTAGAGCCCTAGCTGAAGGCGAACGCCTTATCGCAGCTCAAGAGGCAGCACAAGAGCAAACCTATGAAGATGCTCGCAAGGCTGATCAAGAAAGCTCGCGCTATGCGGGCAAGTACAAATCAGCGGAAGAGCTTGAGAAGGCGTACCTTGAACTCCAGAAAAAGCTCGGGGAGCGTTCTCAGGAAGAGACCGCGGAAGAGGAGACCTCCGAACCCACTGGGGAGGTTGCTGAGGAAGAAACCGACGAGGAAGAAACCGAGGAACCTTCAGAGGTCTACCAAGCGCTTGAATCAGCTAGCCAGGAATATGAGGAAGGCGGTGAGCTTTCAGAGGAAACTCTTGAAAAGCTTTCACAGCTGGATAGCAAAGAGCTAGTTGAGCAATGGGTTCAATACGTCAATAGCTCTAAGGCAGACCCTGAACCGGGCACAATGCCTCAGGAAGACGTTGATCGGATCATGGGATCCGTTGGTGGTAAGGATCAATACGAACAGATGATCGGCTGGGCTGCTGATGCGCTAGCTCCAGACGAGATCGCTGCCTATGACGCTGTGGTCTCCAACGGTGATCCAAATTCTGTATATTGGGCAGTTCAGGGACTTCGATCGAAATACGTCGAATCCAACGGTTTTGAAGGTACTCAGGTATCTGGTAGCAGGGCACCTCGTCCTGAACCCGGATTCCGTAGCCAGGCAGAACTTGCCCGGGCTATCTCTGATCCTCGATACCGCGATGATCCCGCTTATCGAATGGATGTTGAGCAGAAGCTCTCCCGTTCGGGGGATCTCATGTAAGTAGTAAACACTAACTTCATGACGTTACTCGCCACAAGAGATGGCTAGAGGGGTGTCAGCGCGCGAGCGGCCCCATCTCTTACATATAAACCCCGAAAGGGATGGTTTAAGGAAGACGGCTACTGGTGTCTAGAGAGGGTTCGATTCCCTCTTAGCCGTATGAAGGAAGCTTAGGACCTTGTAAAAAACCAGCCCGAGATCTTGGGCCGCAAACGCGATACCCCATATCGGAATAAATTTATTTCCAACTGAATACTTAGACAATAGAGATCTCTTAAATAGGCAACATATAAACGGTCTATTTTAACTTATTGATTAACAATGGCAAACATGCTCCTTACGCGCCCCGGCGCGTCTAATGGCGGCAGCGACTCACGCGCTCTGCTGCTCAAGCTCTTCACTGGCGAAGTGTATGAGTCTTTCCGTAATAGCCTTATCGCCAAGCCCCTTGTTCAGAGCCGCACTCTGACCTCGGGTAAAGAGGCCCAGTTCATCCACACCGGCACTATGACGGCGTCGTTCCATACCCCTGGAACTCCGCTGCTTGGTAACGGTGCTGGTACTGATGGCGCTCCTAAGCAAGCTGAGACCACAATCACAGTCGATCAGCTCCTCGTAGCTCAAAGCTTTGTTTACGAATTAGATGAGGTTTTGGCTCACTACGATATTCGTGGCCCCATCGCTCGTCAAATCGGCCAATCTCTGGCTGAGCACTATGACCGCCGTATCTTCCGTGTGCTGGATCAAGCCGCTGAAGCTACTGCTGCTGTGACCGGCGAGCCTGGTGGCTTTGAAGTCAACCTGGGTGCAAACAAAGAGTATGACGCTCAAGCACTCGTGGACGGCTTCTTTGAAGCTGCAGCTGTTCTCGACGAACGGTCTGCTCCTAAGGATGGCCGTGTGGCTGTGCTTAGCCCCCGTCAATACTACAGCTTGATTTCCTCTGTAGACACCAACATTCTCAACCGCGACCTCGGAAACACCCAGGGCAACCTGACTTCCGGCGAAGGTCTGTATGAGATCGCTGGTATCAAGATCTACAAGTCCAACAACATTCCCTTCCTGGGTAAGTATGGCGTTGGTACTGGTGCAACCATCGAGAACACCGATACCACCAACGAGAAGAACGATTACGGTGATACCACCGACTTCACCAACAGCTGTGGACTCGTGTTCCACCGCGATGCTGCTGCTTGTGTGGAAGCAATCGGTCCTTCTGTGCAAACCTCTGGCTCCGACGTTTCCATCATGTATCAGGGCGACCTGATTGTTGGCCGTCTGGCTATGGGCGCGGGTGCTGTCCGCGTTTCTGTTGCTGGTGCATTCCGCAACGTTTGATTTAAGTGGGGCCTCTGGCCCCTCTTTTTTTTAGTCCCCAGACCGGGACGACCACACTCAGCTAAATATCACTTATGACCGCACGTACTACTGTCCTAGATGCCGTAAACCAGATGCTCTCTTGCATCGGCGGAGCGGCTGTTACCACCCTTGACACCGATAACCCGGAGGTCTTTACAGCCAAAGCCATCTTGGAAGAGACTACGCGGAATGTGCTGGCTGAGGGGTGGAACTTTAATACCGAACTTGAATACCCATTTGTTCGTCAAACGGACAACACTATTGCTATCCCAGACAACCTGATCAGCTTCACCCTTTCCTTTGCAAAGCACGCAGGAGATAAGAACCTAGTTGTTGAACGGAATGGCAAGTTCTACGATAAAGAACAGCACAAGTATGAATTCACCCAGACCCTTTACTGCGATGTGGTTTGGTCTTTTGATTTTGATGAGTGCCCGCAACCTTATCGGGAATACATCACCGCACGAGCTTCCAGGATCTACGCCTCTCGTCTTGTCTCCTCTGAGGAGCTTGTCGAGCTGATCTCTGCTGACGAGGCAACCACTCGTGCCGTCTGCATCGAATACGACACCCAGACCGCTAAGCCCAACATCTTTGGTATGCAAGATGGGATCAATCGCTATAGCACCTACCAGCCCTACCGCACTCTTATTCGCTAATGGCTTCTGTATCACAAAGAATCCCTAACTTCCTAGGGGGCTTTTCACAGCAGCCTGACTCTCTAAAGCTCCCAGGACAGCTCACACGGGCTGATAATTGCAATCCTGACCCTACCTATGGCTTGCTGCGTAGACCGGGCTTGAAGCTTGTTAAGAGCCTTTCTAACGCAACTGCTGATGGCCAATGGTTCACCATATTCCGTGACTCCCAAGAGCAGTACATCGGACAGTTCAGCCCATCAGGTCAACTGAAGGTTTGGGACGCCTTTACTGGAACACAAAAAACCGTCAACTCTCAAACGTCAGCTGCAACTAACTACATCTCTGGTGTAGCGCGTAGTGATTTTGAGTTGCTACAGATCAATGACTACAACTTTGTTCTCAATCGATCTAAAACTGTCAGCACTCTCAACACAACCAGCCCTACTAGGGCTCCAGAAGCGTTGGTGGTTCTTCGTTTGGTTGCTTTCGCTAGTAAGTACACAGTAACGATTGATAACGTCAATTACACGTACACCACGCCTGCTACTGGCAACGTTGACGTTAGGTTGATTATTGATAACCTCTCTGCTCTAATACCCTCCTCATTTACTGTTACGAGGATCTCCAATGTCCTCCATATCAAAAGAGCCAATAACGCAGATTTTACAATCGAAGCTAAAGGTGGCTTGTCTTCAAGCGCCTTAGAGGCGTTCAAAGGTAGTGTTAGAGATGTTGCAGACCTTCCTGGATCTTGTCTTGATGGGATGGTCCTTAAGGTTCAGAACTTAGACAACCTTGAAGCTGACAATTATTTTGTCAAATTCTCTGTAGACGGATCTGGTAACACCGGTGCGGGTGCGTGGGAAGAGACTATCGCTCCTGGCATCAAGACAACCATCAACCCAGCCACAATGCCTCACGCAATCATCCGTGAGTCGAACGGGTCCTTCACTTTCCGATCTCTTAACGAAGCGGAAAAAGATGGAGAAGACTTGTACTGGGTAGAGCGCAGGGTTGGTGATGACACAACAAACCCTATGCCAACACTTGTGGATCGCAAGATCACAGGCATGAGTTTCTTCCGTAACCGTTTGGTGTTGCTAGCTGGTACTAACGTCATCTGCTCTCAACCGGGTAACTTCTTTAACCTGTTCCGTGTCTCTGCTCTGACCATCTCGGATGCTGACGTTGTAGACCTTGCCTCTGGAACCCTCAAGCCTGTCTCTATGAGGCACGCGATTGGTGACCAACTTGGTTTGCTGCTGTTTTCTGAAAATGCTCAGTTCATGCTGACGGCTGACGGAGAAGCTTTTGGTCCCCGAACAGCATCACTAAAAGTCTTTAGCAACTTCCCTAACAATCCAAACATCGCCCCTGTAGAGACAGGAGCCTCGATTGTCTACGTTGATGAAAACCAAAACTTCTCAGCTGTGACAGAAATGGTTGTCACATCGCTAGACAACCGACCAACTAAAGCTGACCTTTCGCGAACCTCACCAAACTACGTGCCTGGCAACCTCAGGTCTGTAGTAGCAAACAGCTCTGCCTCAATGGTGACTTTCCTTGGAGAAGATGATCCAGATGAGGTCTACATATTCAAATACTTCAATAGTGGCAATGATCGTGTGATGGCTGCCTGGCTCAAATGGCAGCTTCCTGGTGATTGCCTGCTCCAAGCTGCAAATCATGACAAATACTTCTTCGTCACTAATCAGCAGAATGGTGTTGTCTTGTCAACTTGCACGGTGATTTCTGATGTGGAGGGTACAGCAGTTAATAGTAACGGTATTAATTACGAGTATCGTCTGGATTTATTTACTAGCACTCTCACTGTCAGTTACGACTCTGCTAATGACAGAACTAGAGTGTTCTTCCCAGCAGGAACCTACGACTCGACCTTAACACCCGTCGTTGTTGTTGATGACACCACCATTTCAAAGGGGACTTTGTATGTAAACCCAACACACGGCGTAAGTGGCGGTTCTAACTATGTAGAAATTGCTGGAAACCGTACAGGAGCTAATAAAATAACTCTTGGTTACCAATACACTACCACTATTGGTTTGCCTAAGTTTTTCCGTAAGAGTGCCCAGGCCTCCGGCACTGTTCAAGCTGATGTTGTCAACATTCCTAGGGTAACGCGTCTAATTATCCAAAGCTCTGACTCTGGTCCTTTTGACGCTACTGTCGCCTTGAAAGGGAGAACTACAAAATCGTATAGCTTCCCGCAAACTACCGCTAACGAATATCTGGCAAACTCTGCACCATTGCCTGAAATCATTGATAACACCATCCCTGTCTATGGGAAAGGTACGGATGTCGATGTCACAATCACATCTGATACGCCATTCC